>Ga0172377_10004450_pt1 | contig 14395 bp, 14 predicted proteins | sample Pumphouse3metaG_FD_119749 | JGI IMG/M metagenome (GOLD analysis project Ga0172377, IMG submission 119749) | Leachate microbial communities from a municipal landfill in Southern Ontario, Canada - Pumphouse #3 metaG | ecosystem: Engineered > Solid waste > Landfill > Unclassified | place: Canada... | reverse complement strand
GTACCTTTGTGCTGCGAAAATTTAGTGATTAATTAATATTATAAAATTATGATTTACTCTCACGAAGTAGAACACATGTGTGTTGTAAAAAAAGGGCCAAATCATGGTCCAGCCCCAATTCCTGAAGAAGGAAAATGGGTGAAGGCCAAAGAAATAAAAGATATTTCTGGTTTGACTCACGGCATTGGTTGGTGTGCACCACAACAAGGTGCTTGTAAATTAACTTTGAATGTAAAAGAAGGTATTATCGAAGAAGCTTTGATTGAAACTATTGGCTGTACGGGTATGACTCATTCGGCTGCTATGGCTGGTGAAATTCTTCCTGGTAAAACTATCTTAGAAGCATTGAACACCGACTTAGTTTGTGATGCTATTAATACGGCTATGCGTGAACTATTTTTGCAAATTGTTTATGGTCGTACACAATCAGCTTTCTCTGAAGGTGGTTTAGTTATTGGTGCAGGTTTGGAAGATCTTGGTAAAGGTTTGCGTTCGCAAGTTGGTACGATGTTCTCAACCAAAGCTAAAGGCGTTCGTTATTTGGAAATGGCTGAAGGTTATGTAACCAAAATTGCATTAGACGAAGATGGTGAGGTTTGTGGTTATGAGTTCGTTCGTGTCGGTCCAATGATGGATTTGATCAAAAAAGGCGTAGATGCTAACGAAGCTCTGAAAAAATCGACTGCGAATTATGGTCGTTTTACAGCAGAACAAGGTGCCGTTAAATTTATTGACCCACGTATTGATTAATTAATAGGAGGAAACAAAAAATGATAAGAGAAGTAAAATTTGAAAGCCAAACCCGTCGTGAGGCTTCAATCAAAAAAGTGTTGAGCTCCTACGGTATTGCTTCTATTGAAGAGGCAAACCAAATTTGCGACAAATTGGGTATCGACCCTTATTTGGACTGCGAACAAACACAAAATATTAGTTTTGAAAACGCTAAATGGGCTTACGTAGTAGGTGCTGCTATTGCTATCAAAAAAGGTTGTAAAAATGCGGCTGATGCTGCTGAAGCTATTGGTGAAGGTTTACAAGCTTTCTGTATCGCTGGTTCTGTAGCCGACGATCGTAAAGTGGGTATTGGTCATGGTAATTTAGCTGCTCGTTTGTTGCGCGAAGAGACACAATGTTTTGCTTTCTTGGCAGGACATGAGTCTTTTGCTGCAGCTGAAGGTGCTATTAAAATTGCTGAAATGGCTAATAAAGTACGTAAAAATCCATTACGTGTTATCTTAAACGGTCTTGGAAAAGATGCGGCTATGATTATTTCACGTATCAATGGTTTTACTTATGTACAAACAGAATTTGATTATTATACAAGTGAATTGAAAGTGGTTAAAACCAAAGCGTATTCAAATGGTCCACGTGCTAAAGTGAATTGCTATGGTGCTGACGATGTACGTGAAGGTGTAGCTATTATGTGGAAAGAAGGTGTTGATGTATCAATCACTGGTAACTCAACAAATCCAACACGTTTCCAACATCCAGTAGCTGGTACTTACAAAAAAGAACGCTTATTAGCTGGCGAACGCTATTTCTCAGTAGCTTCAGGTGGCGGTACTGGTCGTACGTTGCACCCAGATAATATGGCAGCAGGTCCTGCTTCTTATGGTATGACAGATACGATGGGTCGTATGCACTCTGATGCTCAATTTGCTGGTTCTTCATCGGTTCCTGCTCACGTAGAGATGATGGGATTCTTAGGCATGGGTAACAACCCAATGGTTGGTGCTACTGTTTCTGTAGCTGTAAATGTATCACAAGCTTTGAGTAAATAAAAACCGTTTTTCGGTCTATTATAAATAAAAATCCCCGTTACAATTTTTGTAGTGGGGATTTTTGTGTTTAGTTACGTTTCTATCGTCCGTTGACTTTTCAAAGTCTTTGTTGGTGTTTATAGTGTGTGGGTTATTTCTTTTTTTTCGATGATTTTATCCACACAATAATAACCATGATAATTAAAAATGCACCAACAACAATCTCCATAATTCCAATAATGTTATTCATTTGTATCCTCCTTAATTTATGTGATTTATAATTTGAAGAGAGTCTTTTTTAATTAATGGCGTTGGTAAAGGTTTAAAAATTGAATCTTAATCCTAAACCATTTTCATTTATTGACATGTTTAACTCACTTATATCCCAGAATGAAGTTGGCTTTAAATCTTTGTTATACATACGAACAGCTTCTTGTGTTTTTTTATTGCATGTGTGACTTATGGGGATGGAGACTACGATTAAACCAGCACCAATCCCAGCAAGTTTCCAATTTGGTTCTCCTCCAGCTATAGCCGTTCCTATGGGCCAACCGACCATAAATCCACCCGCAAATCCAATAATCGAGGCTAACGTAGATGTTGATTTAGCCGATTGTATCTGTTTGTATGCTTGTTCATTTGGTTTTATTATTTTCACAAGCTGATCCATGTTCAATCTTTGGTTACCTTGGTAAAATTGATAACCACCACATACTTTTTTCATTGAAATCGAATCAGTTGAAGTTTGTCCAAATGTGAACGCCAAAGTAATGTTCAATAAAGAAATAATAATAGCTATTCTTTTCATGTGTAATCCATTTAATTTTAATTGATTATTTATATGTATTATTGTCGATTGTGCTTATTTTATTCCATATTTATTTCTAATCTTTTTTAGTATTATCTACAATGTTTTATTTACGCACATTTGTAAATATAGTTGCAAATATAACTTAAAAAATAATATTAAAGATTATTTCTTTGAAATTTATGGTTGGTTTTACCATGTTCGTTGTGATTTATAGCAGTTTTTCGGAGATTATATACCTAACTAACTTGAAATCAAGTTTTTATTTCTAATCTACTTCTTAAGTATATAGTTTGTTTCTTCTGTTTTATCCCAAGAATAGGTTGGTTATTGGCGATGTTGGTGCCCGCTAAATTTGGTTTTGTGGGATATTTGTATTATATTTGTGGATATTGATGCTAAAAACATCAAGTATATATCGCTTCGTCAATAGACCTTCTTCTGATGTTACTGATGTTCAACTGTCAATTGGAAAGAGGTGTATCTTCTGCGCTTATTTGAATTTCCTACGTACATAGGCTCAATTATTCTAATTTCATTTATGGTGAAATCGGGATGCTTATCTTTAATTTTTAATCAAAAATAGTAATATGAATTTGAAAAAAACTTTACTCCTAATTTTTCTATTGGTAACAATCAAGGCAACCTCGCAAAATGAAGATTATGTTAAACTTGGAGGTGCACTTCGATTTAACCTCTTTTATAAAGATTGGGTTGATAATGCTCAACCTGAAGCTACATTAGATACGTGGCGTTTAAATGTAGATGCTCGTGCAGCTGGTGTTGATTTAAGTTTTGAATACCGTTTTTATCCTACTTCAGGTAATTCACATTTTTTACACCATGGTTACCTTGGCTATGGATTTGGAGACGACTTGTATGTAAAACTTGGAGTGACTCAAGTTCCATTTGGTATTACAAAATTTGCCTCTCATTCCTATTTTTTTCAGCTCCCTTATTATGTAGGTTTGGAAGATGATTATGATATGGGTATTAAGTTTGATTATACAGGCATTGAAAACTTGGAACTTAATTTTGCTTATTTTCGTCAACCAGAGCCTAATGGTGGTGTAAATGCTAATTTGGATGCTAATGCTTCACGTTATTCTTATGATATCACATCTTCTGATTCAATATCGATACGTGAATCAAATCAATTTAACGTACGCGCTGCTTATAAAATTATAGATAATGTAGAAGTGGGCGTGTCGGCACAACTAGGTGGAATTTACAATGATGTTTTAAAGAAAGCTGAATTGTCGACTGCTTTTGCGGCTCACATAGTTGCTGACTTCAACAATTTTAACTTTAAAGGTGAGTATATTTACTATAATTATGCTGCTAAAGCTGATAATGGTACTACCTTGGATAAAATTCAAATGGGTGCATTTGGTTATAATTACAATGTGGCTGCTGAAGCGACTATCTATGTGGTTGGACTTGCTTATTCAATTCCTGTTAGCTGGGGACCAATCTCGAATATACAACCTTATGTCGATTATTCTATTATAGATAAAGTGAAATCTGGCTTTGAATCAACACATCACTTGATTCCTGGCATGTTAATTACCGCCGGAAGTGTTTATACATATGTGGATTATGCGATAGGTAAAAATAATGCGTGGTTAGGCGCAGATACTTGGACAAACGGACTTGCAGAAGGTAGTGCTAATGCTGTTTGGGAAAGTCGTTTTAATATTAATATTGGTTATTATTTTTAATTATTGATAATACATTACATTATATAAAGTATATGGAAGAAGAAAACAGAAAGGTGAAAATTGAAGTCAAGGATTTGACTTTGATTTTTGGAAAAAATAAAGATCAGGCTTTAGAGATGCTAAATAAAGGGTATTCAAAAACCGAGATTTTTGAGAAGACTAAGTGTACAATTGGAGTTAATAAAGCCAATTTTGAGGTTTATGAAGGTGAAATTTTTGTGGTCATGGGACTTTCAGGTAGTGGAAAATCGACACTTATACGTTGTCTAAACCGTTTGCATAAGCCTACTGCTGGAAATGTATTCGTCAATGGTCACGACATTACTAAAGAAAACAATAAAGAGTTACTTGAAACGCGTCGAACAGAAATGAGTATGGTGTTCCAGAATTTTGGTTTATTACCACATCGTACGATTATCGAAAATGCCGCTTTTGGTCTGGAAATAAGAGGCGAAGCGAAAGAAAAGCGACTTGAAAAAGCATTTGAAGCGCTAGAAACAGTAGGTCTTAAAGGATACGAATATCAGTATCCTTCAGAGCTTTCGGGCGGTATGCAGCAAAGGGTTGGTCTGGCGCGTGCATTAGCTAATAATCCTGAAGTTTTATTGATGGACGAAGCTTTTTCAGCACTTGATCCGCTTATCAAATCAGATATGCAAGATGAGTTGTTAATGATACAAGAAAAAGTCAAAAAAACAATTGTATTCATTACTCACGATTTGGATGAAGCCATTAAATTGGGTGATCGAATTGTCATTATGAAAGATGGTATTATTGAACAAATAGGTAATGCTGAGGAAATAATGACCAATCCTGCTAGTGAGTATGTTGAAGCTTTTGTTGAAAAGGTTGACCGTAAAACAATTATCACAGCAGGGTCATTAATGTTTACAAAGTCAACGGTTGTTCAATATGGTAAAGATGGACCGGAAATTGTTCTGCGTAAAATGCGCTCGGCATCGGTCGATGTACTTCCTGTGGTTAATGATTACAAAAAGTTTTTGGGATTTGTGTGGCTGAATGACGTGATTGAACTTGCCAAAAATCAGACTCATAAACTTGATGAAATTATTAAAACAGAAGTACACAGTGTTCAAAAAGAATATACTGTTGAAGAGATGTTGCCACTAATATCTGGCAAAAAATCGCCATTAGCAGTCGTTGACCAAGATAATGGAAAGTTACTGGGTATCGTGTCACAGACTTCCATTATTATTGAAGCTACAAAGTATGATAAAAACGAAATTAGTGATTTACAAAAACAAGCTAAAGATTTATTTAAATGGAAAAAATAATTAATATAGGGATATATATCGAGAGAGGAATTAATGCTTTGGAACGTCATTTTTCGTTCTTGTGGACGGCTATTGATGATGCGATTTCCTGGACAGTTGACAGTATGAATACACTGTTTATGATTATTCCTTTTTGGCTTATTATTGTGTTAGTTGCTAGTTTAGCTTATTATCTGAATGCTGGGAATCAAAGTTTTAAAAAAGAAGGTTTTAAAAAGGGTATTGGATTAGTTCTGTTTATTGTTTTTGGTTTTTTGTTAATCTATTTAATGGGTTATTGGGAAGCGATGACGCAAACTACTAGTTTGGTATTAATATCAGCTTTAATTGCCTTGATTATAGGTATTCCAATAGGAATATGGACGGCGCGTAGTCCTTGGGCTGATAGAATTATTAGACCTATTCTTGATTTGATGCAGACGATGCCAGCTTTTGTTTACTTGATACCAGCTATCTTCTTTTTTAGTGTTGGTGATTCGCCTGGTGTGATTGCAACTGTTATTTTTGCGTTGCCACCAGCTGTGCGATTAACCAAACTAGGTATACAAAATGTTCCCGGCGAAATTGTTGAAGCTGGGTATGCTTTTGGTGCTACAGAAAGTCAGATTTTATATAAAATTAAATTGCCACTAGCGATGCCCACGATATTGGCTGGTGTCAATCAAGTTATTCTGTTGTCTTTATCGATGGTTGTTATCGCATCAATGGTAGGCGCTAAAGGGCTTGGAAGTATTGTTTATAAAGGAATTCAACAAAACGATGTTGCATTGGGATTTGAATCAGGTCTTGGAATTGTTATTTTAGCAATTATTCTCGATAGAATCACACAATCAATAGGAAGTACAAATAAAAAAACTAGAAAATGATGATTAAAAGAATTAGTAGCTTACTTTTAGTAGGCGTCATGTTATTTGCAGTAAGTTCATGCAATAGTAAAAAGAGTGTAGATTCGTCAAAACAAGTGACTATACTTTACCCTAATTGGTCTGAAGGTATTGCCTTCTCGTATTTGGCTAAAGCGGCTCTTGAGGCGGATAGTTTTGAAGTGGAACTTATCAACCTTGAACCAGGTTTGATTTATGGAGAGCTTTCGAAGGACAACTCTAAAGGAGATGTTTTCTTAGATGCATGGTTACCTAATACGCACGCTCCTTATTGGACGAAATATGGTGATAAGTTGGTCGTAATGGGAGAAGTCTTTAGTGGTGGTACTACAGGTTTAGTAGTGCCAGGTTATGTTACTATTAACTCAATAGAAGAGCTTAATGCTCATAAAGATAAATTTGATGGTAAAATTATCGGTATTGGTAGTGGCGCTGGTATTCATGAAAAAACGATTAAAGTTATTAATGATTACAAACTAGATTTTGAACAAATTACATCTAGTGGAACTGCCATGGTTGCTAGTCTTGAAAAAGCAATTAGAGATCAGGAATGGATAGTTGTTACAGGTTGGAAACCTCACTATATGTGGGCTAAATTTGATCTTAAATATTTGGAAGATCCTAAAAAGATTTATCCGATAGATGCTTGTACCATTATCTCTCGTAGAGGTTTTGCAGAAGAAAAACCAGAAGCTGCTCAGTTTTTCAAAAATTTTAAATTAAATGAAGACGAATTATACTCTTTAATTGAAGCTATTGATGCTCATGGCGAGGAAGAAGGTGCTAGAATATGGTACAACGAAAACAAAGAATTAGTTGATGGCTGGAAGCACAATTAATTAAGAAGATTTTTTAAAACATAAAAAGCCACTTAGTCAGTGGCTTTTTATGTTTATTGGAGGACAAGTTCTCATTTTATAAGTTTGTATTATTTAAGGATAGCATCACTTATACAAAATAATCTTTTTTGAGAACACCCGATTTGTCGATAGAAATACGAAGTGTAAAAAGCAGACTGAGTAAAATACTTAATACGGTAGACGCTAAAATAGCTACCATAATGGCAATCTGATATTTAATAGCAACTAACGGAACAGAACCTCCTAAAATTTGTCCCGTCATCATCCCAGGTAGCGACACAATACCCATTGTCGCCATGGTGGCTATCGTGGGATTGAGTGCTGCAATAAAACTTTGTTTTGCAAAAGGTAGCAGGGCTTCTAGTTTGGTTGCTCCCAGCGATAATTTGTAGAAATAAAGATTCTCATCTTTTCGTAAGGATTTGTAAAAATCGCCAACTCCGATTACATTAGCTCGGAGCGAATTGCCAAGTATCATCCCTCCAATAGCAATAATGTATTTTGCTTCGAAGATACAATCTAACTGAACTATAAATTGGTTGAAATAAAGTATAACCATGAAATTTGAAATCAGCATAGATATAAAAATCGGTAAAATAAAGTAGTTGAGTTTGAGCTTCGAGCTTTTAATGATTGAAAATACGGCGACTAAAATCATCACCATAAACCATAAAACAGTAACTGCCCAATGGTCGAAACGAAATAGGTATTCCAAGAAAAACCCTATCAGGAGTAATTGTACAGTCATGCGTGCAGCTGAAACCAATAAGTTTTTAGCAATGCCAAGTTTTAAAAAATGTACCACTGCTAGAGGTATCAATATCAATAATCCGATAAAAATCATTGATACGTATGACAAGTCAGGCGCTCCATTCATAATTAGTCTAATTTTAAGGTTCGGATTGTTTTGTTTTCGGGCATATAATTGTCGTGAGAGATCGATAATACAGTGAAAGTAGGATGAAGGTAGAAAAAATCACTTACTTTCTTTTTTAGAGATTTATCCAATGCAGATGTAACTTCATCAAGTAAAAAAATATCTCTTTTTAGTAATAAGCCATTAATGATGGCGACACGTTGTTTTTCTCCTCCTGATAAGTCTTCGAGGCTCATGTCAAGTATGGTTTTGTTCAATTCGAATTGACTAAGAAGTTCATTCACTGTATTTAAACTTTCAGTTTTCCACTCTGCATTTGTTTTTAGTGATAACGTATCTTCAAATAACTGATGCACTTTTCCAGTCCCGATATTTAAATCTTGACTAATATAGACTATCTTTTTTCGAAAATCCCAAATGCTTTTTTCATCTAGGACTTTACCCTCGAACCATATTTCGCCTTTGTCAGGTTTTACAAAGCCTAGTAAGAGTTTAAAAATGGTACTTTTACCAATTCCCGATCGCCCTGTGATAATTACTTTTTCAGTTTTCTGAATACTAAAACTAAAATCTTGAAGTACAAAATTGTCTGAAAATTGTTTAGTAATATGTTTAAATTGAATCATTTGATTAACTAATTTGTTACATCGTTATTTTCGTGTCTCTTTTGCAAATGTAATCATAATTCGTTTATCACTAATAAATGAAACGGATATTCTTTTGCTGTTTATAAACAACGAAGCGATGATTCATAAGAGTCATCGCTTCGTTTGTCTTAGTTGTTGTAAGTGGTCGATATCGTATCGCCGCCTTCGCCAGTCCAGTTGGTGTGGAAAAACTCGCCACGCGGTTTATCGACACGTTCGTAAGTGTGTGCACCAAAATAATCGCGTTGTGCTTGTAGCAAATTGGCTGGCAATGTGTCGGTGCGCATGGCGTCGTAATAAGCCAATGCACCGCTCATACTAGCTACCGGGATACCATTGAGTGCAGCTAATGCTACCACTTTTCGAAGTGACACAATTGCTTCTGGTAATACATGTTTGTAAAAATCAGAAAATAACAATGTGTCCATTTGTTCTTGTTGATAAGCTAAAGCGATATTATCTAAAAATTTTGAGCGAATGATACAGCCACCACGCCAAATTTTAGCAATAGCTGCCAAGTCGATGCCCCATTGTTTGTCGTTTGATTTGGTAGCTATGAGTTCAAAGCCTTGTGCGTACGATAATAATTTTGAGGCATACATGGCACCTTCAATATCGTAGAGTTCACAACCCACCGCATTGTTTACTTCAGGTTTTGGATAGTGTTTACTTAGTTGTGTTCTCAACTCTTTTTGAGCGGAGATGAAACGAGAATAGACCGATTCGGTAATTAAATTGAGTGGAATGCTTTCGTTTAAAGCGTTGATAGCGGTCCATTTGCCAGTACCTTTTTGACCAGCAGTATCTAAAATGATGTCAACGATAGACGTGTCATTTTCTTTGTAACTGAGAATCTCCGCTGTTATTTCCATTAAATAACTTTGTAGGCGTTTTGTGTTCCAGTCAGCAAATGCGTCAGCTATCGTATCGTTGTCGAGTTTGAGTAAACGTTTGGCCACGTCATAGCCTTCACAAATAACTTGCATGTCGCCATATTCGATGCCATTGTGTACCATTTTTACAAAATGTCCAGCGCCACCAGTTCCAACCCACGTACAACAAGGTTCTTCTTGTTTGCCTACTTTGGCCGTGATGGCTTCAAAAATTGGTTGTATCTGAGGCCATGCTTCTGCAGCTCCACCAGGCATCATTGATGGGCCATGCAGCGCGCCCAATTCGCCACCTGAAATACCACTGCCTACAAATAAAATATGTTGAGCGGCTAAATCTGTCAAACGTCGTTCGGTATCTTCGTAATTACTATTGCCTCCGTCAATAATAATATCATTTTTAGTGAGATGAGGCAGTAAGGCTTCGATGGTTTTATCAACTGGTTCGCCTGCTTTTACCATCAGTATAATTTTTCGTGGGACTGCCAATGAGTCACAAAAATCGGCGAGAGATAGAGCTCCGTGAAAGTTTTTTCCAGCGGCTCGTCCTTCCATAAATTTGGTGGTTTTATCTGTACTTCTGTTATATACAGAAACGTGATAACCTCGGCTTTCAATATTGAGTGCCAAGTTTTCGCCCATTACGGCTAATCCTATAATTCCAATGTCTTGTTTCATAATGTAGATAATTTCGAGGCTGCTGCGTTGTCAATAAACCACGTAATGTTAGTTGGTTTGTTTACCAACGTGGCGGGAAGTGCCTTGTTTTTATGAGTAATAATTTCGTTGATAATAGTACTTTTATTTTCGCCTGTTGTCAAGAAAAAAACAATTTTTGCTTGATTAATAGTCGTTCCTGTGAGTGAAATACGTTGTTGCTGACCATGTGGATGAGTGGCAATTTCAGCAATAGAAGTAGTAGCAAACGACTCCAAATTATCAGGAAAAATGGACGCTACATGTCCATCTTCACCAATACCTAAAATGACAATATCAAATTGAGGAATACCATTATGATAAGGTACTTTTTCTTCAATTTTTAGTAGATAGTCGTCTAATGATTTTTGTTCGTGAGCAAAATAGGTGATTGGGAAAACCTGTTTTTGATCAATAATTTGCGTCTTGATTAATTCTCGAAAAAACGTGCCATAATTACTTTCCGTGCTTTCGAGGGCGACCATACGCTCGTCTCCCCAAAAAAAGTTTATCCGACTCCAATCGGTATTGCTAAATTGCTCGGCTATGATACGAAAAAGTTTTTTCGGTGTTTCGCCTCCGGATAAAGCCACGTTTCCACCTACTTTTGCTAATTCTGCTAATTCTTTTGCTACTGCAAAACAGGCATCTTCTGCCGTGTGAAATGTGTTAATTGTCTGCATAATTATTATAATTCACAATAAACGCCATCATTGGCTAAATTTTTACAAGGATAACGCCATTCAAAACCGTCTTTCGCAAGTAATTGGTTGGCGCGTTCAGGACCCCAAGTACCAGCTGGATAGCCATAAATGGGATTTTTTCGAGTGTTGGCAAACGCATTGATAATGGGTTGTACAAATTTCCAAGTAGCTTCCACTGCATCGTTACGTTGAAAGAGCGTTGAGTCGCCTTGTATACAATCGCACAACAATCGCTCGTAAGCTTGAGGTATGTAGTGATCGGTGAGTGACGAATAGTGAAAATCTAGACCTACTTTATCAACTTCAAATCCGCCGCCAGGGACTTTCATACCAATTTTTAGCACTAAGCCTTCGTCGGGCTGAATGCGTATGATGAGTTGATTGCCAGCATCTTTTAGTCCATCTTTTTGAGCAAAAATGCCATGTGGATTAGGCTTGAAATGAATGACAATTTCTGTGACTTGTGTAGGTAGACGTTTACCTGTTCGTATGTAAAATGGAACGCCACTCCAACGCCAGTTGTCTATATAACAAGCCATGGCCATATAGGTTTCTGTATTTGAATTGGGTGAAATTTCTGCTTCTTCGCGATAGGCGTTAATGGTTTTGCCATTAATTTGTGAAGTCGTATATTGTCCTCGAACTACATAGTGTGGCACTTCTTCTTCTTTGATTTTGCGTAGCGATTGGAATACTTTGACCATTTCATCACGAATAGCGTTGCCATCAGCAGTGGTAGGTGGCTCCATGGCAACAATTGCCAATAATTGGAGTAGATGGTTTTGTACCATATCGCGCATAGCACCAGCCGTGTCGTAATAACCAGCTCGTGAACCTACACCCAATGATTCAGACGACGTTATTTCGACATATTTCACATAATTGTGATTCCATAAAGGCTCAAAAATACTGTTTGAAAAACGGGTTACTAAAATATTTTGTACCGTTTCTTTGCCTAAGTAGTGGTCAATTCGGTAAATTTGTTCTTCGGCAAATGCTTGTGACAACTCTTTGGTTAATTCTAAAGCACTTGCTAAATCATGTCCATACGGCTTTTCGATAATCACTCGTTTCCAACCCTGATCTTGACATGTTAATTGATGTGTGTGAAGATGTCGCGTGATGGTTGTGTACATGAGTGGTGGAGTCGCGTAGTAAAAAAGGTAATTAGTTTTACACGCGAATTCTTGTGATAAGGTCTCTAAACGTATTTTGAGGAGCGCATAATCATCTACGTTTTTCGTATCCATGCTCTGGAAATGTAAATAATTGGCAAACTTATGAGCGCCTTCGTCCGAGTATTGTTTGGCGTTGACAAATTGTTTTAGCCCATCTAGTGTTTTGGCACGGAAACTTTCGTCGGTCATATTCATACGACCAACTCCCAATACTTTAAATGCCTCAGGTAACATCTTTTGCTGATGAAGATTGTAAAGCGCAGGCATAAGTTTACGCCAAGCCAAATCTCCTGATGCTCCAAAAATGACTAATATAAATTTTTCCATAAAGGGATTTGAAAATTTGTTATTTCACAAAAATACATAAATATATTGAAGCTTGACTATCTATTTAACGTTTTCGGGAAAAATTGTTTAGTGATTCTGGAAAATAGTTATCTATTTAGATGCTTTGTTTTTATTTAAAAATCTATATCTTTACGCCATATTTTAAAGTTATAGTTATGGATTTAGTGTTGAACACAAAACTGAAAGGAATATTATTGGTTAGTAATGACCTGCATATGGATAAAAGCCTTCAAAATGATAATACCCTTTATAAATTTATTTTTGTACATACAGGTTTTGTGTTAGTAGAGGTTGATCATGTTCCTATGAAATTATTAGCCAACGATTTGATTACAGTTTCACCATTACATCATATTCGATTTTTGGATGTTCAAGGAACTTATTTTTCGTTGTTATTTAATAGTAATTTTTATTGTATTTATGGACACGATGATGAAGTTTCGTGTAATGGGTTTTTGTTTAATAGCAGTGCGGCTATTATGAATTTGCATTTAACCGACAATCAAAGTCATGATGTGAGTAAGATTGTAGCTGATTTATCGGCCGAATATGCCATTGATGATCCGTTTAAGGAAGAAATGCTCAGGGTGCATTTGAAACGATTTATCATCACATGTACGCGCATTGCCAAAGAAAAATATGCGTTGGATGATAATAGTGAACGGACCTTTAATCTTGTTCGTCAGTATTTTATGTTAGTCGATACGCATTTCAAAGAGAAAAAACAGGTTCAGGATTATGCCGAATTATTACATCGCTCGCCTAAAACCTTGTCCAATATTTTTACATCACATAATTTGCCATCACCTTTGCAAATTATCCATGAACGCACACTGACTGAAGCTAAACGTTTATTGTTATATAGTTCAAAACCGGCCAAGGAAATTGCTTATATTCTGGGTTTTGATAGCCCATCAGTGTTTAGCCGTTTTTTTAAAAATATGACCAAAGAGAGTATTTCTCAATTTCAAAAGCGAATGCAGATGACTGAATAATTAACTTAATATTTATGAAACGATTCATTATAATAGGATTTGGATTAATGTTGTTTTCGACATTAAGCTGTTCGTGTCCTAATAAAAATCGACTAAAGGAGGATGAAATGAAGACAAAACAATCAGAAATTTATTTTGCTGGCGGTTGTTTCTGGGGAACGGAGCATTTTATGAAACAAATTGCAGGTGTGGATGCTACGCAAACTGGCTATGCTAATGGCTCGGTGGAGAATCCAACCTACAAACAAGTATGCAGTGGCACAACCGGATTTTCGGAAACAGTACAAGTTATTTATGATAAAGAGAAAATAGCGTTGGCTGATTTGCTAGAATTGTATTTTAAAACGATTGATCCGACGACTTTAAATCGGCAAGGTGGCGATATGGGTACGCAGTATCGTACAGGTATTTATTATACCGATAGTGCAGATTTAGAAGTTATTCGCGAAGAACTTAGTAAGTTGGCTTTAGCGTATACAAAGCCAATACGTATTGAGGTGGAACCGTTGAAGAACTTCTATCCTGCTGAAGATTATCATCAAGATTATTTGGATAATAATCCCACGGGATATTGCCACATTAATCCTCAATTATTTGAAATGGCGCGTAAGTATAAACCGGCTAAGCGTTATAAAAAGCCGGATGAGGCACTGTTGCGTGAAAAGTTAACACCATTCCAGTACGATGTTACTCAAAAAAGCATGACTGAACCTGCTTTTCAAAATGCCTATT
>Ga0172377_10004449_pt1 | contig 14396 bp, 18 predicted proteins | sample Pumphouse3metaG_FD_119749 | JGI IMG/M metagenome (GOLD analysis project Ga0172377, IMG submission 119749) | Leachate microbial communities from a municipal landfill in Southern Ontario, Canada - Pumphouse #3 metaG | ecosystem: Engineered > Solid waste > Landfill > Unclassified | place: Canada... | reverse complement strand
CACGATATGCCGGAGGGAATCCGATGATCGAATCAACCGGCATAGTAGCGTTCATTCACGCAAAGGGGTCGTCTGAGAGAGTGCCGTCGAAGAACAAGCAGTATATCGGCGAAAAGCCTCTGTATGCTCATGCCGTGTCAATAGCAATGCAATCCAAAGAGGTTGCGATGGTTGCCATCGACAGCGACGATGACGAAATCCTTGCTGGCGGAGAACGCCTTGGAGCCGTGCCTGTTCGTCGAGCCCCAGGAATGTCTACCAACGCAACGGCTGGTGACGAACTTGAGTACTGGGCGGCTCGAAATGCCCCGATGTCAGAAGCTATCGCCGTCGTGATTCCTACCTCTCCGTTTTTGTCGCCCGAGAGCGTTGACGGTGCGATTCGCCTGTTACGCGAAAGGCAGGCTGATAGCGTGGCTGGCGTGCGGTCTGCGAAACTTTTCCTGTGGGAGAACGGTAGGCCAGCGTACGGATGCAAGCGAACGACGCAAGCGATGCCGTGGACAACATGGGAGACGACTGGCCTTTACATTGTCAGAACCTCGTTCGCGTTGGAGCATCAACAAAGAATCAATTACCAGGACTGTTTGCCGTACGAACTGCCTCTGATCGAATCAATCGATATTGATACTCCGGAGGATCTGAAATTCGCACGATACCTTTGGTCTGGGATGCACGATGTTTGATCGAGTCTGCCTGAATCCGTTGACGTGGCTTGATATCACGGCCTACTCTGCGCCTGGTGAAAACACGATTCAGTTTTCGCAGTGTATCCGGTCGTGGGGTGGCAACGAGTGCGTACTCGCAACGATACCGTTGGCCGACGCCTGCAAGATGAATGTAGAAGATCTTCGCGATCTGCCCTCGGCAAAAAAGGCCAGGGAACAAGTGGTATCACGTGGTCTGACTGATTGGTGCGCAACCTGTCCCAGGTTACGCGAAGGCCAATCACCTACGATGCTGTGTGGTGAAGTCAATTGGGACAGCCTGCCAAGCACATGGACGATCTTGAATCTGGCATACGACAAGAGTTGCAACCTCGCTTGTCCTTCATGTCGGCCGTTCCCGATTCTTTGGAAGCCGTGTGATGAGCAATACGATATGCTAATGGAGTTCCAGGACAGAATCATTAGGCCATTGCTAAAACAGGCAAATACAGCTTGTCTGGCAGGGCTCGGAGATCCGTTTGGGAGTCCTGTGTATCGGCACTTGCTTGAAACGTTGAACCCAGAAGACGCACCTACGCTCGGTTGGCATATTCAAACTAACGGAGTTGGATTTACACCTGACCAGTTAGGTCGTATTCCAACCAGAACCCAGATCAACAGCGTGCAGTTCAGCATCGATGCCGCAAAGCCTAAAACCTATCGCGTTGTTCGCGGAAACCACTGGAAGGTAGTCAACGACAACCTGCGATTCGCCGGGCATTTGAGGCAGTCGGGGTTTATCTCCCAACTGGCAATATCGATGGTTATTCAGGAATGCAACTGGGGTGAAATGGTTGACTTCTATCGTCTTGGCAGACACGTTGGTTGTGATATTGTGCAATTCAACGCACTGCTGAATCAACACACATATAGCGAGGAAGACTACAAGGCGAGAGCCGTGCATTTGTCAGGACATCCGGTACAACCGAAGTTTATGAAGGTGTGTGACGAAATGCGAGCATGGACAGAACCGAGAGTGTTATTAGAGTTTCCCCGTGACTAAATGGCTGAATGCACAACGCTTGGAACTGGAACACTGGCAATCTGCGATTGCAATGCCGGTGCATTCACGTGCTGCCCTCACAAATGCTGCGGTAGTCTCTTACGTTATCTGGACACGTTTCGGAGTTTGCTTGGCAGATTGCATCGGTGGAACGATCATCGATATTGGGTGCGGTCCGACTGGCCGTATAGCATGTTTTGGCGGTGCGAAAAAAATAGGGATTGATCCGCTGGCTGATGAGTACCGCAAGCTCGCACCAGTGTTGATGAATGATTACGCTGCGATCTACCAGGCGCGAGCCGAGGAGTTTTTGCCGTGTCTTGCAGAGTCAGCGTATTTGGTAGCTTGCATCAATTGCCTCGACCATTGCGAGTATCCGCGGGATGTTATCGCCAACATGTACGCTTACTGCAAGCCCGGAGGCATCGGTGTGGTGTCTGTGGATTGCAGCGACGGATCTGAGGAGATGCATCCATCACGAACGACGCCAGAATCAGTTGCTGCTTTGCTGGTTGATGTTGGCTGGAAGATTGAACATGCCAGTAGTGGGAAGGCGTACCCGCATCTGAATGATGCCGGTGAAGTTGTCGCGTGGGATGACGGCTGGTCTCCGTCGGCCGTGGCGTATCACTGGAAAGTGCGTAGGCAGAGTGAATCATGAACGATGAACTACCGCGGCAGGTCCGCGAAGAAATAGACGGGATGAGTCGACGTATCGAGCGGCTTGAGGGCATTGCCAGCAAAGTTTTGCGGCTTGCTCCAGGCCCTTCGCAGGAAAAGGCGAGACGAAATCGGTTGATTTACGAAATTGTCGGCTTGGCTATCACTTCGTTTGGTGCATGGTTCGTTTATTCTCCAGCCCCAGCATTGATCGTAGGCTGCTGGATGTTGGCAGAAGTGATCGCAAGCCGTTACAACAAACCGAAGAAGGATCGCTAACATGTTGGATTTTTTTGCCGGAGATGGCGGAACCGGAGAGTGGGTCAACCGGAATCCGCTTGATGATTACTGGTATGAACCGAGAAGCTTGGCCGGAACGTCCGGGATCGCGATTGACGAAAGAAACGCTCCCGAGATGCCGGCTGTGTGGGCATGCGTCGGGAAAAATGCGAAGACGTTAGCGTCACTGCCTGTTCACGTGTATGAGAAAACAGGCGATCGTACCCGCCGATTAGTTGACCATGAATTGAACGATATCCTTACTTGGAACGGCAACTCCCGATCAACCGGCGTATCAGTGCGTGCCGCTCAAGTTGCTAACAGATTGCTTTGGGGTAATTCTGTATCGGAAATCGTGTACGCCAACGGCAGCAAAAAGATTCGCGAGATCATTCCCCTCGAATCTCGGTTTATTCGTCCGGCGTGGAATGATGACGGAGAGTTGTTGTGGGAACACCGGCCGAATGGACAATACGATACAACACTCCCTCCAGATAAGTACCTACACGAACCAGGGCACTTTAGCTATAACGGCGTGCTTGGAATCTCTGCTGTCAAATACTGCCGCGAGTGCATCGCAGCCGGGCGAGCGGCCGAAATCTTCGGGGCGTCGTTTTTTGGAAACGGTGCCGTTCCGGGCGGGACGTTGGAATTTCCAGCAGATTTGGACCTGTCCGACGAGCGAATGGATTACCTCGTTCAAAAGTTCAACGAGAACTTTCAGGGTCCGGGCAAGGCTCACCGGGTTGGACGATTGAGAGAGGGAGTCAAGTTCAATCAATATCAGATGCCGCTGGAGGATATGCAGTTCCTTGAACTTCAGAAGTTCAATCGTATCCAGATTTGTATGATCTTCGACACCCCGCCGGTAATGATTCAGGAACTTGATCCTGGAAAATACACTGCGATCGAACAGGCAATGATCGCTTGGGTACGTGACTCTCTGTTGCCGCAAGTCACAAACACGGAAATGATTTTCAAGCGGCGATTTTTCCGTGACAAACCGAAGCTGTATCTGAAATACAACCTTGCCGGCCTTGCTCGTGGAGACATGGACGCGCGTTCTCAGTTCTACAAGGAAGGCATCACCTGGGGATGGTTCACGCAGAACGATGTTCGAGAAATGGAGGAACTCGATCCGGTTGAAGGTGGTGATACGAATTGGATCGGCGCGAACATGATGCCGCTGACAATGGGCGGGTCTCTGATTCAACAGAAGGCATCTGGTAACGGATCATCCTCGACGTCAAGTTCCGACCGTCCTCCGGTTATCGTCGTTCCGGTGAACGTAATTGGCACGCAGGAACAACCGTCGATTGACGTGGAGGCGATTGGCAGACAGGTTGCAGAAACGATTGCTCGTACGGTTCGACAGCCTGCGGTTGACGTATCGGCGACGTTTGGGCCATTGCTGGCAGACGTGGCGAAGCGGATTGTGACGAAAGAAATCAAGGCCGTTAAGACTGCGATAAAACGCCACCAGGACAGTGAGGATGCCTACCTGGCATGGTGTGACTCGTTCTTCACCAGCCATATGGAGTACGTATCCGAATCAATTGACCCGATCGTGACGGGCATCGAATCAGCTACCGGAAAGGTGATGAGTGAGCGGCCTAGCGACTTTGCCGCAAGCTACTGTGAGCATCAACTGCGGACAGCCAGGGGAATTCCAGCAGGTGAGGCGGAACTTGATGCGGATTATTTGGCCGCAAAACTGAAAGCAACATACCTCGTATCGGAGAAATCGCTATGCCTAACGACCTGACACCTGCCCGCCTTGCCGGACTGGAACGAATCGCATCGGCCCCTATGGCCATGCGACCTGAATCGTTGCGGATTCTTTCCGCTCGCATCATCGCTATGGACGAATTCGAGGAACCCCCACCACTCGAAGCGACCATAGTTGAACGGGCTCCGCAAGCAGCGGAAGCCAAGGTGCCGAAATTGCCAAAGGTGAAGGGGGGCGTGGCTGTCGTTCCGATTTTTGGCGGTATCGGCCAGCACCGGGGCGGCGATTACTGGGCAAGCGTCTACTCGGAGGAACTAACGTCATTGACGGCGCAACTGATCGACATGCCGAATATTGGGGCAGTGGTTTACTCCGTCGATTCGCCCGGCGGTATCGTCTACGGAGTCGGCGAAGCGGCTATGCGGATTCGCGAAATGTCGGCGGCTAAACCGATCTACACTCACGTCAAAGGCATGAGCGCATCAGCGGCTTACTGGTTGTCGGCGGCAACCACAAAGATCTTCAGCAACCCGTCAGCGGAAGCCGGTTCGATTGGTGTCTGGACGATGCACGTGGACGTGTCGGAGGCGTGGAAGAAGATCGGTGTTGACATCAAGCTGATTTCCGCCGGCAAATACAAGACGGAAGGCCATCCATTCGGACCGCTGGAGGATGAGGCGCGTGCTGAAATGCAACGCTCGGTCGACTACTACTACGGCGAGTTTCTCCGGGGTGTGGCCGACGGCCGGGGAGTATCTAAGGCAACCGTCAAATCCGAGTTCGGCGAAGGCCGAATGATGGAAGCCGATCGGGCAAAGGCTGCCGGTCTGATCGACGGAATCGCGACGCTGGACGAGTTGCTCGCCGGTTTGATTCAGCCTCCGGTTGGCGGTATCGGGCGTAGGAGCCAGGCCAGCCGGCTTGCGATTGCCGAGGCAGAGGACAATCCGGCCTGAGATTCTTTTCTGATTTTTCCGGGAAACACGGTTTTGGGTATTCCCCCGTCTCGGTAAAAGAGGAACCAAAAAAATGAACAAACCACTTTCACCGCGTCAGTCGGACGCTCTGCAAGCGATCCGCGATTACATCGAGGTGTGCGGCTACCCGCCGACCCTACGAGAGTTGGCAAAGCACATGAGCATCTCGATTCACGCCGCCAACGGCCACCTCATCGGGCTGGAGAAAAAGGGAGCTATCAAACGTACCGAAGGCGTCGCACGTGGAATAGCCGTACTGGCAAAGTAGCCAGCGTAACGTCTGTTACGGTTACAAAGTTACACACTTGCGAAATGCCAACATGAGACGATAATCCAGGCAGACAACACTGGTGACGGGCAATCGACCGGCCGAGTTTCGGCGTAATCCTGCCACCTAAGAAACGTTTGCCGTTTGCAGAGTACAAGCGCGAAGCGTTTTGGCGTGTTTTTCAATGAACACGTCGGGACGCTTCGCGTTTTTTCATGCGCGTTGATCCCGACGATTCCCGTAATCCAAAAGGATCAACACTCATGAACGTGGAGCAAATGCTCGCAGAACGCAAGCGTCTCCTGGACGAAGCGAAGGCAATCCAAGCGACGGCTGATTCGGAAAACCGATCGCTCACTGAAGAGGAAGAGTCGCAGATTGCGGCGAACCTCAAACGACGCGACGAACTGGCCGCTGCAATCGACGATGCACGCGAAGCCGAACGACGCCAAGCGGCGATCCGCTCGCAACTCGAATCTGCCGAGGCATGGGACAATCAGTCTCAGCGTCAGCAGACGCGACTGGCAAACGTCAGTGACCAGTCTGGAAACCGGACCGCGAATGTCAATATCACCGGCGGCGAAGCTTCTGGCAGGTGGTCGCACTTCGGCGAGTTCGCATTCAAAGTCTACCAGGCCGGCTGCAACAACGGCGTCGATGGTCGGTTGATGGCTGGCCCGACCGGAAGCAACACGGCGACAGATTCTGAAGGCGGTTTTCTTGTTCCGCCCCAGTTCTCACAGCTCATCGTCGAATCGATGTTCGAGCAGGGTGAGATTCTCAGTCGCATCACCAGGCCGGACGAACCGCTCCGAGGGAACACCCTCAAAATCCCCTACCTCGATGAAACGAGTCGGGCGACAGGTTCTCGTGCCGGCGGCATCACTGCCTACTGGGTCGAGCAAGGTGGAACGTTCACGCCTGGCTACGCCAAGTTTGGCCAACAAAGCCTGACCGTTCACAAGGTTGCGGCCCTGTCGTACGTGACCGAGGAAATGATGGAAGAGGCCCCAGCCGCCGGATCTCTGATTCTCAACAAGATGGTTGAGGATTTGACCTGGGTTGCTGAAGACTCGATTATCAACGGCTCCGGAGCGGGCCAACCGCTTGGCATTCTCAATGCCGGCTGCTTGGTGTCACAGACGAAAGTCACCAATCAGACAGCAGACACGATTTGGGGTGACAACATCGTCGCCATGTTTTCTCGGATGCCAGCTCGGGCTCGTCGAAACGCGGTGTGGCTCATCAATCAGGACGCCGAGCCGCAAATGATGACCCTGATGGCGTCTGGCCGGTTCGGTTCGGCGTCGACGGACGTTGCCGGCATGGCGATTGAGAACATGTATCTTCCTCCAGGAAGTGCATTGAACCGAGGTGAATTCGGCCTGTTGATGGGCAAGCCCGTCATTCCGGTTGAGTATTGCAAGACCGTAGGCGACAAGGGCGATGTGATTTTTGCGTCCTTGCCGTACTACCTCTTCGTGGACAAGGGTGCCGCGAAAACGGCGACGTCAATTCACGTGAAGTTCACCACGGACGAACAGGCGTTGCGTGCAACGTACCGCTGCGATGGCAGCCCCCGCTTCGCAAGTGCGATCACGCCTGCCAACAGCACCACTACGCTTTCGCCGTTCGTTTCTCTCGATGCCCGTGAGTAATCGGCGCTGATTGCGTGGGGTTCATCGATTCCGTTAACAAGCAATTTCTCACAAAGGATAAGTCAAATGCGGTTTTGTGAACAGAACAAGATCGTACCGATTCTGGAGCCTGAAGATCACCAGAACGGTGTTGATGGCGATTCCATCAACATGGCGAACTACGATCACCTGACACTGATCTTCAGTTTCGGCGAGTTAACTGGCAATGCCGTGCTCACCATCTATTCCGGTGCAGCAGATGCCGCCAAAACGACGGCCGAAACGTTCAACTATCGGGCCACGGCCGCGGATTTGAAGACCGCAGCCGGAGATACGCTTGGCACAGAGGCGACATCGGCCGCCTTGACTCTCACTGACGCTACATACGAGGACAGGCTGCTTGTGGTCGAAATGGATGCCGAGGAACTGACACCGGGTCAGGAATTCGTTACTCCTAGCTTGAGTGACGCAGCGAGCGAAGCTCTCATTTCGTGCGTTGCGATTCTCAGTGGTCCGAGGTTTGCACAGCAGACACCGCCGTCAGCTATTCCGGCGGCATGATTCGCCTCTCCTGTGTCGGCTGGGCTGGCGGATCGCACGTGAAGTCAGCCCAGCCACAGGTGAGTCTGTTTTATCAGGTGCCAAATGTTGAAGTGCGTTGATTCAACACGAACCGCCCCAGAGAAAGAGCCGGTGTTGCTCGAAGAACTCAAGGAGCAACTCAGGATTGATTACACAGATCACGACCCTGAGTTGCAGCACCTCATCACTGAGGCTCGATTGTGGGCGGAGGAAAACGAACTCGGCCGCTGTCTTATCACCCAGACCGTGACTGAGAAATTCCGAACGCTTGACGGAGTCTTGGAGTTGCGATTCCCGGCGTCGTCCATTACGTCGCTGTCTTACGTCGACGACAACGGCACTACGCAAACGCTTGCGACCACGTATTACGAACTCGGGCAATATTACGGAATCAGTGTTTGCCGGCTGAAATACGATCAGACGTGGCCGACGACTCGCGACCAAAACGACGCAGTAACGATCGTCTACGTGGCCGGATACGGTTCAGACAGAGACGATATTCCGCTTCCGATTCGGCAGGCAATCAAGTGCTATGCGTGCTATCGCTACGACGAATCGGAATATCCGCAGTTGCTCCAGGCTGCTCGCCGTTTGCTTGGCCCGTATTCGGTGCGGAGGTGAAGCATGGGCAAAGCAAAAACGCCAAGGCACAACCGAAAAGCCGTCGTCTACCAGCAGAGCACGGCAACCGATGCGAATGCGGACGGATCGTTTGATGAGGTGCAAAGTGAATATTGCACCCGATGGTGTCGAGCGTGGCCACTCCGAGGCACGGAACAGGCTGCGATGGAACACCAGCACCCAATTGTTGACTGGATTGTGCAAATGCGACGGGACGCGACTACGGCGAGCATTACTGCCGAAATGTGGATCGTGTTATCGACGGGCGAACGGCTGAATATATTCAGCGTCTACGATCCGGACGGGAGAAATAGAAACCTTGAGTTTCGAGCGAGGCAAGTCGCGTGAGTATAGAGTCGGACATCCGCACCGCACTGCTGAGCATGAGTGCCGTCACGGCTCTTGTAGGAACCGGTAATTCGGCACGAATCCGACCGTACAAGCTCGATGACCGTGACGACAAAACTGAAGAACACGTCATTATCGAGGTGGATAATTCTGAACCGCAAAATGACCTGACAGGCAAAGGTGGTTTGACTTTCGCGGATGTGAATATCAGTTGTCGGGCAATGACACCAACTGCAGCAAACGCATTAGCTCTGGCAGTCAAACGAAACGGCACAAGTCCTGGTACTGGACTCGCAGGATACGGAGGGAGCGGGACGTCGTTCGATTCGTGGCTGGATGATGAGGTTAGCGGACAAACGCCGTGGGGAGACGGCAGCCAGCGTACCTGGTTCACGATTGAGCAGAGTTACCGTATGTGTTTTACCGAGGCAACGTGATGTTTGCCAGAACGTTCGTTATCAATCTTGATCGAAGGCCCGACCGCTGGGAGCAATTTCAACAGCGGTTCCCGGTTGATTGGCCGTTTGCACAGCCCGAGCGGTTCGCGGCGATTGATGGCGAGCAATGCGTTGTTCCTGAGTATTTCAATGGTTCGATTGGCGCGTGGGGATGTTACCAGACGCACTTGCAGTTGTGGCAGATACAGATACGCGACGAACTAGGTTGCGTACTCATTTTGGAAGATGACGCAGTGTTTTCACGCGATGCCGTGGCCGTGATTCAGGAGACGCTGCGCCTCGTGCCGGATGATTGGGAACAAATCTACTTTGGCGGGCAATATCGAAACACCAACGAAATGGCTCCCGAAGTAGTCGTCCAAGACAAACTTGTTCGCTGCCGGGCCGTGAACAGGACGCATGCTTACGCGATTAGGCTTCCGTTCGCACAGGTGTGCTACGAACACATGACGAATCGTCAATGGCCGAAACACTCACGGTTCCATCACGTTGACTATCGTTTGGAGGAATTGCACGACAGCCATCGGGTCTATGCGCCGTGGCGGTTTTGTGTTGGCCAGGCTCGCGGTACAAGCGATGTAAAGAGGATCGGCAACCGTCCAGCACATGCCATTGAGCATTGGTGGAATCAGTACCCCATCGTCGAACTTGCGGGGGTGCGCTGATGGCACAAGCGATGAGGCTCGAAGGATCAAAGCAACTGGAACGAAAGCTGAACGCCATTGCCACGCAAGGCGGCAAGGCTGTATCGCGTGCGGCAATGGCTGGAGCGGTAGTACCAGCGAAAAAAGCCATCCGCCGTGGAGTTAATTCTGCGAATATCAGCGGGCCGGTAAAGCGTGCGGCACGGACAACGATCGGCTCAAGTGTGAAGAAACAGCCGGGCGGTGAATACGGGGCAAAAGTCGGCCTAAGCGTCGGCAAGCCTACCAAAGCGAAAAAAGCCAAAGCGTCTGCAAGGGCGGCCGCCGGAAAGACTGGAGAGAAAGCAGGCGTCGGCCTGTCGTCAGCAAACATTCATTGGTTCATTCTCGGAACCAAAATCAGGCATACGAAATCTGGCAAGTCGACTGGACGAATCGAGGCTGAACTAGCCGGTATCGTGCCACAAGCGATCAATACAGCGAGGGGTGAAATGATTTCTGAAGCCGGACGGCGAGCAGCCGTGGCACTCAAACGTGAAGCCATGAAGCGGAGGTAATCCTATGGCAAAAGTGAAATGCAAGGGCACGGCGATCGCCCAAGAGGTTGCCGCCGCATACGTGACCGTTGCACAGGTGATCTCGCTGGAACTGCCGACAGCGGAATCTGAAACCTATGAGTCCGACACGCTGGACAATGAGGACGCTGGCATTCCGTACGAGCCGACTGGCAGGACTGAAGGCGGATCGTGTTCCGGTGAATTTTTCTACGATCCAGCCCTTGATTCGCACAAGGACCTGACGGAGCTTCTTCGCGAACCACAGGCGGAAGATTGGCAAATTACGTTTGCCGATACTGGATCATCGGTTTGGACGTTTGCGGGTGCTGGGTTCTCAATGGGCGGTACGGTCGCTCTTAACGATGGACTCAAGGGAAGCTTCAGCATCAAACTGAGCGGTATCCCGACGTACCCGAGCGGAGGTAGTGCGGCCTGATGAAAGCGAGAACGCTCCTGGTGCTCAATTGTGCGTGCGAGGTGTGCCGCCGGAATGGTGGTGAAGGGTGCGAAAGGTACCCGGACTCAAAAATTCCTATCGGCACGATAATTGAGCACCAGGACGCTTACCGCCTCGTTCGTCTGGGCGCTGCTGAACCGGCAGATGACGAATGCGAACAGCGGGCGGCAATGACGGCGGAACAGATGAGAGTCGCCCAGTATCACCAGCGGAGAACTGCCGCTGGAATTCATCCTGACGATTTTGATGCGTTTGAGCGAGGCGAAATGGTTGGTTATTACCCGGATGGTTCGTTCATTCCAGGGCCAAACGCTTCGCATTTCAGAGACGATGACGAGGACAACGGCTTATGGCTACCCTGACAACTGCGGACCAACTGTTCGCGGCTCCACCGAAACGCCGGTATAAGACGGTAACAGTGCCCGTAAGCGGATTCACGTTGCGAATCCAAAGCCTGACGGAAAAGGACTATTCTGACTACCAGGCTTGTTTTCTCGATAAGCAGGGAAAACCGATTGCGTCCAGGCTCAGGCAGGCAAACCGCATTTTCATTTCGATGTGTGTTGTCGACGAAGACGGAAACCGGATCATCACCGGAGAAAGCGTTGACAAGATCGCAACGTGGGATGCAGCAGACGCCAACTATCTATACAACGAGTGCTCCAGGTTTGCCGGTATCAGCACGACTGATATCGATGAGTTGGTAAAAAACTACGAAGAAACCCCAGAGAGTTAGACGCCTGGAAGCTGGCGGACTCTTTCGGGGTTCTCGACGTTGACGGCATGCGTGCCAGCATGACGCCGGATGACTTCAATCGCTGGCTGGCGTTTCGGCAATTGTGTCCTGACAAAATGGAGCGGCTGATTCACGTTTGCAAAATCGGTTTTACGCTTTTGGCGAACGCTTGGGGAGCGAAAATCGATCCATGCGACTTGGACCCGCAGCGAGAAGACGAGCGAGAACATGACGCAACACCACAACAGGCGGCGGCAATCGTCGCGATGGCATTAGGGAAGCCAGATGGCAACCGCAATCGGTGATCTTGTAGCACGATTGAGAATGGATACCAAAGGGTTTGCTGGCCCCTTAGCTCGGGCCAACGGCGCGGTACTCCAGACATCGACGCACATGAGAAAGTTCGGTCATGGCGCACTAGAAATTGGTAGGAGGTTCACTGATTCAGCAAAAACTGTTGCGATTGGTGCTGGCATTATTGGAGCAGCAGTAATTGCATCGACCGCAAAGTTGGCTCATTCCGTCATGAGTGAAATGAAAGTCATGGACGAAATAGGCAAACATGCCCAACGCCTTAACATGGCAACCGAGGCTTTGGTTGGGTTGCAACATCAAGCAGAATTAAGTGGGGCTGGTGCCGAAGGTCTGGACAAGAGCATGCGGAAAATGATGCAGAGTATCGGTGAGGTGGCTGCGTTTGGAACAGGACAGGCAAAATACGCATTCAAGGAGTTGCAGCTTGATCCGAAAAAACTGATCGGAATGTCTCCAGAACAACAATACGGAGCAATCGCGGACGCCTTATTGAAGGTGGAGGCCCAAACGACTAGGGTTGCCATTGCAACACAAATTTTCGGGCGGTCAGGCGCTGACATGCTCGTCATGCTGCAACAGGGTTCTGCTGGAATGAATGCGGCAGCACGAGATGCGGAATATCTTGGGCTCACGTTCTCAGCCATCGATTCACAAAAAATTGAAATGGCAAATGATGAATGGTATCGGATGAAGTCCGCCTTGACAGGCCTGATTCGCGAACTCGCGGTTAGGTTTGCTCCAATCATGGGGACTGTTGCAAATATTGTTGCTGACTTTTTTGTCGAGTGGCGACGTGGAATTGAGCAGATGCCGGCAGGAACTTCTGGATGGATTCGCTCACTTCAGGGTGTCGGCAGCACGCTCAATCAGATACTGATCTCGTATCACGAAATTGAGGCGATGGACGTGAGAATGAAGATCGCCCAAAAGCGTGCATTCGGTGCGCCAACTTCAGAAATCAACGAACTATCGCAGGAGTATGGCGGGCATCTGCGGCGGATTCGGGAACTGCAAAATGTCGATTGGAATTCACGGGTTGAGGACACGTTCCATCGTATTGCCAACGCCGTGAGAGAGACAACACGCGACATGGGGACATTTCAGGACGACTTAGACGAATTGGCAGAACGGTTCAAGCCCGCAAATGACGCTGCAAAGCTGTTTAACGATTGGCTGAGGGAAGCAGTCCAATTTGACATGACCGATCGGCAAAAACAGATTGACAACTTATTGGCGGCGGGAGCACCTACCATCATGGTCGAGGCACTTCATACAGCGGACAAGGCACTAGGCGTGCTTGAAAAACATGCCGAAGATTCGAGACTCGCGAAGGAACTCAACCAACAATTTTCAGATCCAATCGATGCGTACGTGGAACGGATTCATGAGTTGGAACGGCTCAAACCGCAGCTAGATCCCGGTGTATTCAGTAGCGCAATCGAAGACGCAAAAAAAACCTTTGAGGGAGCCTACAAAGATTTTGAGTCAACCGTTGCTGGGACTGCTGGGGCCATGACTGCCGGGTCGGCCGAAGCGTATAGCACGATTGTGCAAGGGTATATGCGTGGTAGCCAGCAGAATCGCCAATTGTCGGCAGCACAACAGATTGCAGACCAGCGACTTGGAATTGAGCGCACTGCGAACACGGCCATAGAGACGGAACGGAAACGTCATAACGATCGACTGCGGAACATCAACGTGGAGCAAATGCAATCAATATTCACTCCCAAGCCGATCGAAAAGGCGGCCCCTACGTCGCAAGACGTGTCTGGTTGGTGGTCACGAATTCGCAGGGACGACATCGCCGAAAGCCATACTATGCGCGAATCGCGTTCGCTAAATAGGCAGGCGGAATTTGCCTCACCAGCGAATGCAACGTCATTCATGTTTCCGACACCAGGAAAAAACCAACAGATTCTGGATGCCACCCGCATTGCCGACGAACGGATGCGAATCGAACGAACGGCAAACGCTAAAATTGAGAGCGAACGGCAACGACACAACAATCTGATAGTGAACAATGCGACTCCCCAGCAAACCGTTGCTGACTGGTGGTCACAGATCAGAGAAGACACCATCGGCGGCAGTGCGACTATGCGCGAATCGCGGAGCCTGCAACGGCAAACAGACTTCTCGACCGTCGACGTTTCTGGAACCGCGATGGTGAAAGAACAAGTTGCCACCAGGAAAATAATCGAACGCACAAACGGGATTTTGGAGAGGATTGCCAGACAGCTTGCGATGTCTGAACGCGAGGAGGGCATCTGATGGCCGTCGTAGCATGGGCGGAAACATTCGACGATCGCGGTGGAGGAGATTCTTATTCGCCGGAAAAGTGCGTACGCGAAGATACGCGAACGTTCCACGCGAAAACAAACTCTGCGACTGACCGGGCCCCAACGGTGCTTTCCTACGCAT
>Ga0172377_10004448_pt1 | contig 14396 bp, 6 predicted proteins | sample Pumphouse3metaG_FD_119749 | JGI IMG/M metagenome (GOLD analysis project Ga0172377, IMG submission 119749) | Leachate microbial communities from a municipal landfill in Southern Ontario, Canada - Pumphouse #3 metaG | ecosystem: Engineered > Solid waste > Landfill > Unclassified | place: Canada... | reverse complement strand
CTTGGGCCCCGCACGTGATGAGATGCAGAAACTCTATGAGCACAAAATCAAAGACGTTCTCGGATCAGACGGCAAAGCAGCCGACTAATCTCCGGACTCAATAAACTAAAAAAAGGCGACCTTTTTCGAGGCCGCCTTTATTTATGTAATCCCGTTCTCTTTAGAACGAAGAATAGTCGGAAGTGAAGACCGTGCAGTTGTAAACATTCGTCGCGCTTGAGGCCGGAATCGTCTGAGTCGCCCTGACCTCCCAGTTTTCTTCCGCTCCAGGATTTGCAGAGGTCGGCTTGAAGTACCAGTAATGACTTGCCGTAGTTGAGACCCAAGTAGTGGTGTTCTTAGACAATTCATTAAAAGTATATGCCGAGAAACAGACATTGGTGCAAGCCCCATTAGGCAGTCTTGTAAAATTGCCTGTCTTGACTCCGTTCTGATAGAATTCCACTTTCCAATTGGTGTCATCATCACCCCAAACCTGAGCCACGAAGCAATTCTTAAGAGCAGCATTACCTTTGGCAGTGATGCTTGAACTTCCACCTTTGCCTCCGCCATACCAAGTGTAAGCGTAGTTCTTGCTTCCAGTGTACTCTTGATCGCCATTATAGACTCTCAACTGAAAATCTTGGACTCTGTTAGTGCCCTTAACGTACCAGTTGTTGATGGATGCTCCCTGAATTGAATACACATTGTAGCCGTTTGGCCCGCCTATCACATCGGAATTGCTACTCCACCAACTACCGCAAGCAGCTCCATGCACGTGTTCGTAAATCGGAAGTCCACCCTTGCAAACATAGCCTGAATGGATGTAATTCTGAGTGTAATGGGTGTGTCCTATCATAATGTGAGCCTCTTTAAACTGCTTAAGCATCGTAAGAACCTCAGAATAATACTTATCAGTGTTGACAGAGGCACCGCTGCTTGTAGCTCCTCCTCTGAAAGGAATATGAGCACAGAAAATCACCATTTTGTTTTCCTTGTCATCGACATAGCTCAAGTCTTCCTGAAGCCATTTGTACTGAGAAGCAGTGAATCCGCCGTAATAGTTCCAAGTTGCTTTGTCAGGGGAAGAATTCACAGTCGTAGAGTACGCCATAACATCATCCATTACTATTATATGCACCTTACCTCTGTTGAACGAATAATCCGTAGGACCGAAATAATTGACAAATTTTTCAGTAGCCGCGAAATCCGAAGACGTCTGTGAATAATGGTCGTGATTGCCGATGCAATTAAAGAATGACAAATAATTGCCATTGGCAAGCTTCACATTAGACATAGAATTCTTCATAGTGTCCCACAAACTGGAGCTGTCAAACACGATGTCACCTAAAGTAATGGCATAGACATTGGCAGAACTGCTTTGTGACAATATAGTGTTAACGCTGCTCTGAATGTCAGGGATTGTTTCGGTAACGTATCTGTTCGCTTGCGCCGTAGTCTGGCACTGAGGGTCGCCTATCATTACGAGTGAAAAATTCTCCTCAGGAGCGGAAAGTGGCGTCAGTTTGAAGTCCGTCCTGTTCACCGAATATCTGTCAATTATCTTCGTTGAGAAAAATTCAGGAAGATGTGATGCGGAGTTCACGTTAACCTTGTACTCTGCGGGAATTGAATAATACACTTTCCTGCAATAGCGGTTTGCTTCCATCTGATAGACGCCGTTGGCATCTGTCTTAGTATAAGTAAAACCGTCAGTAACAGGAACTCCTACAATCCCTTTGCCTGTACTTGAGTCGCTTATCAAGCCGACAAGATTATTGCCGTCCTTGATAGTGGTGCCGTTGATAACGGACGTCTCGGTCTCGGTATTTCCAGATCCTCCTCCGGTTCCCGGATCATCTCCTGAACCATTATCTTTTCCGCAAGCAGCGCATCCGAGAAGGATGGCTGCCGCGAAAAAAGAATAAAGCAATTGTCTTTTTACTTTCATAAATCTATTTTTACCAGCCGTGATTCTGTCCCAGAGCAGGGTTCAAAGTCGTGGCCGTTGCAGGAATAGGACGGCAGTACATACTATTGTCATCCCATTTCAGTTTGTAATTGTAAACCAGATAATAGCCACTTCCTTCAGCCTTCGCCAAAGACCAGTTTCTGTTGTCAGTGTTATTTGAAATCTGATAGGCGTATTCCGTCGTCTTACTAACTTTAGTGCCAATTTTATAATTAGTCCCTTCAAAAGTGAAAGCAAACCCGCCGGCATCAGCATTGGCATCAGCATCTGAAAGCCATATTCCCGTCCAGCCTTGATGATTGTAACGTCTTTCAAGCAAATCAGCCTGCCCATAGCGATAGATGTCGTCCTGACGGAGCCCACCTTCATAAGTCAACTCAGAGACGCGTTCACGACGAATTTCCAAAGCGATGTCATTAAGATTCGGAACATGATTCACATCAGTAGTGTAGTATTTCCTAAGCCACTCATCTTTGACATAGCTTGAAGATCCGGGATAAATGTTTTTTACACCGGCGCGCTCACGCAATGCACCTACTGTCTCATTCCAGATTGTCTCATCCATTTTACCCAGCTCGTTCATTGCTTCCGCATAATTGAGGAGCACTTCGGCATAACGGATAAGAGGAATGCTATTCTCGTCAATTGAATTCTGGAAATGAGTAGCGTCTGGAACAACCCATTTTACCATCATATATCCTGTCATACAGAAAGTACAGTTGATAACGTCAGGCGATGTCGTTCCGTCAAGATTTTTGACATTGTGGCCAGGTCCCATTACAGTCACGGCAAGACGCGGGTCTCTGCCGTTGAATTCTTCATTAATGGTCTGTTCACCCGTAAGGACAGGGGTACCGTCAGTCTTAAGGAACATTCTCACAAGATCCTTGGTGCCCGAATACTGCTGCCCAAGAGTTGATGATTTGAAGTAGCGCGAATAAGCGTGAGTCCCATTAAGGGCGGCAAGGAAAGTCCGTCCCCAAATAACCTCGTCTTTCTGGAGAGAGGTGCTCAAGAATAGATCAGAATAATTATTGATAAGTTTGAATGCGTCATCAACCATAACTCTGTTGGCCGCATTGGCGGCCAATTGGATAAGCTGGTCAGCAGTCTCATATTTATTGTTCCAAGGCTCTCCGGTTGCTGGATTATTGGCAACATTCTTCCTGAAAGTACCCTCATAAAGGTAGATTCTGGAAGCCATGGCATTGACAACATATTTGTCAATGCGGGCGCGACCGTCAGTGTGATATGCTGAAGTGCCTAACACATTCGTGCACGCAAATTCCAAATCTTCAACGATCTGGTGCATAACAAACTCCCTGTCATCACGCGGGCCGAAGAGAGCTGCCGTGTCCTTTGAGTCAAGATATTTGTCAGTCCAGGGTACATTCGAGAAAGTCTTCACTCTATCGAAATAGATGTAGGCGCGCCAGAATCTGGCTATTCCCTCATAGTGATTGTAGACTTCATCAGAAACCTTTCCTTTGGCATTGCTCATATATTTGAGCATATAATTGCATCTACGAAGGAACGACCAAGACCATCCGCCTTGTTTGGTGTCGTCCCAAATGACATCTCCACGGAAAAAATCGGTGGATGTTTTAGTTGCGATCAAGTCATTGTAGTTGTCACCTGAGTCGGTTTCTGTTGGGTTTGGCATCCACGAATTAAGCATTCCGTCAGTGAACATTTTCAGCTCACTCTCGCTTGCGAAATAAGTTTCAGCGCTGAATTCGTTGACAGGTTCCCTCGTAAGGAAATCATCGCAGGATGAAAGTCCGGCAACTGCAATTGAAGCGATAAGTATATTAATGAATTTTTTCATATCTGTAACTTGTTTAGAAAGAAAGACTTACTCCGAAAGTGAAGGTCTTGAGCATAGGGTAGCTATAGCCATCTCCCACGCCGCTAAGACCGTATTTTGAAGTACTGTCAAAGTCGGAGTCTCCTGTGGTGATAACCTCAGGATCGAACATCTTAGTGTGCTTGTAGATAGGAGACCAAGTGAACAGGTTCTCCATTGTTAGATAGACTCTGACATTGCTCATCTTAACTTTTTGAACGATTTTTTGAGGAAGAGTGTAGTCAATCGTCAGGTTCTTTAGACGAAGATATGCGGCGTTCTGAAGATAATAGTCATTTTCAACCGTCAGAGGACCGACATTTCTGTTGGCGCTGTAGCCGACTCTTCTGGTCCAATAAGGATGTTTGTCAGCATTAGTGACCACCCAATTTGGATTCAGAGAGCCATCGTCATTGGTGTAATTGATCTGGCAGTAATTGTCCCCTGTCTGGTTTTCCATCAACATACTGTAAGGACGGTTGTACTGTCCCCAAAAATATGCCGACTCAACAGCAGGATACCAGTCGCGTTTGCCAATTCCCTGGAAGAAAAGACTTAGACCTATGCCGTTCCACTTAAAATCAAGATTAATGCCATATTGGTATCTCGGAGTAGTGTTGCCGATAACTGCAAGGTCGCCGTGGTCCTCAATGGTCTGCTTGCCGTAATTGATGGTTCCGTCTCCATTCCTGTCGATGAATTTAAGGTCACCGGCATATGCGCGAAAGTTAGAGCCGTTTTTATGGTAACTGTCAGTTGCCCAGTTGTTGGCTTCTTCGTTACTCAAGAAATAGCCATCAGTCTTGAAACCCCAGATTTCTCCAAGTTTCTTGCCTGAATAATAACCGAGACAAAGATGGTTAGTGGTAGTGTACTCGTCAACCCAAGTCTGAGTGTCCCAGAGACTTCCTTTAACGTTGTAACTAAAATCTTTGCCGGCTAATTTGAAGGCATCCCTCCAAGAAAGGGTAAGTTCCCATCCCGTGGTTTTAAGAGAGCCGTAGTTGCCTTGAGGAGCGCTTGCTCCGTACAAGTCAGGGAGTTCAGGCCCTGTGGTAATCATATCAGTAGTGTTCTTTCTATAAATGTCTCCGGAGAAAGACAATCTATTCTTAAGGAAGTCAGCATCGATACCAAGGTCATAAGTTGTGATTGTCTCCCAAGTAAGACTTGAAGGAATAGGGCTTGGATTGGACGTTACATTGACTTTTGCCCCATCCACTACTACGCTTCCTTTGTCGATTCCCATGGTCTCAAGGAATGTGTAAGGTGAAAGAGATCCATTACCAAGAGATCCGTAGTTAGCGCGAATCTTGAAGTTGTCCATCCAAGACTTAGACCAACTCATCCAAGGTTCCTCTGAAAGTCTCCATCCAGCAGAAACTGAAGGGAAGAAACCCCATTGCTGGCTGGACGGGAATTTTGAAGACCCGTCATAGCGGAAAGCGCCTTCTATGATGTACCTTCTGAGAAATGTGTAATTTGCGCGCCCGAAGAAGCCGACTACACCATAGTCGCTGTTATTCTGCTCTACAGTAATGTCCGTTCCGTCAAAAAGTTCGAAACTGTCGTGCTTGTCAGGGAAAAGCATTCCTTTACGCTGAAGGTAGAATCTGTCCCATTGGTAATCCTCAAGATTCCATCCTCCTACGACATTAAGATTGTGGTTATTACCAAGCTTCGGAGTCCAAGTGAGGACAGCATTAGCCGTCATATAGTCAGTGTCGTAAGTCCAGCGAGACTTGTAAGAATCCTCCTGTTTAACATAATCAACAGAGGTAGAAGGGGACAGCCAGAATGAGAGAGGTGCTCTGTAGCGTTCACGCCATCTACGGATAGCTTTGTAAGAGAAGTCTCCGCGGAAAGTCAAGACATTCTTGATTAACGTTATGTCGGCTCCAGTAGCAGTTACGAAAGTAAGGTTGGAATCATCCTGTCCCGTGTTGCCTTCCGAGAAAGCTGTGTAAGCGGTTTTGTTGGATGAAAGAGTCCAACTTCCGTCTTCATTGTAAGGAACGAAAATAGGCTGACCGTGCTGGTCCAGCTGCTTACCAAGCACAGAGGAAGTGGTGAACATCGGCTGCTTCTGCTTACTGCGGAACATAGAGGTGTTGTTGTCTATTGACAACCAATCCGTAACCTGCACTTTAGCCTTGGCTCTTAGATTGAACGTGTTGTACTCATCGCTGCCAATCTTGTAGATTCCTTCTTGCGTGAAGTAGCGTCCTGTGAGACTGTACTGCAATTTCTTGGAAGAGCCTTTTACACTGACATCGTGTGTGGTGGCGGAATTATACCTTTTGTAGAACATCTTAAGCCAGTTGGTATTGCCATAATAGGCATAAGCTCCATTATAAGTGTCATATACATCGTAATTGCCGGCTTCCCTTCTCGCTCTCAATCTGTCAAGATAGTCGGCTCCGATGGTAAATGTGTTGGCAGTTGAAGGGACTTTCCCTGCTGATGTTGGCGTGGCGGTGTCTCCGCCATAGAATTGATAGAACGCCTCAGTCCAATCAAGACCGTCAGAAACGACATTATCTTCCCATTTAACCGTTCTCGTATTCAACGAATAAGATCCGTTGTAAGTGATGCTGAATTTTTCTCCATTAGCATTCTTTGTCGTTACAAGCACTACCCCGTAAGCGGCTTTGGAGCCGTAAATGGAAGCTGACGAAGCATCCTTGAGGACTGCGACCGTCTCAATGTCGTTAGGATTGACATCGGTAAGGCTGCCTTCGACACCGTCTATGAGGACGAGGGCAGAACCGCCTGTACCAATACTGTGCGAAGATCCGGAGGCAGAGGAATTGAAATTTTTTCTTGAATAATAGGAGGTCTGGTTGCCTCTGATGTAGATTTTTCCGGTATGCGAAGCTTTACCGTCGACCTGAATGATGTTGAGACCTGCGACCTGCCCTTGAAGAGACCTCGCAACATTGGCGTTAGGTCTGTTCTCAATGACATCGCCGGAAAGGTTCTCAACTGATCCCACAAGCTGAGATTTCTTCAATGTACCGTAACCTACGACAACTGTCGCATCAAGAGTCTGAGTGTCTTCCTCCAGAGCGAAATCAATTTTGCTCCTTCCGTTGATACTGACTTCCTGAGTCTTGTAACCAAAGAACTGACATACAAGAACAGCTCCCTGATTGACTTTTAAAGAATACTTACCATCCAGTTCTGTAGAGATACCGTTCGAGGTCCCTTTCACCATCACTGCAGCTCCTGCTACGGGTTCATTGGTCTTTGCATCTCGAACAACTCCGGAAACCGTCTGACTCTGTGCCTGCGCACTCAATGAAGCAAATAGCATAATGAGCGTGGTCGCACAAATAAACAATTTGATTTTCATAATAGGACTATGGTTGTTTTGTGAGTTAATTATTATTGCTCCTGGCATACGCCATAAAACAGTCTTGCAAGTCAGTCCTGGAAAATCCGTTTTGCCTTTAAGGTTTGTTTAAAATAATTGTATTAATTCCTTTTAATTGGTAAAAATGTTAATTATATGATTCTATTTTTCGCTTCGCAAATATAGTGTTTATTTTTGATTTGTATATTATTTTATGGTTTTTTTCATCGAACTGGCGAGCGCTTCCGCAAGCAAACGAAATTATTGCTTTTCATTTGCTTACAAATTATCCTCAAAATTTGGTTTTTTAATAATAAGTTCTTAAACTTGCATCGCAAGTCAGTTTTGGTCGACAGTTTAATTGTCTATTAAGGTTCACTTATCCAGAGATAGGTGAGACTTTTATTAACGTAATTACTAAACAGACGATTAAGTATGAAACCATTCAAACTCATTTCAGCCACATTTGTTTTAGCTGCAATACTGCTATCAGGCTGTAAGGACGATGAGGAATATGGAATTGACACTTCAAAGGCGGCCCCTGAAGAGGTCACGTTTGACGAAAGCAATTCCTCCGCGACAGTCCTTGCTGTTTATTGGAACGCAAAGCAGGCTATCTCCGCCGGAGCCGCAAGTTTCACAGTGCAGGCAACTCCGGCGTTAAACGGCGGAGACAACTATGACACTTCCGTTTCACAGACTCTAGCCGCAACGGCTACCGTAAACGATGCCGCCACATTCTCAAACCTTTCCGCTGGCGTTTCTTATTACCTCAGAGTAAGGGCGAATTATCCGAACTCAGTTTATTCCTCTTGGGTGTACGTTTCAGAGAACAACGAGCCCAAACTGTTTCAGGTAACGCTTGCTGCACCTATTCTCTCGAACGTAATACCTTCGTCCGAAACCATCAGTTTCTCTTGGGCTAAAGTCACTTCGGCCACATCTTATTCTGTTGAGTATAAGATCTCCACAGATTCGGAATGGACCGTCGTTGATGCGGGAGATGTCTCAACCTACGAAATCAAAGGTCTCAACAGCGAGACTTCATATGACGTAAGACTTCAGGCTACTATGTCTTCAGGCTCAGTAAAATCAGCCTACTCGGAAATATCCACCGTATCCACTCTCGTAAAAGCTCCTTTCCCTAAAGAAATCGGAACTGCTGCAGAGCTTGTAAGCGTGTTTGCCAGCGGAGATCTGCTTACGGCAGGCGCAACCGATGTCGTTGAACTTACTGCTGACATAGATATGACAGGCAAGACTTTGACTACCGTAGCCAAATTCTCTGGCATATTCAAAGGCAACAAGCACTCCATCAAGAATTGGAACGGCACAAACGCAATGTTTGACATTAATGCGGGCACTATTCAGGAGGTAACAATTGACGCTTCCTCTTCATTTACACCTTCCGAACCTGTATTCGGCATCATCGCTAACAACAACACAGGTAAGATTGTCGATTGCATTAATAACGCTAAAGTCAAGTATTCTGTAGATGTGGCCACAGTGACCATTCTTCAGGCTGGCATCGCAGCCCAGTCATCAGGTGAGCTCAGCGGCTGTTCTAACAACGGCGAGATTGCCGTTTCTTCCGCCGCAGGTCTTCTCGGTACAGGAGTTTCCGGTATCGCAGCATACGTAAACGGTTCTATCAAGAATTGCACGAACAACGGAAAAATTATAATGACTTCTCTCTACACTGCCGACAAGTCTACGGCCGTAGGTGATTACACGGCCACAGTCCCTTGCGAGGGAGGTATCGTAGCATTTGCAGGCATAGGATTCACTATGGACGGCTGCAATAACCACGGAGAAATACATTTCACCCAAACTCAGATAGACAAGTATACCGGTGCCACAAAGCTTAACAGACATCTGATCGGCGGACTTGTCGGTGCGACAGCGGGAGACATTTCCAACAGCAACAACTTTGGGACCATCAATGTAGTCGCCACAAGTTCAACTGCAGGAACTGCTTTCTCTGCCAATGAATACAATTTCTGCATTGGAGGAATCGGTGGCGGAGACTACTTCCCTTCCGGACAGAACAGCACAAATTACTCGAACTGCAAAAACGAGGCAGAAGGTGACATCACCGTCAATTGTGATGCATCCGGATCTAATTCTACAGTAGGAGGTATTGTCGGATGGCCTGGAGTTGAGTCCTCAAAACAAACCGTTGTTACGACAAACTGCTCTAACGCAGGAGACATCACAGTCTCAGGTGCGTCTAAGATAAGGGTCGGCGGTGTTCAGGGTGGCTCAGGATTTATGAAGGGTTGTTCTAACATAGGAACTCTGACAATCAATTCGGCCAATAGCGCATCAGTGATTGGAAGTCTCTGCGGTTTCCATTCACAGGCGCATTCCATTGAGGATTGCGTTGCAGGAGGTAAGGTTATAGGTAATTGTGACCTGGATGGTGTAGGCGGTTTGATAGGCAACAACGGTAATGCCAAGAACACTACCGGAACCGGCTGTTCTGTTAATTGCTCGATTACTGCGACAGCAGCTACAGTGAACGTTGGTCTAATTGTAGGAAAATTCAACGGCACTTCATTCGTAGTTACTTTAGGCAGCACCGATTCCCCTATCAAGGTTAAAGGTTCTGTTAACGGAACTGTGATCACTTCCGGTAATTACACCAACTATCTTGTTGGAGCAACCAATGTTTCGGAAACTAGCCACGTTATCTATGCTTCATTTGATGAGTAAATTATAATCTCAGAATCACTTATAGAAAGAGGGCGACCGATTGGGCCACCCTCTTTTTTTGTGTTACGTCAATGATTAGCTGTCATTAATTTGGATTCATCCGGACTCTCGGCAGGAGATTCTCTCTACAAGACTTCGTCAGGCATCGGAACAGGAGCGCCGGTGGACGGAATCAAAGGCATCGGAGCTTTCCATATCCTGAGCTGCTTGCTGAGATCTTTTGCAAGACGGGTTACGATTTCAGGGCGTTGGGCGGAGATGTCATTCAGTTCTCCGAGATCCTCATTAAGGTTGTACAGTTCAAGTTTCCGAGTGATCATCCTGTAAACCAGTTTCCACTCTCCTTCCCTGATTGCGCTCATATAATCTACGTCATTTACCCTTCTGGTCCTCCATTTGTTCGGATAATGCGAGATTATCTGCCTTTCAGGGTCGATTCCGGACACGGCAACCGGAACCACAAAGGCATTCTCCTCCGCCTGGGTCCTCAACTCCCCTCTCTCCTTCGCCTTGGCAGCTAACTTGGAGCCTTTGGTAACCAGCTTGACAAGACTCTTACCGTCAATTGACTGCACTGCAGTATATTCCTTTACCCCTGCAAAATCCAAGATTGTGGGGAACATATCCGCAATCGTGACAGGAGTGTTGATCCTTGTTCCCGAAGAGATATGCCCGGGCCAGCTGAACATACAATGTACCCTGACTCCCCCTTCATACACGGACGCCTTCCCCTCGCGCAAAGGTTTGTTCTGGGTGTGAGGGATGCCGCCCTTCGATTTGAGAGTCGCATCCCCGCCATTGTCAGCCATCAATATTATTATGGTGTTCTTCGTAAGATTGTTGGCTTCAAGATAATCGAGGATCTCGCCAAGACTTTGGTCAACGCCCTCGACCATAGACGCGAATTTTGCCTGTCCCTTGTCCATCCCGGCTTTTAGGTATTTCTCATAATAACGCTTGTCGGCCTGAATCGGAGAATGGGTGGCATATTGAGCCAAGTACATATAGAAAGGCTGACGATGCCTGACAGGATAGTCCAGAGTTTTGAGCGCCTCTTTTGTCAACGCCTCCGTCAGGAAAAGACCCGAACCGTAGTATTGATTCATATTCTGAACCGCCATATCCGTCCATATCTCCGGCTTGTTGCCGTAATTGTCTTCGGAAAGGTAACTGTTAGGAACGTAAGCCACGCTTCCTGCCACATTCACAACGAATCCCATATTGTAAGGATTGACTCCGGGGGTGCCGTTGACAGACCAATGGGTTTTGCCGACGTGAATCGTGTAATACCCATTGTCCTTTAGGATCTTTGGGAAAGGTGTGGCATAGCATGTGTGCTCTATGCCAGGTTCAGGGGACATCCCGTTGTAATTCCAGTCGGCGTGTCCGAGAGAATCGAACATATCCACGGTTTCGGGTCCCAGACCTGCTTTCAGACCTCCGAGTTCGTCCGAAGGGCAGTCTCTGTAGGCCTTGATGAAGCTGGTGATGCCGGTGTGGGCCGAATTCATTCCTGTCATAAGGCTGGTTCTCGTCGGAGTGGACAGACCGCAGGCATAGCCGTTTGTCATCATCACTCCGGAATTGGCGAGTCTCACCATATTAGGAGTGTTGAATCTCAGATTGTTCGGATAGACCTCAGGTCCGTAAGAGACCTGACTGTCCACCCATCCGTTGTCATCGATTAGAAAAAAGATAATGTTTGGCTTCTCGGCACCTGAAAGGGCCGTTGGAACGAGCATTGACAGCCCGATAATAGGGATAATGTGTTTCATAGTGAAATCATTTGTGTTTCGGGAAGCAAATATACTCTTTTTCACCTCAATTCGTACTCGCTTATTTCTTTAATGCCAACTATTCCGAAATATGAAGCCACGATGTCCCCCTGAAGGAAGACTCGCTCACCTATAAGTTCAGGATTGTCTACAAGATTCAGAGCCGCCCTTATGTCTGAACTCACTTGCACGGAGAGACACTGTGACTTGTCATCGGCCGAGGAACGGGAGGCTATCGCCAAATTTGACGCCGATTTGAACGGTGGTTCGAAGGATATGCCGGAACTTGACAAGTCTCCCCCGACAATATATCCATGAACCCACACTCCCTTCGCACCGACCGCCGCTTTCGCCTGAGCAACGCTCAATGATTCCTCTTTGGTTTTGCCGGAATTGCCATCTGTCTCTCCGTCTCCTATGACATAATTCTCGCTTTGCCATAGCCGGGAGGTGTCCAACGTTATTCTTACAGAGTTGGAGGAGGATTCTTTGGACGGCGCCGACAAGCCGACAACCAGAACATCTCTGGCCTTGAGCGTGCGCGAGAAGAGGGTCTCGTCTTTGGATTCATTGTTAAGGACAAGGGCCACTTTGCCTGGGTTGAAGTAGGCGATTCGATCTTCAGAATAACTGTACATCAGTTTACCGTCGTCTGATTTGACGAAGAGTACGCCATGAGGATAGGAGGTTAGGAAATTGGAGGCTATGTTCAGTTTTATCCCACAATTCAACTGAGTGCATGACAGCACCACATTGATTGTTTTTCCTGATGTGACCACAGCTACTTGGGTGTCGCCGTATTGAGGAGAAGCGAATTGTGGTTTTGAGAATGTTTCAGAGACCACTGTGACAGTGTAGTTTCCGGGGGCCGTCTCGAATGATTCAGGTGAATCGCCGTAGGAGCCGCTGTAGATCACTTCGCCATCTGCTTTTCTGATGTCGAGGATGAAGTCATTGGTGTCCGGGATTTCTTCTGATACTTTGGTCTTTTTGTAGTCATAGCCGTTGAATGACAGTCTCAATTCGCCCGGGTTTTCTTCTTCTTGTTGATTGTCGCAAGAGAACAAGCAAAAAAACATCAGTGAGGATGTCAGTGTCGATAAAATTTTCAGAAGGTTCTGTGTCATACTAATTGAGTTTTTGTGGCGCTGCTTTGAGGTGCATCACAAACATAGCGTCAGTAAACGTCAATTTGCATAAAAAAGAGATAAAATTTGGGATAAAATTAATTTTATGCTGATTTGCAGAGCGGTCGGGTCAAGGGACGGTATCGGCTAAGCTCTGTAGGCTCAAGTCGGTTGGGAGAGCTGTCGGCTTAAGTCGGGCCCCACGTCAGTAACTACTTCATCAGCCCTCCCTGTCTTAAGTCAGTCTCTCGACAATAGTCTCATTCGGCCCCAAAAAAGGAAAGACCACGATTTTTTATGCCTTATGGATTATCCAGATTACTATTCTGATACTTAAGAAAAAAGGCGGCCTCTAGAAAAATCAAGACTAACTTAAGTCTCAATAAGGCGAAAGAGTTCCGGCAGCGGGGCCGTCTTCCAACATGAATCCATCTTCCAAGATGAATCCCAGAACTCTCCCTTTGTAATGAATGACCTTGCAGCTAATCATCGGCCTTACTGTAATCCCTTCGATATTTTCCAATTCCGCCTGAAAGAAATCCATACGAAAACATTTTTCCAAAGATAGGATGGAGCGTGGGGTATAACACAATGTGTATTAGTTATTTGTACAATGATCGGGTATCAAAAACAGCACCCGATCATCGTATAATAAATTGTGGCACAGTTACTTGCGCCCCACACTATGATTGGTGCCAGTCTCGCCCGCGCGCTTAAACACACCTTTCTCCCCCTGAGCCAAAGATGTTAGCGATAGCCCAATGAGATTGAATGAGTTATGAAAAATAAAAAGCGGAAAGGCGGAATCACTCCGGCTCTCCGCCACTTAACCTAAACTTAAACTATGAAAAACTTATTGCAAAGTTAACATTTTTTTTACAATTCCAAATATCGCCCAATCTTTCCGGCAGCTCAACTTGTGAGCAACTTGAGTCAATTTGTATTTGAGGGCTCTGACATTCGAAATTTGTTCCGACCCTTTGACAGCAAAACGTCTGCCGGGCAAACGTAGATTGCGACATCTGATTTGTCAGACCGCTATCTTGTCCCCGCAGGCGAAGCCTGCTACCCCAAGGGGCGTGCGCGGTCATTCGACCGCGGTCGGCCACACCGAAGAATGCAGAAAAGGACATCGCTGCCAGAATCAGTGCCAAAATCTTTGGAAACTTTCTTACGGAATGTCCGAAAACCGGATTCGGTGAGTGAAAGGCCGGGGTTTTCTTACGGAATGTCCGAAAACCGGATTCGGTGAGTGAAAGGCCGGGTTTTTCTTACGGAGTGTCCGAAAACGGGATTTGGTGAGTGAAAGGGCGGGTTTTTCTTACGGAGTGTCCGAAAACGGGATTTGGTGAGTGAAAGGCCGGGGTTTTCTTACGGAATGTCCGAAAACCGGAATCGGTGAGTGGAAGGGCGGGTTTTTCTTACGGAATGTCCGAAAACCGGAATCGGTGAGTGGAAGGGCGGGTTTTTCTTACGGAATGTCCGAAAACCGGATTCGGTGAGTGAAAGGCCGGGTTTTTCTTACGAATTGTCCGAAAACCGGATTCGGTGAGTGAAAGGCCGGGTTTTTCTTACGGAATGTGGTTTTTCGCACACGGAATTAAGAGCGAACCACGGAATGAAGTTG
>Ga0172377_10004446_pt1 | contig 14397 bp, 14 predicted proteins | sample Pumphouse3metaG_FD_119749 | JGI IMG/M metagenome (GOLD analysis project Ga0172377, IMG submission 119749) | Leachate microbial communities from a municipal landfill in Southern Ontario, Canada - Pumphouse #3 metaG | ecosystem: Engineered > Solid waste > Landfill > Unclassified | place: Canada... | reverse complement strand
TTTAAATTATTCCATTGCCTTTTAGTAAATGAGTAATATTTTTCACCTGTAACAGGTGAAGGGAATAATAATCCCTCTGTTTTCATTTCTAAGCACTCTAATGCTTCTTTTAACTCTTCATCTAATACAAATGTCAAAGTCTTTCTTATTTTGCTTTGTGAATCAATTATCGTGTATTTATTATTCTTTAAATCTACATTTTGCCATTCTAAAGATAATACTTCTCCCGCTCTTCTTCCTCTTAACAAAAAGAGAAACATAGCTCTAATTTGATTATCTCCAATATTTAATATCTCTTTATATAAAAGCTTTGCTTTATCATCATCGAGTGTAAAATATCTATTTCTATCAAATTTAGGAAACTCTAAACCTTTAGCTACATGCTTATCAACATAATCTAATTCTAATGCATAACTTAACATTGGACCAAATACATCTTTTAAAGTTAAAATAGTTGAGGGCTTATATCCTTCATCAACCATAGTATTAATGATTTTTTGTAAATCATCTTTTTGTAGTTCTTTGATTTTTTTCTTTTGTAGTTTTTCACTAACATGTTTGTAAAAAAACTTTTCATAGAGATAAATCTTACCATTTGAAATTTGAGGTTTTTTATATTCAATATACTCTTTGAAAAAATCAATTAATCTTGGATTCTCAATTTTTTTTATTGATTCACCATTTTTAATTTTATTTATAAGTTCTGTACGTTTTTCATAAGCTATTGACGGATTTGTTTTAATAGCATCATTAGAAAAACCGACAATTTGTTCTGTATTAATTACACCTGCAATATTGACTCGCGCAATATATGTTTTAACTTTTGTCAAGGGGTCTTGTTCATAATAGATACCAGGAAATTTAGTTTTAATTAGGTTTTTTCTCATTATCACACTTTACCGCAAATTTTACCGCAAGATTTTAACAGTATTTTTAATGTTTTAAGTATATCTCAAAAGTAATTAAAAGTAAAATGATAGTTACAAAGTCCATATTTAAGAGTATTTAGTAGTAATTTTGATGGTGGAGACGATCGGGATTTATAAAATATTTTTTATAAATAACCCAATTCTTGGACTCTTGATAGCTCTTTAAGCTTTGCTTTTTTACCTTTGAGTCCGCTCTAAGTCCGCGATAATTTATTTTCTAAAATTCTCTCAAATTTATATATTAAAATTGTAACTAAATATAGTTTAATTAATTAGTTCCAAAAACTATAAATTCTAATGCATAAATAAATCCGAGAGTAATCAAACTTTTAAATGGGTATTCTTTTACATATTTAATTTTAAATACAAAGAAAGATAATACAATTGAAATAAATACACTCAATGTAAAACTCACTTTAAATATTTCACTCAATCCCATAGCTAAAATTATATAGGTTGCTAGATATATAAAAGTATATATAAAATATCTGTATAAAAAATTTCCTACACCTTTTACAATTGCTTCATCTTTTCTTCTTTGATACTCTTCATATCTTCTAATATCTTCAAAATCATCATTCTTAAAACTATTTCCAAATCTCATTTTTATTCCTTATTTATTATGATATTTTTCTAACTTTTCATAGGCATTATTTAATAGTTGAGTTATTTCAGTAGCTTGTTTAATATTATCAGGGTTTACATCAGGATGATATATTCTAACAAGCTTTTTATATGCTTTTTTAATTGTTGGGTCAAAATCATCATCACTATTAACTCCTAAAACAATATAGGCATTATCAGAATAAAATCGTGCATATTCTCCATAATCATTTTTTGTCTCTTGATACGATTCTTGTTTATCTTCATTAAATGATTGATTTTCTTCTTCTTTATAAAAATTCTCTTTTTTTTGATAGTTATATCGATATTCTTCATAATCATTTTCTGATTCGCTAAAATTTTTAAATGAAAAGTTTGTAAAAAATGTTTTTATTAAGTAAGGTATAGATTTGAGCCATTTTATAAATCTTGTAGTTTTGTAATAAATAGTGATAAAAAAGTAGTATGTGTTACTTGTCATCATTTTTATAGTTTGAATACTATAAGGTATAAACCATCTTAAAAATCTTATTTGAGGTATTAATAAGCCTAATCCGATTAACATTTTTACATCATATATAATTCTTATGTCTTCCATTGTAAAAAGCAAATATAGACCAAATCCTGAATAAAATAGATGAAAAAATAATGTTTCAGCTTTTCTTGAAAAGTAAAAAGGTAGATAAAATAATAAGGCAACTATTATAAAGTTTGCTAAATCCATATTTGTAATTTCATTTATAAGTTGCTCAAAGAATCCCATTTTTACCACTCCACATTTTTTAAATCAACATAAGATATATCATCATTATGTGATAAATTATTTATTTTATAAGCTGGAAGATTAGAAAAACTTTTATACATAAAATCCTTGTAATATGGTTTGATAGTTAATTTTAGAGGTTTTTTGTTTGCATAAACAAATATAGCTTCTTCATCTTTGATTGTTCTAATTTCACTCACACTCATTACATCATTTTTTTCATAAAAATATTCTCCTTTTGTATCTTTTTCTAAAGTCTTTTTATGTCCAAACATTTTTTCTAATTTTGTTGCTAAATCTAAATCAGCTCCACTATAGATAAGTTTTGTAGCTATCCCACCATTTAATATAGTGTTGGCTTCTTCTTTTGAATATTTACTTTCTATTTGTGATAAATTTTGTAAGATAATTGAAATTGAAACTTTATATTTTCTAATTGTTGTAATTACAGATGAAAATTTTGGGATATTCATATTCCCAAACTCATCTAATAAACAATAAATAGCATAATCATTTTTTGTAGGTAGTTTGTCCATCATTACATTAAAAAGTTGTGAGTAAAATAAGTTTAACAAAAAACTATATTGTTCTTGATATTGTTGTTCTATTCTAATAAATACAACTGATTTTTCTTCTCTTAATTGTTTAAAATCAAAACTATGAGAATATGTTAATTTTTCTAAATTGTCATTGATTCCAATAGGACTTAATGCAATATTTGCAGTTGAAATAAAACCTTGAATTGTCTTAGGATTTCCAGTTACAAATCCATTGTATTCACTAAAAGTTTTATCATCTGAATATCTTTTTACAAATTCATCAAGTGCTTCTCCTGATGTTCCAAAATTATTTAGCATATATCTAATATTTGCTAAGTTCATATATCTTTTATCATTTGTATCATTTAAAACTTTTATCAATATTGAAATAAAATTTTTTGCTCCATCACTCCAGATTTTATCTTCTGCTCTTGTTCCTTTGATTCCTGCTGAACTTATTAGAATATCGCTTACCATATCAATACTCATAGAATCTTTTGCATATTCTAAAGGATTGTATCTTATTGATTCACTTAAATTTTTTGGGTCTAAAACATATATATTAAAACCTTGTTGTTTTAAGTAAGCACTAGTTTTTTCAAATATTTCTCCACTTAAATCAGTTATTACCATTGAACATTTTTCACTTGCTAATTTATAGATATTTGGCAATACATATGATGATGTTTTTCCTCCACCTGTTCTTGAAATTAAAGCTAAGTGATTGAAGCTTTCTTTTTGTGAGAGTCTTTTAGTTTTTCCATCAATTAATAATCCATCGTTAAATCTTGAAAATAGTTTTAACTCATCTTGTTTATTCATCATTCCATCTTCTTTTAAGGGTGGTCTTAAAAGATATGAGATTATTAAGGATAATGGACTTACGATATTGATTCCAATTTTTCTTAAAAATGGTTGCATGATTTGTAATATTATAAAAATAAATAGTAGCATAAAAATTAAAGGGGCAAGAGATTCCATTTTTTACCTTAAAATTAGAGACCGTTTAAAATTCCGTGTCAAGTAAAATTCTGATAGGATAAAATCCTATCACACCCAAACTTAAATTTTAAGCTCCTTGTCCAATCTTCCCTCGAAAAATATCGCCAATTGAGAAAGGGTTAAATTCCAATTCCACATTGGCATATTCCATTTCTTAGTGGCATTTACAATTCCCATATAAAGCAATTTTAATAAAGAATTTTCATTAGGAAATGCTCCTTTGGTTTTGGTAAGTTTCCTAAATTGTCTATGGACAGATTCAATGATATTGGTAGTATAAATAACTTTTCTAATCTCTGGAGGATATTTAAAATACACGGATAGGTTCTCCCATTTATTTTGCCAAGATTGAATGACAATAGGATACAATTTACCCCATTTCTCATCAAGCTTTTGCAATTCTTGTTCGGCTACTTCTTTGGATACAGCTTGATACACTGGCTTTAAATCAGACATAAACTCTTTATGGTTTTTAGAAGCCACATAACGAATGGAATTTCGTATTTGATGAATAATACACAGTTGTACTTCTGTTTTTGGAAATATGGCTTTAATGGCTTCAGGAAAGCCTTTTAAACCATCAACACTTGCAATAAGTATATCTTGCAAGCCTCTGTTATTTAAATCTGTTAAAACACTCAACCAAAAATTTGCACCTTCTGATTCTGAAAGGTAAAGTCCAAGTATATCTTTTTTACCTTCCATATTGACACCTAAAACCGTATAAACTGCTTTACTCACATATTTTCCACCCTCTTTGATTTTATAATGTATGGCATCAAGCCATACAAAGGGATAGATACTGTCAAGTGGTCGAGCTTGCCACTGTTTTACTTTATCAATGATTTTATCTGTTATTGCACTGATGGTTGCTGTTGAAATAGATACTTGGTATATCTCTTCAATATGTTTGGTTATATCGGTATAACTCATACCCAAACCATACATTGAAAGTATTTTCTCTTCTATTTCATCACTCAGAGTAGTTTGATGTTTCTTTACTATTTGAGGTTCAAAGGTTCCATTCCTATCACGAGGAGTTTCTAGTTCAAAAGAACCATCACTGGTTCCTTTAATGGTTTTTCTATTGACACCATTTCTTCTATTACGAGTACCATTTAAAACATCTTGAGCAATATGTGATTCTACTTCTGCTTCAAGTGCTGCTTGGGTGAGTTGTTTTATAAGTGGAGCTAAAAGTCCATCTTTTCCTGTTAATCTTTTTCCATTTCTAAATTCATTTAAAACTTCATTGAAGTCAAAGTCAAATTGTTCTTCCATTGTCATTCCTTGATATTTGTATTTTATCAGATTGACACGGAATTTCTAACAGTCCCTGTATTGAAAAGTTTTTTCAGTAAAAAAATTATCACACCTATCTTAATAATGTTTCTTTATTCCCTTATATTAATATATGTTTTAAATGTTTTAGAATTTTGGGAAAATCATCAAATAAAAAACTATATTTATTGGCTAATAGGGGTTGGAATTATAACTCATTTTAAAAAAGGTACTTATAGTATAAAATCAGTATTGAAAGATACTTTATCCTTAATTGTTATTTTCCAATTTATACTAACTTTTTATACTTTTAATTTATTTTTTGAATTAATATTTATATCAATTGTATCTCTTTTATCAATGGCTAAAGTTGTTATTGATAAAGATGATGAAAATAAAAAAGCAGTGAATAAGCTTATAGATATTTTATTATCTATATTTGGTTTTATATTGATTTTTCTTACAGCTAAGGAGTATTTAAATAATTTTAATGAATTTGCTAATTCAAAAACATTATATGATTTTTTTGTACCAACTTTTTTAACTATAATGGCTATTCCATATTTTTATTTATTTTTTACGATTGTTACATATGAAAGTAGTTTTGTATCTTTAAATTATGCTGTAAAAGATAAAAATTTATTACGATATGCTAAGCTAAAAGGGATATTCGCTTTTAATTTTGATAGTAAAAGTTTTCAAAAATGGTCTCATAACTTATTTTCATACGATATTGATAAAAATTCAATAAAAAAATCCATTCAAGATATAAAAAAACTAAATAAGTTGGAAAAAGATATTTATGAAGTTGATATAAAAAAAGGTTGGCATCCTTTTATAGCAAATTCATTTTTAATAGATAGTAATATAGAAATTAAAGATTATCGCAGGTCATATTCTGATATGTGGAGTGGTACATCAAACTATCTAAGAATATCAGAAGAATTTAGCCATATTTTTTATAAAATAGAAGGAAAACTAGAATATGTAAATAAACTAAAAGTACAATTATTCTTTTATAAAAAAGATAAACTTAAAATTGAAAAATCATATAATCAGTTTGTTAATATATGCAATGATTTATCTATTAAATCGCTTAAAAACAAGTTACCTGATGAAGTATTAAATTCACTTATTGGAGATAATGATTTAATCAAAGAATATTATAATAAAAAGTTTGTAGTTAGCCATCAAAGTTTTGAAACAGGTGCTTATCAAGTAATATTTACAATACATTAAAATTTAAATAAAGGTAGTAGTTATGATTTATAAAATGCCAAAGGTAAAAGATCCTTTTAAAGAGCAAATTGAAAAAATAAAGAAAGAAATTAAGAAACAAAATTTACCACCAGAAAATATTGAAGAACAACAAGAAAGATTTAAAAAACTTGAAGAAGAATCCTTACCAAAATTAGAAAGTGATATTGTAAAGCTAATAGAGAATATCAAACAAGACCTTTTAAGTTGTAATCCACAACAAACATTAGATTATTTTTCTCTTATTTATAGTATCACTACTTCTGATAAGGTAATTGAAAATGCTGGTAATTTAAATAATAGCTATCTAGACTTTTTATTAAGTATTATGACATCATTAGATATACAAAACTACAATTTAGATAATGCATCTACTAAAGAAGTTTTATCAAAAATACAATCTAATATAGAGGAACTTCATCAGCAGTTAATTTACTATTTTATGATTACATCTACTAATAAAGATAAGACACCTGATGATATGAAATTTTTACAAGCTTTAGGTTATTTAACTATCAAAGGTGATTCATATCCAAAACATAAAATTCAATTGTGTAGAGAACTTTTTTCAAAATATGATGAATTATTAATGAATAATTATAAGATTAATTCAAAACAGCTTATTGATGAACTAGTAAAAATTGCTAATACTCCATTATCAAATATGGAGATTCAAAAAAAATATATCTTAGAAATGAAAAAAGCACATAATGAGTATGTTAAAAATAGTGAATTAGCAGAAAAAGAAGGGAAATTAAAGGAGTTTTTTGATGATTATAAAGAATCAGCAGAACTCAAACAAACTCATGATAATTTACAACAAATAGAAAAAGATACCAAAGTTTCATTTCATGATTCCATTTTTAAGATACACGATACACTGCTTTCAACTGAAATATTAGAACAATTAAGTCTTACTCTTGGAAGTAATAATATATTTCAGAATGGGAAAATTGAATATTTCCCAATGAATGAATCTCTAATTTATAAAAAGCCTTTAGTAAAAATTGATGAAGACTTTTTTTGTTTTAATTCTCCTACAATGAACTATAATCTTGACTTGATAATTGAGAATCTTATTTTAAATTTGATACCTCAAAATAAACAAAGTAAACAATACTATAGTAAAAAAGGTGATTATTTAGAAGATATATCTTTGGAGTTATTTCAATCTATTCTACCAAATGCTCAAGTATATAAAGGTTTAAAATATAATATTGATGATGAAGTTGATGGAATAATTATTTACGATAATAATATATTTATTATAGAAGCAAAAAGTAATAACCTTACTATTGGGGCTAAAAAAGGGAATACTGATAAAATAAAAAGAAATACAAAAGATATTGTTGAAAAGGCATATCAACAAGCTATAAGAGCAAAAAGTTATATTGAATCAAATGATTTTTCTGATTTTAGAGATAAAAATAAAAAAGTAATACTTGCAATAGATAAATCAAAAATAAATAATATTTATATGATTAATACAACATTAGAACCATTAATGCATATTACAGCAAATTTAAACTCATTAAAAAGATTTGGTTTTGTACAAGGAAAAGATTGGATTTGGTCTGTATATATTAATGATTTGCGAATCATATCTGAAATAATAGATTCTCCAGCAGAGTTTTTATTATATTTAGAAAGAAGAATTAAGTTTAATGATTATCCACAAATTAGAACATTGGAAGAAATCGATATTTTTGGACATTTTTTACATAATGGTATATATTATGATGATATTGATTTTCCAGAGCAACACTATATGATGGTTACTGATGGTTTCAGTCAACCTATTGATGAATATTATTTATCAATAGATGGAAGTTTAGAAAAAGAAATACCAAAGCCAAGCTTTTTAAATAAATGTAAAACAAAAAAAATAGTAAAAAAAATTGAAACTACTAATAAAGAAAACTCTACTATTTTGTCAAAATTTTTAATGAGTTATGATGAACAACATCAATTAGAAATTGACAAACAGGTTAGTAATATTTTAAATAAACAAAGAAAAAATTTTTCAATGTCTTTAAATAGTGAAAATAAAGGTTTTACTTTTATACATGATAGTTATGAAAATAAAAAAGATATGGAGTTTTATTGTAAAGTAATGTCCTATGAGCATAAAATTAATAATTGGTTTTTAATTTTTGTAGATGGGCTTACTCCTGATAATTTAAAATTAGACTTTAAATATTTTTATTTTGATAATAAATATGATGAAGTTTTAGAAAAAGAAGTTTGTGAACTAAGGGGAAGACGTTTACTACAGACTGCAACAATTGTTAAAAAAGTAGGTAGAAATGAGCCTTGTCCCTGTGGTAGTGGTAAAAAATATAAGAAATGCTGTATATAAACAAATTTTTATTATCTTATATTTTGAATAAATTTTGTAAAATAATAGATTATATCAAAGAGGAGAGAATAAGTGAAAAATAGTAAAATAGCAGAATTAATACAAAAAAAATATGAATTCTTGAATAAACCAACTGAAAGTGAAGTTAAAAAAATACTTTCTAAAATAAATAACTCAACTACTGAAGAAGAGTTTGATCAAATTGTTTCTGATATTATTTCTGATACTACGTGTTATTGTAATGAATCAGTAGATATGAGTGATACAATAAATATATTAGACCAAATACAAAAAGTATTAGATGATAAATAATGAATAATGAAAGATTTGATGTTATACAGGATGATTATTTAATTGAAAAAAAAGTTTTTGATGATAATTTAAAAAAACTTTTATCTGAACAACCAAACTTTTTATCAACTACAATTAATGAGGTAACTTCTAGTGCTTCAAGTTTTTATACAAAATTTGAAGCATTTTTAACCAATATTTCATCTGAACATCAAGATTTATCTAAAACTCAAATTAACGATGTTTTAACAAGTATAGAAAATATATTAGAAGCTTCAATAAAATATTGGAATACAATAGGAAGCCTTTCTGAAAAAGTATTGGGAAATAAAATTAAACCTCAAAAAAACTTTTTAAAAACTGCTCAATCTATCCTACGAACATATAATAAAGATAAGGCACTAAGTATTAAAAATGAATTTCTAAAAAATAATATACCAATTGAAGGTTTTGAATCAAAGGAGAAATACAAGTTGCATGGTACAAAAATTGAGTGGATTTCATTAATAATTGGCATTATATTTTTAATTATATCAGCTATTATAATTTTTTTAGATTCTATAAATACTGGTATGCAGTATTGGTTAATTAGGATTTTTACAAGTTTAGGAGTTGCGTTATTAATTACTGGAATATTTAAAAAATCTATACAAGCAAAAATTAATATTCCAGGAGTTGTGATTACTGCAACTGGTGGTTTTGCAGTATTTTTTATACTATATTTTTTCAATCCCGCAAAAGAACCTGAGTATAAAAAATCAGAAATCCCAAATAATATAATACAAAATGCTAATAATAGTATATTACAAACAGGAAATAATAATACAATTATTGTTAATACAAATCAAAAACCTGAATTTATAAAACTTTTTTTAATTGAAAAAGAATTAAATTTGCCATTATTAATTCTTTTATCAGAAATAAATACTGGTTCAGGTAATGATTTACAAAAACTTAGTTACAATCCTAAATATTTAAGTCTTGATTTTATTAACTCAATTAATTTTTATCAAGAAGTTTCAAATAAAGATACTATAAAACAATTAATAGAGTTGAAAAATATTTTAGAAAATATAAATAAAAAAATACAAAATTTAAATAATGCACAAAAAGCAATGTTAACTGGAGACTTAACAAGTTTACAATCAGCAATTATTGATTTTCCTTTGGTTGTTACAGATAGTTCACAAAGAGCTATATATTTATATAATGAGATTGGTAAGTCTTTTTAAAAACAATTTATTTCAATAAATTGTTCAAATTCTTTTTGATAAACTCCACCATTAAGCCATTTGAACTTTTTCATAGTGAAAAAGCCTGATAAATAAGGGAAAAAGTAGGTGTTCATACCTGCTTTTTTTCGTTTATGGGAATTCAGTTTGGAAAGATGTTCTTTATCAGAGCTTTTTTGTTTTCTAAACTACTGCTTTTCCACAAGCCTAAGCAATTTCTCGTAAGTGTCATTTTTCTTTTAAAGGGTGTTCAAACATGAATAACCCTTTTTTCTAAATTTGTTAAAATTTCTTGTTTTTCCTTATTCAAATTTTCAATCTGTTTTTCATAATTTGTAATTAAAACTTCACTTGCCGTATTTCAAATTCTTTCTATAAAGTTATTGATTTTTGTATTAAGTTCTTTTATCTCTTTTTCTAAAACTGCTTTGTACTCTTTATTTTCTTTATCTCTAAATTCTACAACTTCATAAATAACTTTTTCAAACATATCAATCAAGTCGTTGTTTGGTTGTATTGACTTTAAGTATTCTTCAAAATATTTATGAAATTTATCTCTATTTATAGCTTTTCAATGTAAAGATGATTTTCTAGGATATGTATAATATGCAAATTTTTCTCTTTTTCATTGAGACCAAGCTCAACTAATCATTTGATTTGATTGTTCACAATATAGAAATCATCTAAGAGGAAAATCTTCAGTTAAATCAACTCTATTTAAATTTGACTCTATTTGCTGTTTTACTTTCTCTACAGGAGCATTTAACTTCTTTTGTATCTTATTGTATGTATTGAGTGAAATAATCGCTTTATGCTTCGCTTTTACTCTTTGTATATTCCACTTTGTGAATTCTAAGTATCAAGTGTATAAAATATTTCTTAAGATCCTTGATACTAAATTTGCATTATAAACTTTATCGTTTTTTATAGTTCAAACCTTGATTCATCTTTTATTTAAATATCTCGCAATATCATTAATATTTCATAACTCATTATTAGCAAATTTTTCTAAAGCACTTTTAACTATTTTGTACTTTGATTCATCAAGTATAATTTCTTTTCAACCTTTGCTGTTTGTTGTAAATTTATAACCAATAGGAACTTTAAAACACCAATAACCTTGTTCTAGTCTTGCTCTCATTCTGTCATTTACTCTTTGTTTATTTTTATCTTTTTCATATTGTGCCATTGAAACACTCATATTTTCTCTAAAAGTTCACTCTGGAGATTCTTCAAATTGAAAATTTGGAGAAGCCAAAACAACTCATCTTTTTTTGAATTCTGATTTTAATAAACTATGTACTTGTATATCTCTTGATAATCTGTTTAAATCTTCAAATATAATTGTATAGTTTGAATCTTTATTTTCATCAATATAGTTAAAAAGACTTATAATGCTCTTTCTTTCAAAAACTCATCAACTTACTCACTCTTCATTAAAAACTTTTTCTATTTCAATTCACAAGGTATTATTAGCATAATCTCTACATCTTTTTTCTTGTGACGATAAACCATTTCACTCTTTAACTTGTTTTGCAGAAGAAACTCTACAATAGATTAATCATTTTAATTTCATAAGCATAATTTTAGATTATAAAATTTTGTAGGGAAGAGAGTTATTTACTCTCTTCTTCAATATCTAAATATATATTTGCTAAATCAATTAGCAAAAGTACAACCTCTTTTTTTTGCTCTTGTTTATAAGAAGAGGGTACTAGTGATATTAGTTTGTTTATATTCATGTATTAGCAACATTAAAAGATAATATTTTTTAGTCAAGCTAAAGTATTAAATACTCATTTTTAATTCAAAATTATTTGCTTTAACCTCTGGTACTAATGTGTTTTTTATCTTTTCTAACTCAACAATACCATATTGTTGAAGAGTTTTTAAAGTTCTTGATAAATTAGATTTAGCACGTCCTGATAAATCTTCAAGCTCCTTCAAGGATTTTGGCTTTTCTGATTCAATTAACCTTAATAATTCTTGATTTTCGTTACTTAAAACTTGAGCCATTGATTTTATAGATTCAAACCATACTTTTGGCTCGTTTGCTTTAGGTTTATATTCTCCTTTTGCAATAGCAATAGTTCTTTCTCTATATTGCTTTCGTGACATAATACCTATTTTTAAAGTTTTTTTTCTCATGTTAATTCCTCTTATAAATCATCTAAATATTTTTCAACTGAATCCCAAAAATCTATTATAAGTTGAGAAGCCGTTTCAAATTCATAATCTATAATTCTTTCTCTTTTATGTATATGGTCATAAGTTGTTTTTTTAGCACCATATTTTTTTGTTAATTTAATGCCATGTGCATTATCATAACCAATAACTCTATAGTTATTTTTATCATGTAAAGTTAAAGAATATTTTATACCATGAGGTATATATTCTGATACTTCAACTTTTTTTGCCTCAAACTTTACCCAATGACCATTTTCATAAGGAAAAATTTCTCCATCTAAATCCAAAAGGTTATCTAAATCATTCAATATTTCGTCCTTTTGTTATCATCTAATGATAACATCTAAAAATTTAAAAGTCAATCAATAATGTATTGAAATTTTTAATTTTTAGATATATTATTTAAATTTTATTGTACATATTATATAATTCGTTTACTTAGGCTTTCCAACAGACAAGTATTGTTCGGTACTGATAACTAGCCGAAAGCCAAGTCTTCACTTATACAAACAACTCACAAACTCTTTTCCACTATCAGGACTTAATTTTGCATATCTCATCGTTTGTTCTATATCTTTATGATTCATTAATTCTTTAATCGTAAATATTGGAGTTCCATTAATAGCAAGATGTGAAGCAAAAGTATGTCTTAGAGTATGAATAACAACTCTATTTTTTCTATCATCTCTTTCTAGTTCACTATTGAACATCTTATCAAGCTTTGGTTTAAGTCGACTTTGTATTTGTCTTGATGTCGTTTTAATACTCTCATCAAGTATATTTATAACATAATTATTAAGTTTTAAATGTTTTAAATCTTTTTTCAAATACTCTATAAGTTCAGCTTGTAAGAATCCTTTATAAGTTTCACCAGTTTTTAAATTTTTTAAAGTAATTGTTCCATGTGCTAAATCAATATCTTTTTTTTGAATATTTAAAATAGTCTCAAGTCTTCCACCCATTTGTAATGATAAATTAACAAATAGCCATAATGCTTTTTGTTCTTCTAAATATTTTAAAAGCTCTTGAATTTCTTTCAATGTTAAAAAACGTTCTCTCCTATTATCAGGATTTAGTTTTGCTATTCCTAAACAAGGATTTTTAATATTTAAATCTTTTTCTTTGATATGATAATTATAAATTGTTTTAATCAATTCAATAATTCCATTTACAGTCTGCTTTGATTTTACTCCAGTAACTAAATTAATAACTGCTCTTTTTTTAGGATATTTCAAACTTCCTTTGAGTAATGATTTTCTAAATAGTAATATTTCTTCTTTTGTAATAAGTTTAATGTCTCTATTTCCAAAAAAATGTTGGATGTGATTATAATATTTTGCTCTTCTTTTTGCTGATGTATCACTATCATCAAAATAGATTTCAGCTAAATCATCCAAAGTTTGAATAGTCTTTTTTGCACGTTTATTTTTTAGAACTTCTGCTTCATCTCCAAATCTTTGTTTTGTTAGAATTTCCATTCTTTTTTGAAGACTGAATTCAATCGTGATTCCTTCACTCTTTTTTCCAATAACCAAAAGCTTATCTTTTTTATCTTCTGACTTATATCGAATAAGATAAACTCTATCTATTTCTTTATCTTTTTCATTGACAACTTGCTTATAAAAAACACCTGTTTTTGAAGTGGGAATTTTTGTAGATAATACTCTAGCACTCATTTTCAAATCCTTATTTGAGTCCGCTCTAAGTCCGCTAAAAATAAAAAAATATAACGAAATATGAGTAGACTTGATTTTTGATTATATCACGTAAATGCCCGTGATAAGGTGGCTTGAATAGATTTGATGAGTTTTTAAGAAATATAAATAATCGGATGGTGGAGACGATCGGGTTCGAACCGACGACCCCAACGCTGCCAGCGTTGTGCTCTCCCAGCTGAGCTACGTCCCCATAAGGTAAAATGTGTGGTGCGGCTGGAGAGATTTGAACTCTCACA
>Ga0172377_10004441_pt1 | contig 14401 bp, 9 predicted proteins | sample Pumphouse3metaG_FD_119749 | JGI IMG/M metagenome (GOLD analysis project Ga0172377, IMG submission 119749) | Leachate microbial communities from a municipal landfill in Southern Ontario, Canada - Pumphouse #3 metaG | ecosystem: Engineered > Solid waste > Landfill > Unclassified | place: Canada... | reverse complement strand
TTTCAGAGCATTAATTAGGCTGCGTAAAAATCTTCCGGGACTTAGAATGCGATCGTCTGATGAAATCAGAAAATATATTACTTTTCCTTCCTTTTATCATACAGGACTTGCCTCATACATTATTAAAGACTATCCATTGGAAAAAAAGTGGAAAACAATACAGCTAATCTATAATGCCAGTACAGATCCGGTAAAGATAGAATTAACCCATAAAACTATCTGGTCAGTACTTGCCGAAGGAGAAGATATCAGCTGCAGGGGAATACGTCGTTTTGATGGGAATGAAATAACGGTACAACCAATATCAATGACAATAGTTTGTACCGAAAAATAATAAATAAACCTAAAATCCGTAAGGATTTTAGGTTTATTTATTTTAAAGCCATTTCATAAGAACAAAATCCTGACGATGAGCCAGATATTTATTTTGAGGATATAATCTCAGTCCGTAATTATAAACACCTGGAATTATAGGGCTAAGCGATAGCTGATAAGTACAGATCGTCCCTTCCAGTGCTACGGCTTTAAAAGAGCTATTCTTTTTCCATTTATCATTACCTTTATTATCCTGTTCCGAAATAACAATTTCCAAACCTACTTCTTCCGGCTGTAATCCTTTAAGATCTAAAACTACCTTAGATGAATATTCAACTCCTATTTTCAGCACATTAGTAATACCATCTGCCATTTGAATATCCTTCACTTCAATATTATCCCATTCCTTGCGTATTTTATCCTTCCATGCAACAATATCCCGAGTGATCTTATAATTATTTTCCGTCAGCAACTTTTCCCTATTCATCAGAGGGATATAATAACGCTGCTTATAATCCCTCTGCATACGCGCAGTAGTGAAATCAGGAGCAACCTGGGCAATAGTATTTTTTATATAAGAGACCCAGTCTTTAGACATTCCGTTTTTATCCTTATTATAATAAATAGGAATAATTTCTTCTTCAAGAATATTATAAATTTCTTCTGCATCAAGTTGATCCTGCACCTCGTTATTATCTATTGATTTATTTTGAGGCAGAGCCCATCCCGAGCCTTTTTTATAACCTTCTACCCACCATCCGTCTAAAACGGAAAAATGAACAGTTCCGTTCATGGCGGCCTTCTCTCCACTTGTTCCTGATGCTTCCAGTGGACGGGTAGGAGTGTTTAACCATACATCAACACCCTGAACAAGTTTTTTTGCCAGATTTATGTCATAATTTTGAGCAAATACAATTTTTCCTATAAACTCAGGCTTTTTAGAAATATCAATAATATACTTTATAAGATCTTGTCCTGCTTTATCAGCAGGATGAGCCTTCCCTGCAAAAATAAACCTGACAGGACGTTCCGGATCATTTAAAATTCTTGATAAACGTTCCGGATTTTTAAATAAAAGAGTGGCTCTTTTATATGTAGCAAAACGTCTTGCGAAACCTATAGTCAGAGCATTAGGATTTAAAGAATTAATCACCTCCGAGATTAGCTTTGGCGTTTCATGGCGTTTTAACCATGTTTCAGCGAATTGTCCCTTTATGAAATCTATCAGTTTTACTTTAAGTTTTTTCTTAATATCCCAGATCTCATTATCCGGAATAGTATAAATAGTATTCCATATTTCTTTATTAAGCTGATTCTCCACAAAATCATTTCCGAAATATTTCAGGTAAAGTTCTTTCCATTCTTTTGCCGACCAGGTTGGATAATGGACTCCGTTGGTTACATATCCAATGTTCAGTTCATCAGGTAAAAAGCCATCATAAAGATTTTTAAATATTTCCTTTGAAACCTCACCGTGAAGTTTACTTACACCGTTAATTCCCTGTGAAAGATGTGCAGCCAGATAACTCATATTAAAGCGATCCTCCTCAGGTTTTGCTTTACCCAACATCAGAAAATCATTCCAGTTAAGATTAATTTTCTTTGCAAAACTATCCATATAATTACGAAACATATCCTGCTGAAAAGAATCATGACCGGCAGGTACAGGTGTGTGAGTTGTAAATAAAGTAGAAGCACGTACCACTTCTTTAGATTCTTCAAAACTCAATCCTTGCTCCTTAATAAAATCGGCAATTCTTTCAAGACTTATCATTGCAGAATGTCCCTCATTACAATGATAAATATCAGAATTATATCCCATCTTTTTTAAGAGACGAATACCTCCAAGTCCCAGAAGCATTTCCTGCTTAAGTCGGTTTTCGTTGTCCCCACCGTAAAGATGATGGGTAACCACACGGTCATCATCTCTATTCTCATCATAATCAGCATCCAGTAAAAGTAATCTTATGGCGCCGACATTAACTTCCCATGCACGTGCATATAATATTCTTCCCGGGTATTCAATCTCTACAGTTACCCAGTTACCATCCTTGTCAAATACCGGTTGAACAGGAATCTTATTGAATATCTGAGCTTCATAATCTGCAATCTGATCACCCTGAAGAGTAATAGTCTGCTTGAAATAGCCATAGCGGTAAAGAAGCCCAACAGCCACTAAGTTTAAATTAGAATCACTGGCTTCCTTAAGATAATCTCCGGCCAGCATTCCTAGTCCGCCCGAAAATATTTTAAGGCTATCATCAAGTCCGTATTCCATGCTAAAATAAGCAATTTGTGACCCTTCCTGTTTTTTACGTTTTTCCAGATAATCATTCATCTGTGAATACACGTTTTCCATTTCTGACATAAACGACGTATTCTTTTCCAATTCCAGAAATCGATCAAAATTCACTTCTCCCAGCATGACAATCGGGTTATGAAAACTTTTTTCCCACAAAACTTGATCTACCCTTTCAAATAAATCCTGTGCCTGATTATTCCATACCCACCATAAATTGCTGCTCAATTTTTTCAATGGCAGTAATTTTTCAGGAATATTCGATTCTACATAAAATTTTTTCCAGTTTGGCATATCTTAATAATTTATTCTTATATTTTTTCTATTCTTTTTTCAGATTCAAAACACACTCCTTATCCTTCAACTCTTTAGTAAATTTAAAAATTTCTATGTCTTTTTCTTTAAGTAATTTTTCTAAATTTTTAATTTTTTCAGCACTATTTTCAGGAACAAAAGTATCCAGCCTTAATATGAAATCGCTTAGTACATTCATGTAATTAATAAATGCCTCATAAGGGCTTTCATAAGGATTAAATGAATCATGAATCTCACCATCAGAGAATACCTTTGTGCACATATAATAAAAATGATCGCTTGTTTGCAGATAATCCCAGTCACGGATCATATCTTTATCCTTAACCAGTTTCATTTTTTCACTTAAAGCGTACAGTTTATTGAAAGCTTCATCCTGCATTTCATTACCAAGCCATGCAGACAGATCTCTTTCCTCGTCAGCCCATGAAATTGTATTTGGCACATGAACTGATGATACAGGCTGATACTCATCAATCACCTCCGAAGGAGTTGCAAATTTAAGTTTACCTGAATTTAGTGATACCTCCGGTAATTTTTTTAAAAAATCGAAAATACCCGAAGACGCAGGCTGACGTTTCCCGAAAGAATCGTAATTAATAAAAAGATTAATAATTTCGGATTTTTTATCAGCATTCATCCAGTCTACAAATTTTTCTGCAGTCAGCGGATATTTACTCCAGTTTTTATTCGAAAAACGGTAAGACAAATCATCACTTAATGCAACATTTCTTAAAAGAATTTTAAGACGGGGATTTATAACATTACAATATAAAAAATCAGGCGATTTCCATCCTAGTATATGTTTAGCTCCTTCGGTGAGCATACCTCTGAAACCCATATCAGCAACAATTTCGCCTATCCTGTCATTATAAATTAACTCGGTATTTTTAAAAATAACAGGACTAACATCAAAATACTTTTTAATTAAATCATCATGCTTTTTAATCTGATTGGCAAATAATTCCTCATCCTTCAGAGAAGCCAGAGAATGAGAATAAGTTTCAGACAAAAATTCAACCTGTCCCGTCTTAGCCAGTTTTCTGAATGAATCCAGAACTTCGGGAGCGTAAAGATTGAACTGTTCAATTGCTGTACCGGTAATTGAGAAACTAACTTTAAAAGCACCCTTATATTTCTTTATAAGTTCCAGCAATACCTTATTCGCAGGAAGATAACATTGCTCTGCAATATCATGCATAAAAGTTTCATTAGTATAATCATCATAATAATAATGATCATTCCCGATATCGAAAAATCGATACCTTCTAAACCTAAAAGGCTGATGTACCTCAAAACAAAAACAGATTGATTTCATATCTTTTAAATTTTATTTTATTACAATTCTGTTGTACACGGCAAGTTGTCCTGTTTCTTTTTCAATACCTTTAAATAAATTTCATGCACATTCTTAGCTGAATTTTTCCATAGCAGATTGTCAACTTCATCTTTCCCTTCTCTCCTGATAAGACGCCATATAGAAGGATAATTTAGCAAGCCATAAATAGCATCAGCCATTTCATATGTATCCCAGAAATTAACCTTAAGAGCATATTTAACAACCTCCGACACCCCTGATTGGTAAGAAATAATAACAGGCACATTAGATTGCATAGCCTCCAGGGGTACAATCCCGAAAGGTTCAGAAACAGAAGGCATAACCAGAACATCCGACATATGAAGCATATCTGTTACCTCATCACCCTTAAGAAAACCTGTAAAATGAACTTTATCTGCAATCTTTAGTTCAGCAGCTCTTTTCACCATATCATTCATCATATCACCACTGCCTGCCATAACAAAACGAACACCATCCATTTTCTTCAGCACCAGACGAGCTGCTTCAAGAAAATATTCAGGACCTTTTTGTACAGTAATACGTCCGAGGAAAGTAACAATTTTATCTTTTACGCCTTTTTTCAATTTAGATTTTACATTTTCACTAACAGGCTCAACAGCATTGTAAACAGTAGTTATCTTATCCGCATTTATTCCGTATTTATCTATAATAATATTTCGCGTAAGATTACTAACAGTTATAATATGGTCAGCCATCTCCATACCTTCCTTTTCAATGTTAAACACTCTTGGATTAATCTTTCCGCCGCTGCGGTCAAAATCGGTAGAATGAACATGAATAATCAGAGGTTTTCCGGATATTTTTTTTGCAGCAATTCCCGCAGGAAAAGTCAGCCAGTCATGAGCATGGATAATATCGAACTCATTATTTTTGGCAATTACTTTAGCAACAATTGAATATTCATAAATTTCATCATAAAGGTTATTATTGTAAGTGCCCGAAAAATTAAACCTGGCTTCATCATTATTAATAGTCACAGGCTGATAATTTTCAGAAATATTTTTTTCCGAAAGCTTTAGGTATTCATTCTCACTCACATAAGGAATAAGATTTGAGCCAACCTCAATATAATTAATACTTTTATCCGATTTCGAAAAACGTAATTTTTTAACACTAACAGGAACATTATTAGCACCCATCAGAGATATATTCGACTGATCCTCATCACCATGGGCTTTTGGAACCACAAAAAGAACATTAATATCCCCAATTTGTGACAATCCCCTGGTAAGTCCGTAACAGGCAGTACCCAGCCCTCCTGAAATATGAGGAGGAAATTCCCACCCAAACATTAAAACTTTCATATTTTATTTTTTAAATTGTCAATTAAACTTTATCAGGTGCTGTAAATCCTGTATAAGTGCTATTTCAGGGGCGATATACTAATTATTGCAACCTTTATACACAGCAGGAAAATGAGAATCCGCAGCCAAAATCAATCATTTCTTTTTCTTTATATCAATATCATTAATCATTTTATAAGTTCTTATAAGAGAACCTGCACTCCATGCCTGAGAACCTGCACCGCCCGGATTATATGGAGGATTACCGTCATACATTTCAGCAATAGTTCCTATACAATAATTAGAAATACTTTTTCCGAAATCTTCAACAATTTCTTTTAGATAGTTGCATTTGTCTATATTGTAAATATCAATATATCCTTCAGCAAAAAACTGGAGAAGCCATGGCCATGAAGTACCCTGATAAGCTTCTTTTTCTCTTATTTCAGCAGGTCCTGAACATAATCCTTCATATAAAATATTTCTTGGAGAAAGAGAACGCAATCCTGTGGGAGTCATCAGCTGCTTTTGGGCAACACTCAATACAGACTTTTTCATCTCTCTGTTCAGAGGAGAAAATTGCATTGCCGCAGCAATAACCATATTAGGTCTTATCGACCAGTTCTTTCCTGAAGAAGAAATACAATCAGCCAAATATCCCTTCTCTTCATCCCAGAATTCATTAATAAAAGAGTCAGCAATAAGAGATGGCATAAAATTCCATGCGTTTACAAAATCCTTATCTCCGTTCATTTTAGCCAGTTTTAAAGCAAAACAAACGGCGTTATACCATAAAGCATTAACTTCCACCGGCTTTTCATTACGTTCAATCACCGGATTACCATTTACATACGAATCCATCCATGTCAGAGCTCTGTGTTTCTCATTGCTGGTTATAAGACCTTCTTTATTCATTCCTATTCCATAAAGAGTACCATTTCTGTAATTTTGCAGAATCTGCGTCATTGCCTGACCATATTTTCCCCAGATATATTTACTGCTCTTCTTCTCTTTATAGAATTGCTGTAAAGCCCAGAAAAACCACAAAGGAGCATCCATAGAATCATATTCCCTGCAATTTCCCGAAAACTTAGGGAACAGACCATCTTTAAGACTACGCAGTTGCGTATCCATTATTTCCTCAAATGTTTTTTTATCTCCAAGAGCAAGAGTAAGTCCGGGTAACGCAATAAAGGTCTGTCTTGCAATTCCGTTATACCACGGTAATCCGGCCACCATATTCTTTCCGTCCTTTAACTTAATAAAAAACTGATTGGCAGCACCACGCAAGCAATTAATAAAAGAATCCTTTTTTATTAGTGAATTATATTCCTTATTAAAATTATCAGTTAGTTCATCAGGAACAATTTCTTCTGTAGATGCAGAAAAAACAACAGACTCACCTTTTTTCATAGGAACCTCAAAATATCCGGGAACTAGCAGATCTTCCAAATTATCATACCCTCTTTCCTTTTCCTTAGAATACTCTACATTATAATACCAGTCAGGAACAGGAATAAACTCAGCTTTCTTCGAAAACTGCATACAAAGATCGGGATACCCGTCATAAAGTTTAATCTTTATTCCGTTGGGTATATCTTTATATTTTGTATTTGCATATAAATTTGCCTTACTCAGAGAATGAATACTTCTGAAAGATAGAAACGGACTAAATCGCAGAATCGTAGAAGAATGAGCTTCTTCAAGAGTATACCGTACCATCGACTGCATCTTATCCTTAGATAAAATAAGCTCTTTGGTTAAAACTGCTCCGCCGGCTCTGAACGTCGTTTTTGGGACAATATCCGATTCAAAATCTATAATATATTTATGTCCCCTGGGATTATAAAAATCTCCGTCATAGTGGTGAATCCCTAAATTAAAAGCAGCTCCATGCTGAATAACTGTTTCATCAAGAGACGACAGAAGAACATGTTTATCGTCTCCGGACTCATTAACAGGACAAATAAATAATCCATGATATTTTCGGGTATTACAACCTGAAATAGTGGTACTCATAAAACATCCCCTGCTATTTGACAGAAGAATCTCACGTGATAATGAGTAACCGAGATTATTCAGCTTACTTTTATAAAATTTTAAATAACTCATAGACTTAAATCTTTTGTTTTCTAAAATGATAAAACTATTTTATTCAACAGCTATGTAAATCATATAGTTTTGTCTATCACTTATAACCATTCCAACACTTTTACTACAATCAAGATAAGAATTTTAAATTATTTATTATTAGTTTTTATCGTAATTTTTTTTATCGTACCCTTTTAATAATATCTTTTTTAAATACAATACCGGTACGAGATGGCAGATAAAGATTTAAATAATGCTGACTTCCCCATCCATTAGAAGGGATGGTCCTGTATGTCATGCTTTTATCAATTCTTTCCTGACCGCCAAAACGTGATTCATCAGTATCGAAGAGAATTTTATATTTCGACGGCTCAATAGGAATTCCATAACCTGTAAATGATTTTGAAGGATTAAAATTAAAAACTATTAAGTAATCACCTCTTTGAAAAGCAAATACTTCATCTTTTTTATTGTCAAAGAGACGATAAATCTCCTGAATTTTCAATAACTTAGTTTCAGAAATCCAGTGAATCATTACACTGTCAAAATCAGACAGATAATGATATTTCAAATCATGATTATCCATAAGACTCCATTGCCTGCGTGCATGACTATACGACCAGTTATTCCCCTGCCTTGGAAAATCTATCCACTCAGGATGACCAAACTCATTGCCCATAAAATTAAGATAACCACCACCTGCGCATGCAACAGTTGCCAGGCGAATCATTTTATGAAGAGCAATACCTCTGTCAACAATAATGTTTTGCTGATCCTTGCCCATATTGTAATACATATCCTTATCAATCAGCCTGAAAATAATAGTTTTATCTCCAACCAGAGCCTGATCATGCGATTCGCAATAGCTGATAACCTTTTCATCCCGGCGTTTAGAAGTCAGTTCATAGAAAATTTTACCAACATCCCATTGTTCGTCAGGAAGCTCCTTAATGGTTTTAATCCAGAAATCAGGAACCCCCATAGCCAATCTGTAATCAAAACCAATACCTCCATCTTTTTGCGGTGTGGCCATACCCGGATATCCGCTCATCTCCTCAGCTATAGAAATCGCATGAGGATTAATTTCATCTATCAATTTATTTGCCATAAACAAATAACTCATTGCATCCTGATCGATATTAGCCGAAAAATAATCATTATAAGAAGTAAAATCCTTTTCCAGGCCATGATTCAAATAAATCATGCTTGTCACTCCGTCAAATCTGAACCCGTCAAATTTAAACTCCTCAATCCAGTAACGGATATTAGACAAAAGGAAAAGCAAAACATATTTTTTCCCGTAATCAAAACAATAGGAATCCCATGCAGGATGAACGCCCCTTTGCCCTTCATGGAAAAACAGAAAACGAGTTCCATCGTAATTTCCCAGTCCCTCTATTTCATTTTTCACTGCATGAGAATGTACGAGATCCATTATAACTGATAGTCCCATTTCGTGAGCCGTATCAATTAAAGACTTCAAATCATCCGGAGTACCGAATCTTGAAGAAGGAGCAAAAAAACTGGAAACATGATAGCCAAAACTCCCGTAATAAGGATGCTCAGGAATAGCCATCATCTGAATAGTATTATATCCGGCATTTTTAATCCTTGGGAGCATATGATCCCTGAATTCAGAATAAGTATGCACACATTCTTTTTCACCCGCCATACCCACATGACATTCATATATTAGCGGAGCATCATCCTTTGGAGAAAAATCAGGATATTTCCATACGAATTTCTCCTTTGGCTGCCACACTTTAGCATTAAAAATCAAAGTCTTAGGATCCTGAACCACATAGTCAGCCCAGGCGGGAATTCGTTTACCCGAACCGTTTCCCCAATGCATGGAAAAGGAATACAAATCACCATGATTAAGCTGGTCTTTATTTAAAAATAACTCCCAGTTACCCCTACCATCAGAAGAAAAAAGATAATTTTTCTGCTCTTTCCAGTCATTAAAATTGCCTGTCAGATAAATTGCTGTGGCATTAGGAGCATAATCACGTATAACCCAGCCCTTAGCTGTTGAGTGCAGACCATACCATAAATGTCCAGCGGCAAAATTAGTCAGCTTTTGCCCGTCGGTAAGTTCATTTTCTTTTTCTTTAGACCGGCGTATCCTAAGATTTATTGCAGACAGGTATGTGTTTAGCAACGAATCATTTTTAACAAATTTAGGCACATCCATAAAATTAGCTTTTGTTAAAGATATTAATTTTTGTGTGATTATATTCTCAAACAAAAAAAAGGATATGCAAAATGCATATCCTTTTTTTTAATGTTCTTTATATCTTTTATTTTCTCAGATTTCTTTTTCTCTCCGTTTCATGAAGAAGAATCTTACGCATACGAAGCGATTTAGGAGTAACCTCAAGATATTCATCATCTTTAATATATTCCATAGCTTCCTCAAGACTAAATTGAATAGGTGGGAAAAGATGAGTTTTCTCATCAGTACCTGCGGCACGCATATTCGTCAGTTTTTTCGACTGAGTAACATTAACTGTAATATCATCAGTTCTGTTATTTTCCCCAATGATCATACCTTCATAAACCGATACTCCGGCTCCAACAAAGAAACGACCTCTGTCCTGAAGCTTATTCAAAGCATACGCAAATGTAGTACCAGGTTCTTTAGCAATAAGAGAACCATTCTTTCTTCCCTCAATATCACCCTTCCATGGCTGATATTCTAAAAAACGGTGGTTAATCACAGCTTCTCCTGCAGTAGCTGTCATCATCTGTGTACGTAAACCAATAATACCACGTGAAGGAATTACAAATTCGAAATGAGTACGGTCACCCCTGTTCTCCATATTTTGCATCTCGCCCTTTCTGAGGGTTACAATGTCAATAACTTTACCTGAATATTCTGTAGCAACATCAATATCCATCTGCTCAATAGGCTCGCATTTTTTTCCGTCAATTTCCTTAACCAGTACCTTAGGCTGACCAAGTTGTAATTCGTAACCTTCACGACGCATAGTCTCAATTAGAACAGACAAATGCAGAACACCACGTCCGAAAACGATAAAGGAATCGGCAGCCGCTCCCGGTTTAACACGAAGGGCAAGGTTTTTTTCAAGTTCTTTTTCAAGACGCTCTCTAATATGACGTGAGGTAACAAATTTACCTTCCTGACCAAAGAAAGGAGAATTATTAATTGTGAAAAGCATACTCATTGTAGGCTCATCAATTTTGACAGGAGTTAGTGGCTCCGGATTTTCCGGATCACAAATAGAATCTCCGATCTCGAATCCGTCAATACCAATAAGAGCACAGATATCACCGTTGCTCATCTTATCAATTTTTTGCTGACCCAGTCCGGTGAAAGTATGAATTTCTTTAATTTTAGTACGTTTTGCAACGCCCTCTCTATTAACAAGAGAAACAGTCATACCCTCTTTAAGTTCACCACGATGAATTCTTCCGATGGCAATTCGTCCTACATAGGCATTATAGTCAAGAGAAGTAATTAACATTTGAGGAGTACCCGGATTTTCAACAGGAGCAGGAATATATTTTATAATAGCATCCATTAAAGGAGTGATATTATCTGATTTATTTTTAAGATCATCAGTCATCCATCCCTGTTTTGCAGATCCGTAAATAGTAGGAAAGTCAAGCTGATCATCAGTTGCATTCAGACTATACATAAGATCAAAAACCTGTTCATGAACAAAATCAGGACGACAGTTTGGTTTGTCAACCTTATTGACTACAACAATTGGTTTTAAACCCAGTGCCAGTGCCTTTGAAAGCACAAAACGAGTCTGGGGCATAGTACCCTCAAAAGCATCAACTAGTAAAAGTACTCCGTCGGCCATATTAAGTACACGTTCTACCTCACCACCGAAGTCGGCATGCCCCGGAGTATCAATAATATTGATTTTTACATCTTTATATACAACAGAAACATTTTTCGACAAAATAGTAATACCTCGTTCTCGTTCAAGATCGTTATTATCAAGTATTAACTCTTGTTTTTTTTCGTGATCTTTTATAAGGTTACACGAATAAATCATCTTATCGACCAGTGTTGTCTTGCCGTGGTCAACATGTGCAATAATAGCAATGTTTCTAATATTCTTATTCTGCATTTAGCTTTTTTAATTAAGGGTGCAAATATAGTTCTTATTCCCTTGTATACTTATCTTTAAAATGAATTTTTGACAGAAATTTAATACCGGCAGAAAAGAAAGTGTAATATTTAGTGTCTGTCCATAAACTAAGAACTTAAAATATAAAGTTAAATATACTATTTATTTAGTCATCTTTATGTCTTTTCTTCAACTCTTTTGCCAGATCTTCAATACGATATCCCTTGGATGTCAGTAAAACAATAAGATGATAAAGCAGGTCGGCACCCTCATAAATAAAATTCTCATCATCATTGGCCATAGCACCGATAACAGTTTCAACAGCTTCTTCACCCACCTTTTGAGACATTCTGCGAACACCTTTTTTAAACAGTGAAGTAGTATAAGAATCCTCAGGCATTTCCTTTTTACGTCTGTCAATAAAATCCTGTAAATATTTCAGAAAATCCATATCATCCTGTTTGTTCTCTTCAAACCAGCATGTATCATGACCTGTATGACAAACAGGACCATTAGGATTCACCTGAATTAAAAGAGTATCCTGATCGCAATCCTCCTTCATAGAAACAAGCTTTAAAAAATGTCCGCTTTCTTCACCCTTAGTCCATAATTTTTTACGCGTTCTGCTATAGAAAGTAACAAGACCTGTTTCCTGTGTCTTTTTTAGGGCTTCCCTATTCATATAGCCCATCATTAATACTTTATGTGTAACGTGGTCCTGAATAATTGCTGCAACCAGTCCGCCCATCTTATCGAAATCAAGTTCTTTCATAATATTATATTTTAATGATTATTATATTCTAACCGGAATGTTTTTGCTGCGAAGATAATCTTTCAAATCAGGAATGGCAATTTCCCTGTAATGAAAAATACTGGCAGCCAGACCCGCATCAGCCTTACCCTTAGTAAAAACATCCACAAAATGCTCCATATTACCCGCTCCGCCCGAAGCAATAATCGGAATCTTTAGTAAATCCGACATATGTGCAAGCTCCTTATTGGCAAAACCATTTTTAGTACCGTCATGATCCATAGAGGTAAACAAAATTTCACCTGCACCCCTGTCCTCTGACTCTTTAGCCCACGAAAATAATTCCTTATCAGTAGGAATACGTCCTCCGTTAACAGTAACTATCCACTTTTTATCATATTTCTTGGCATCAATAGCCACAACCACAAACTGAGTTCCGAAATTACCGGCCATGTCATTAATTAACTGAGGATTTCTAACAGCCGACGAATTAATACTAATTTTATCGGCACCGGCATTCAGCAGAGCTTCAGCATCTTTTAATTCACTAATACCTCCTCCCACAGTAAAAGGGATATTAATCTCGCGGGCGATTCTTTTAACCAGACTAACAAAAGTCTTGCGACCCTCAATTGTAGCCGTAATATCTAAAAACACCAGTTCGTCGGCACCCTGCTCAGCATAAAGAGCAGCCAGCTCAACGGGATCACCTACAGATTTAATATTCAGAAAATTTATTCCCTTAACTGTCTGACCGTTTTTAATATCCAGACACGGAATAATTCGTTTTGCCAGCATAAATCAATAATTTTTATAAAAACCAGAAATATCATTCATCGAAATCTTCTTTTCGTAAATAGCCTTTCCCACAATAACATCCCGAATACCCATATCATTAAGCTTTAAAATATCATCCATACACGAAATTCCGCCACTTGCGATAACCTCCAGATCCGGGAAATTCTTCTGAATTTCCTTATAAAGTTCAGTATTTGCTCCAGTCATCATTCCATCTCTGGAAATATCAGTAGAAATAACCTTATTAATACCAAACTTAATATAGCCCTCAATAAACTTAATTAACGTAAGCTCCGAAGTCTCTCTCCATCCGCTAACAGCAATTTTACCATCTTTGGCATCAGCACCCAGAATAATCTTCTCAGAACCATAAGCCTTTAGCCATCTTAAAAAAGTATCTCTGTCTTTAACGGCAATACTTCCGCCGGTAATCATCGAAGCGCCGCTTTCAAAAGCAACTTTCAGATCTTCATCACTCTTAAGACCACCTCCAAAATCAATAATCAGTTTAGTATGAACGGCAATTTTTTCAAGAACCCTCCAGTTTACAATATGTTTTTGTTCAGCTCCGTCCAGATCAACAAGGTGCAGACGTGTAATACCATTATCCTGATATCTTTTGGCCACATCCAAAGGATCATTATCATAAACTTTTTTTTGTTTATAATCACCCTGCGAAAGACGGACACATTTGCCGTCAATCATATCAATAGCCGGAATAATTAATATCGGAGAAACTTCTTTCTTTGTATCTTTTGTCATTGTAAATAATTCTTTTGTAAAATAAGTCGGAACAGGTTAGCTTTTAATATCTAAAAAGTTCTGTAAAATACCGGCACCAACAGGTCCGCTCTTTTCAGGATGAAACTGTGTGGCATAAAAATTATTTTTATGCAGAGCTGCACTAAACTTATTAATATAATCTCCTGTTGCAATAGTATCATCTCCAATGGTGGCATAAAAAGAATGAACAAAATAAACATACTTTCCTTCAACAGAAGAATCAAAAAGATCACTTTTTAAATTAGTAATATTATTCCATCCCATATGCGGAACCTTAGTAATATGCTCCATACCTTTCTCAGG
>Ga0172377_10004440_pt1 | contig 14403 bp, 16 predicted proteins | sample Pumphouse3metaG_FD_119749 | JGI IMG/M metagenome (GOLD analysis project Ga0172377, IMG submission 119749) | Leachate microbial communities from a municipal landfill in Southern Ontario, Canada - Pumphouse #3 metaG | ecosystem: Engineered > Solid waste > Landfill > Unclassified | place: Canada... | reverse complement strand
GTTACCGAGGACGAGATCGACCGTATGATAGGTCATGCCGAACACGGGATGGGAGAGAACAAGGAGGTACTGGGTCTCCTGGTAGGAAGGTTCTTCAGGGACGACGGCGGGGAATATGCCGTGGTCGACAAGGCCATAACATCGCCGTTGGTTGCGAACGACGTGAATGTGAGATTCGATGAACGTGGACTGGTGAGTCTGTTCGATCTGCTGGATCCGGAGACGGAGAGGGAGAAGGTCGTCGTAGGGTGGTACCACTCCCATCTGGACTGCGGTTGTTTCATGTCGGATACCGATATAAGGACGCAGAACGGGCTGTTCGGCGGCGAATGCGGTTTCGCACTGGTCGTGGATCCGGTGAGAGGGGAGCTCAAGGTGTTCGACAGTACTCCGGACGATCCGAAACCGGTCGATATGATAGTGATGGAGAATTAGACCCAGATAGCGTGTTTCTTACGCATGTCGTTCTCGGTGACGCCGAGTCTCTTCATTATACAAGGGACGAGACTGTCGAAGAATATGCCGACGGTATCCTCGAACACGGTACCCAGCGGGGCGAGCTCACCGGCGGCCTCGTTGTTCTCGACGTTTATGAGGATCACCGCGCTGGAAGCGTGCGCCAATTTGCTGGTGGGTGTCGATGTTATGCATATCACGTAAGAACCTATGCGCCTTGCGATGTTCGCCGTCTGAACGGCCGACATCGTCTCCCCGGTGTTGGAGATGAGTATCGTAAGATCGTCATCCTTTATGATGGGGGTGGTCATATCACCGACGAAATGCACGTCCAGTCCGACCTGGACCAGACGTACCGCGAACAGCTGACCGATGAGTCCAGACCGTCCGGAACCGTATATGAATATCGTCTTCTTGCTGAGTATCAGGTCGATCAGTTTGTCCTGGACCTCGCTGTCTATGGAACACACGGATTTACGTACATTCTCCAGGATATAGTCCAAGGACCGGGTCCTCATCTTCATTCCTCGGCTCCGGTCCCGGCGGTGGCCATAGCGTCCTCCGCATTCTTCTTCTTGATCCTGATGGCCTTTGCGACCTTTTTGCTGAGATATCTCTCGTGGATGATCCTCATGTACATGGCGTCATGTTCCAAGAGCGGCGATGACGAGATGATGGTCATCTCGGGTTTCAGTTCGACGAGGCATTCCGCCAGCGTGTCGAACTTGAGGTCACCTTTCTTGATGGGCGTCAGCCTATGCTCGTTGCCGTCCGAATGTTCGACACCGGCGAACAACGCGTGGATGCCATTCTTGCAGTAGGGCTGCACCTGTTCGATGACGTATTTGAAATCGTCAGGCTCCAGAAGGGAGCCAGAGGTACGTGCGTGGTAATGCGGGAAGTTGAGCACCGGAACAAGACCCTTGATCTCCTTGCAGATGTCAAGCACCTGATCCAAGGAGCCGAAGACATCCTGCTGGCCCGTGATCTCCACTCCGAGTTTCGGTTTCAGTCCCGCTTCCTTCCACCAGCTCATCAGATCCGACACGTTCTCGTATATGTTCGCATCGACGGTCTCCTCGTCATGCAGTCCGTTGTACAATCCGAGGTTGGTTACGACCACGTCACCTCCCAATGCGTTCACTATGACGCCGGCATGCCTTATGCTGTCCACGCAGGTCACCGTGAGCTCATCGTTTGAGCCGAGGTCCATGTAGTTCGGCGTATGCAAAGAGACGGCCACATCCAGTCTCTTGGCCATCTTCCCTATCGGATAAAGATCGCCGAAGGAATTCGTGATGCCGTATATCATCTGTATGAGGACATCGTCCTCCTCTATGGGCATGTCCGGATCCGTAATGGATTCGTCATCCCTTATGATCTCCACGACAAGACGGTCCTTGAGGTCCCTTATCGTAAGTCCCACGTCTTCCTCGTTAGGGTATATGTCCTGCGTTCCCGCCCTGACCATCTGGATCTCCAGAGCCGTCAGGCTGAGGTTGTGGATATCTTCGACACCATCTTTCAGTGTGCGCCCTTTGCAGGAAAGCGGAATACCGGCAGGTCCGAATCTGATCATTTAATCACCGTGAAGTATCAGTGCTAACTCGCTCTTATTATTTAACGAATCTCAATTTCGTCGTATGGGGGATGCGACCGTTTGTCGCCATCTTTCTTATATAGGGAGGGACGGGCAGGAATAGCTTTATTAATAACCTCTCCATTGGAGCAATACCCGATGTCGGGAGAGTCAGTATTATGAAGAAAAACTTCAAGACAGATCCATACCTCATCGCTTTGATCTCAGATCTAAAGGCGAAAGAGAGGGAAACCGGAGCTGCGATCTGGCGAGACATTGCTAAGAGGCTTGAGAAACCCAAGAGGAACTGGGCTGAGGCGAATCTTAGCAAACTCGAGAGATATGCAAAGGACGGGGACGTGGTAATAGTTCCCGGAAAGGTCCTTGCAGCCGGCAGCATAAGCAAGAAAGTGACCGTCGCCGCGTTCAGCTTCTCGGAGGCAGCGCAGGCAGCTATTGTAGCATCAGGCGGAAAGACCATGACGATCGCGGATCTCATGGCTCAGAACCCGAAGGGTTCCAACGTTAGGATCATGGGGTGATTTCGATGGTTACTATAATAGACGGGAAGGATGCGGTGCTCGGAAGGCTCGCGAGTCTCATAGCGAAGAGGATCATGGAAGGCGAGGAGATCGTCGTCGTGAACTCCGAAAGTATCATAGTTACGGGCGAGAAATCAGCTGTTTTCGAGGATTATTACAACAGATACATCCGCGGCGAGTGTAAGAAGAGAAAAGGTCCGTTCTATCCCCGCAGGGCCGATCTCCTGTTCAAGAGATCCGTCAGGGGAATGATCCCCTGGTACAACACCTCGGGCAGAGAGGCATACAGAAGACTTCACGTCTTCGTCGGAACACCTCAGCAGTTCACTGAGTCCGAGAAGGAGAAGGCAGAGTATGCCATGAAGAAGATCGGCGGCAAGTATACTACCCTGGGAGCCGTTTCTAAATTCCTGGGCTCGAATGTTAGGTGATTCCCGTGGATTTCGTTAATACAAGTGGAAAAAGAAAGACTGCAATCGCAAGGGCAGTCGTCAAGGAAGGGACCGGTAAGATTACGATCAACAAGATCCCCCTCAGCCTCTACTCCCCAGAGCTTGCAAGACTGAAGATCGAAGAACCGATCGGACTGGCCTCCGACAAGGCGGCCAAGATCGACATCGCAGTCATCGTCAAGGGCGGCGGAGTGATGGGTCAGGCAGATGCCGTCAGGACGGCGATCGCGAGAGGGATGTGCGACTACTTCAAAGATGAGGAGCTGGAGGCGATGTTCAGAGCATACGACAGAACGCTCATCATCAACGACGATCGCAGGAAGCTTCCGAAGAACCCGCTCGGTCATGGTGCCCGTGCGAAGAAGCAGAAGTCATACCGTTAAGGTGATTCGATGATCATACCAGTAAGATGTTTCACATGCGGAAAGGTCGTGGGTTCAGCCTACTCCAAGTACGTCACGCGTGTAGGAATGGGCGAAGATCCGCAGAAGGTGCTCGACGATCTTGGTCTCGAGAGATACTGCTGCCGTAGGATGATCATCTCCCACGCGAACCTTATAGAAGACATTTCTCCCCTAGGTTAAACCCCTTCCAAACCCCTTCCAAACCTGTTAACACGGGCCCGTGGGGTAGCTTGGTATCCTTCTTGCTTGGGGTGCAAGTAACTCCGGTTCAAATCCGGGCGGGCCCACCTAGAATCTGTAAATCAGTGTTACTCATGCCAATTGGATTGTTCTGAAATCATGGCAGATTGCTTTATCGAAATTCATTGGCGGATACGTACCTTTTGATTACGACTGTTCTTCTTTTCCGGATGTTCATATTCTACAATGCCCTCTCCGATCATTGTGTTGATTACATTGGAAACAGTCTTGGAAGTCCTGTTGTACCCCAAAGAACGTGAAAGTTCACCAACAGACAGGGGTTTCTTCTCCAATTCGGCAATAATGTCGCTCCTGAGTTCCGCCTTCGCCTTCCTCTTTCTGATTTTGATAGTCTTTTCTTTCTCGGGTTCATTGAGGAATTTCTTATGTACGGGAATTATGACCCTGAAATATGTTCGTTCTTGATCCGTTTTGAATATCGGTGCGTCGGAACCATTGTTTTTAAGGGCCCTGATCATTAATGGAATTCCAGTATTCCTGCCTTCGATAAGCTTCAGTTCCTTCAGAAAATCGCCGATGCGTCTGTTCCTATTAACAGAAGCCACCATCTGCAGATTAGCCAGATCTTCATCGGATATTGATCTGTCGGGCCCAGGTATACTGAGAATCTCCATCCTATCTGGAGTTATAGTGACGGTTATTGGTTCAGGCATCTGGTAATCCTTATGGTAAACAGCATTCGAAAGGGCTTCCTCTATCGCGGGAAAAGGATAATTGAACGTCCTTTCCGCTTCGGGGCGATCGGGTAATTTATTGACCATCTCTTTTACAACATAACTTTCGATGTACCTGATTGCGTTCTGCAATTGTGCATCCAAAGGACCGTAGAATATCTTCTCAACCATACCTTCTCCCGTTGGGTCCGGTTTATCCACAACCTCGATCCTTGCATATCTGAAGAAATTGTCAGGCCTCTCGTTGAAGAACATCAAACCTACATTTACTGGCCTAAGGTATTCCGGGGGGCCTTTTGCGATATGCATATTTACACATAATTCAGGAAGCGGCGTTGTCAGTGATGGCATATAGAGGGCGCTGTCTATGCGACCAAGATAATCGGATATAAGATTCGATCTGAAATCGGAGATCTTCGCGATCGGATTAATCCTATCGTCGAAAGGTTCTCTGCTGGAGATATCGAAAAGGTGTTTTTCCTCATCAGAATTTGCTATGACCGAATTCGACAATTTGCGTATATAATATGCTTTTCCAGATCTTTTGGTCTTATCGTTCGTTAAATGCATGGGCGATTTGTATGGGCGCAGATCGCCGCCCGGCACCCATATCACCAGCAGATCTTTTTCATCGAATGTTACGTGTTCAGCGAGTGGAGAGTATTCCGGTTCTATGAGTTTGGATATGCCCAGGATCTTCTTGTTGATGCCATCTATAGAGTCCTTATCGAGTCCGGTAACTGGCAATATAGGCATGCCATTCTCTTCCTTCACACCGATGATGATGTATCCTCCTCCTAGATTATCGATATCGTTGGCGAAGGCACAGATCGTATGAGCTACATCTTCTGGATTCCAGCCTTCTTTATATTCTATGCGCGAATTCTCAATCGTACGATTCGATAATAAACTGGAGATGTTTATTGGCAGGATCATGAGCACACTCTCGTCTTAACTGTCGTCTTAACTGTCGTCTTAACTGTCGTCTTAACTGTCGTCTTAGGATATTATACAATCTGCCATCGAACAATGATCATCATGCAAGCAGGTTGGTGATAGATATCGAATAATCTTCAATTCGATAACACAATCCGTTATTTGACCAATTATTCAATGATTGTTATTACGATCACTGACAAATATTTCTAAACTTATAGTGAAACGAGAAAATTGTTTACAGTGTGTGCCCACTGATTACTATCAGCGAAAAGGGCATTTATACACTTTTGCGTGATACAAAATGTGGTGAAACGTGACTGAGAACTTGACTTCGGTTCCACAGACAGCGAAACCAAGTGGGCTCGAATCCGGGCGGGCCCACCAGACTTTCTGTTCTTATGTTCGAAGAGCGGTTCGATCGTCGGACATTCGGCTTCACTGAATGTGTCGAAGTCCCGGATGTTCAATTTGTTTCTCAGCGTGTTGGATCCGGAGTGACAACATCTGGAATCGTCGTAAAATGTGTAGCAGTGATCGTCAGGTATTGGTTTCTCCGAATACCTTCTGATCATCACGGCTGCTGCCTCATCATACGGTATCTCATGACGGATGCATCTTCTTCTAAGTTCTTTTTCCTCTTCGGTGACCGTCATCTCTTCCATTGTCAACGATGCACAGGGGCCCTCTTTTCTCTTCTCCGTGTCGTCTATGAAATTATTTCTTGAATAAATATCGAATATATTGGCCAGTTCCTGACGATGATCTGAAAAATCTCGAAAATCAATTTAGTTGTTTTAGATTGTATTAAACGAACATAACAATTAAGTCATCTTTAAATATCAGATTCCTACCGCCCGTTCATTAATACATCAAATGATAACAATGGTATTGAGTATTCGATCTGTCGGATTCAGTGTTCCTGTAATCCCTTATGGTCGTGTGCTGTGTGATTTTGAACAGGATCGGCGAATATGCATATCCGTTGCATTTACGTTATCGTCCGTCGGGAACCATCGATGTGTACGTTGATTTTCAAAGCAAATCCTGTTCACAATTCTTTTCTGTAGACAGCCGAAAAGACCAGATTTGCCGCTATCGATATGAACATCAGTAACAACAGCACCATTGTGACATAGTATTCTACCCGGATCGCAGTGAGGATCAGGGATGCGGATACTATCGCTATGAGGGTGATATCACCGGCCTTTGCCTTTGCCTTATACCGTATCAATTGCTCGCGTTCGTCGTTTTCAGCGATCTCCATTGCGGTCGCGGTCACAGGATTCCGCAGACCGTATATCATGGCAAAGCTCCCGCCCAGAAATCCGCAGCCTATGCCCAGGAATATGTACGGAAGAGTGAGCATCATCCCTTCTCCTTCAGGGTACAGCAGCATTGTTATAATCCCTGTTATGATGGTCACGCAACCGATCAGAAACAGAATATAGTACATCGTGATCTTCTTCATCTCAATCTTCCTCGAACAAGAATATCTCCTCTATGGGTTTTCCAAAATATCTGGCTATTCTGAATGCCAATATTATGGACGGGTTATATCGGCCATTCTCCAATGAACCTATCGTTTGGCGCGTTACCTGGAGTATTTCCGCAAGTTCATCCTGATTCAGATTTCTTTCCTTGCGCAGTTCTTCCAGTTTGTTTTTCAATATAACACCTTATGGAAAGTCTACTTTCCATATTGTCTTTCTTATACATAAATGTTAAGTAAGCTTTCCATAATTACCGCACATCCAATTTTCTCAGAATCATGCGATTTTTGTTGTCGAAAAGCAGGATATTTATAGGGTGTTCATAGTGTGAAAAATATGGCGAACTATCCCAAAAGAGATTATGTGTATGTGATCTTGGGAATTGCACTCGGAATCTATTTTCTTACGGCATATGTTGCGATGGTATTGAACGGTCATTCGGCACTGACCGGTTGGATATGGGTCGCAGTGGTCGTATCGTGTCTGATGTTGGGCCTGGTGATGATTCTCTGCTCCATTTCACTTGCCATTAGAGTAAGGGACGATAAAAAAACATTCGATAACGAATCTGTATTTTCGAGTTCTGGAACATCTGAGGAATCATCAGGATCCGATACGTACACCTTGATGATACGTCAGGACCCACAGTTCTATCTGATAAAGGTCGGATTCAGGGTCGTCGTCGATGATTCCATCGAAAAAACACTCAAGAAGCAATCCGATGTCGCTTACATCGATCTGTCACGTGGAGAGCATACGGTTCACATAAAGGGAAGTTTCAGGACAAAAGAGGGGAAGATATACATGGAGAGAGATACGACCATGTTCCTTTTCTGGGACAGGTTCACAGGTTCGATCAGATTCCGGTTCGAAAGGACATGATTGCAGGTTGATGTTCGATTCAGATCGTCATCATCCCCGATTCGACGATTGAAGTAATGCGTATCTCAACGGTACGTTGTCCTTTTGGATCATACTTCCTCTGTTCTCCCCATGTGTTACCGTGGAATCGTAGGGCTCAGGAGATCCATCGGATATTGCGTGTATTTCCGGCAGGTCGACTTATGCTCGAACTTCAGCAGATCAGGGTACATCGTCTAAACCTGGTCAAAAACAATTTATTTTAGCGGATAATGCACAAAACCGACATTTTAAATAACATGGTCGCGTAGTGCGAATTACCTTGACCGAAGGGGGAGACCGTTTGATGTGGTCTTTCACCGAGATTTGATATCCGAGGTGATGTCTGTCTGGTCTTTCGCAGGTGAACCCGCTCTGGTAGATTTGCTATGGCGGGTTCCATTCGCTTAGTTCCTGAATCGTTCAGTGGAGGAAGGACGTCTTTATTGTCGTCATCCCTGATGAGTTCCGAGATTTCCTGGCATTGAGATGTCTATACTCAGCGGTAGCTTTCTTCTACTTTCACGATGGGAGGACAAAGTCCTCGGTCAAGTCGAAAACGGAGTAGCAGACATGGGCTTGAATAAGAGCGTAAAAAGACCGATAAAAGCCATCGATGACAGATTCAACAGTATTATGAAAGCAAAAATGTGTTCAACGAGATCCAAGGTAGAGAAACCGCTGAGAAGCGCATTATCGAATTTTCATGCATCCCATAATTACGGTAAATCGTACGATGACATCTTTGCGGATACTGAATTCCCGACGGATGATAACGGCGATCGTATAGCACTCAGAGTAAGAAATCTTTCCAAAATCTTCGGAAAGCATCCAGAGGGTGCCATCAAACTTCTGGAGAAGGGCATGAGCAAGGAAGAGGTACACAGAACGACATCGAACGATGTCGGGATATACGACGTTTCTTTCGATGTCAGGGAAGGGGAGCTGTTCGTACTGATGGGCCTGTCCGGATCCGGCAAGTCTACACTCGAGCGCTGTATGAACAGGCTGATACAACCCACATCCGGACAGGTGATCGTAGACGGTCTTGACATCACGTCGCTGGATGAGGACGTTCTCCGTATGGTAAGACGAAAGAAGATGTCCATGGTATTCCAGAATTTCGGTCTGTTACCCCATCGGGATATCAAGAACAACGTGGCCTACGGTCTGGAGGTACAGGGTGTCTCCGAGACGGAGCGTCTTCAAACAGCCAAGAAGTACATAGAGATGGTAGGTCTCTCAGGTTATGAGGACAATTATCCCTCGGATCTGAGCGGCGGTATGAAACAGAGGGTCGGTCTCGCAAGGGCACTGGCCACGGATCCGGATATACTTTTCATGGACGAGGCATTCAGCGCTCTGGATCCGATGATACGGAGCGATATGCAGGATGAACTGCAAAAGATACAGTCTGAACTGAGAAAGACGATAGTCTTCGTCACGCATGATCTCAACGAAGCCCTGAAACTCGGAGACAGAATAGCCCTTATGAGAGACGGACGGATCGTTCAGATAGGAGTCGCAGAGGATATTCTCAGGAATCCCGCAGATGATTACGTAAGTCGTTTCGTCAGAGAGGTAGATCGTACCAAAGTTCTGACCGCGGGGGTATTCATGAGAAGGCCTCGCAATATTCTGTATACGTCGCAAGGTCTGAGGACTGCATTGAGGATCATGGAGGAATCGGACCGCAATACCATGCTGGTGGTCGATAAGAAGAATCATTTGGCGGGTATGGTGGAATCGGACGATGTTCTGAAGGCCGTGAAGTCAGGCGGCGTATTGGAGGACGTAACGATATGCGATGTACCGAGGGTGAAGATCGACACTCCAATGAAGGATGTCATCCAGATGATGGTGACCACCAATTTTCCGATACCAGTCATTGCCGATGACAACACGCTGCTGGGTGTCATAAGTCCGTCGGTGGCCGCGGAGGTTCTTGGAGAGGGGGGTGACATCTGATGGTTTCGCCTGTCGGTGTATTCGCCGAGGATTTGGTAAATTTCATAGAGAAGTATTTCGGATGGCTGCTCAATCTATTCAAGGACATACTGAACTGGCCGCTGGATATTTTGGGACGCGTGCTCTATAACATCGATCCCATGATATTCATTGCCGTCCTCTTCATAATCTCCGTTCTGATCGTCAAACGTCTGATAGCGCCGATTCTGATAAGCGCTGCATTCTATTTCATCTACTGGATGGGATATTGGGACAGTGCCATGATAACCCTCAACATGGTTCTAGTATCGGCTTTGGTGGCCATATTGATGGCGATACCGTTGGGAATATGGTCTGCCAGAAGCGAGAGGGCGAATCCGGTGATAAAGGCCCTGATGGACTTCATGCAGACCATGCCTGCCTTCGTCTACCTTATACCGGCCGTTATATTCTTCGGACTAGGAATAGTGCCAGGAGTCATAGCCACGGTGATATTCGCCATGCCTCCGGTCGTCAGGCTGACGAATCTGGGGATAAGGCAGGTCAACAAAGAGATGAACGAGGTCGCCGATTCATTCGGGTCCACTGAGTTTCAGAAACTGACGAAGGTGCAGATACCGGCAGCGATGCCGTCGATAATGGCGGGGATCAACCAATGTATCATGCTGTCACTTTCGATGGTCGTGATAACCGCCATGATCGGAGGCGGAGGTCTGGGTCAGGACATCGTTTACGCCCTGAGCAGAGTAGATGTCGCAATGGGCTTCGAGGCCGGACTTGCGGTTGTGTTGATCGCTGTGGTCTTGGATAGATTGACCCAGGCATTCAGGGATACAAAATGAGTTATTGACTGTAAAGAGGTGAGAAAATGAACAGCAAATATGTAAAAATAGGAGCGGTCGTCGCGGTGATCATACTGGTGGCGGCAGGAGTATACATGTTCACTGGTGACACAGCGGACAGTAAGATAGAGAAGACGGGAACGGTGTTGGAGAACGGTGCGAAACTGGGTCTGGCCGTTCCCGCATACGCTGCGACGGAATTGGATATAACCGATATATCGGATCTTCAGCAACATGCGGACGAGTTCAACGATCAGATCATAGGAATAGACTCAGGGGCCGGGATAATGACCATGACGGAAAACGCCATAGATCACTACGGACTTGACTCATACACGCTGGTCGCAAGTTCGGAAGCAACCATGTTGGCCTCCCTGATGGCGGCGTATGAATCCAACCAGTATATCGTGGTCACCCTTTGGGATCCGCACTGGGTCGGCGGTGTGTACGATATGGTATACCTGGACGATCCAGATCTCGTGTTCGGAGAGGCGGAGTCGATAGAATCGTGGGCCAGACCAGGATTGATCGCTGACGATCCGGTCCTTGCCGGTATAATGAGCAACTACGAGTACAGTATATCGGAGTTCAACTCGCTCCTCTCGTACATAGAGAGCAGCGACAGTGACATATCGGTGGCTGCAGGGGAATGGGTGGAGGACCATCCGGATCTGTTGAGCTCGTGGCTGGGGGATGTCGAATACTCCTCAGGCCGCGGGAGTGTGAAAGTAGGTCTTGTCAACTGGGCATGTGCCATGGGTTCGTCGAACGTTCTCAAATATGTCCTGGAGACGTATGTGGGCTACGATGTTACATTGATGGAGCTCAATGCGGGTGTCATGTACGAAGGGCTCAGCAACGGAGATATCGACCTAATAACCACGGCATGGGTGCCACTGACACATGCGCAGTACATGGAGAAGTACGCCTGATCGGTTCATCAATCGGCGTTTTTCAAACCTTTTAGTTTTTTTAATCAAAATTTTGCCGATGCAATATGCCGTTTGAGCAAAATCGTTACTTTTCTGAATTTGATATTTCTGAATCTTCATTTATCCAGTTCTGAAGACAAAGAGGACGGAGACAAAATCCAGAATCTAGGGTATACCGTCTGTAAAGAAAACATGATCTGCCGTCTCGACGTAAAACAGGAAAACAGATCCGCGTCAACCTTTTTCCGGGTGCCCATGGTCTTCACTAATACGAGGATATCCGGATAGCTGGTTGGTATGATTATGAAAAAAGATGAGACCCCCGAAGGGGTAAAGGATTTGGTTCAAAGGAGCGGATATACCATATCAGCATAGCTGAAATCCACATCGAACGTTTCATTGTAATCCAAAAGCACATCGTACACATCCGTGCCTGACGGAAGGTCTCCGTAGAATATGTTGTACATTGCAACGACTCCTGCGAAACAACGCGGTCCGCCGACAAGCTGACTGCAGATGATGTAAACATTGTCGTTGATTATCGCATCGACGCTCGCCAATCCTGCCTGGCCCATTATCTCGTCATAGTAGATCTCCGCACCGGCGATCGTACTTCCGGAGCCCTTGTTGGTCATCGATACCTTGGTGGGTGTCTTTATGATATATTCGGGGTTCATAGACGTCACACTGTCCGCACTGACGGTCCCACCACCGGGGAAACAATTTGTTCCACCGACAGCGTCCAGAACCAGGCTGTATGCGCTGCTGCTCCCGGTGGCCGACCACGTACTGAAGGATTCCATGTACACCGTGGGTCCGGTTTTGCCTTTAACAGCATCTGTCACCGTATCGACGATGTTCTCAAAGAAATCACAATAGGTCTTGGCCATTTCCGATTGTCCCACAAGGACACCTATGGCTGTTGCTTCGACCGTCATCTTTGCCATACTTGAACATTCGGCTGCAACACATTTTATGCTCGTTCCAGACAACGATTCGATAATAGCATCGTTGGAAGAGCTGTATGTGATCACTGCCTGAGGATCAGCGGATATTATCAGTTCCGTGGTCGGACTGCTGAAGGATCCGACATTCACGGCATCGGCGAAGTACGGGGCCAGCTCCGCATTGGTCGCCACGGATGACGATATACCCACGACACGGTCTTCCGCACCGTAAAGGATTATAATTTCGGCTGCATATGTGCTCAGACAGACGATACGGTCCGGAACGGAATCGAATGTCACAACTTTGCCGTCGTATTGGGTGACGCTGATGCTTCCGCTGTTGTTGTTCCCAGTATTATCGACGAGGACGTACACCGCTCCCGCTGCGACGATCACTATTACGATCGCTAATGCAATACCCTTGTTCTTATCCATGATTTATATAACACCTTGCGGTTACAGTAGCACTATAGATATTTAAGTGTCACCAAATACGCTATAAACGTAAATAAGTAATATTAAGCGCAGTAGGGATTTGCGAAGAGCGGAAAAACCATTCCTGAGAACGATTCATGTCGAAAGTGAAAGAATTCTACAAAGCCAATGAAAGGAGAAAATTGGCGTTACTCACAGTACTGATAGTTCTGATAGTCATCACGATGTTCGTAGCCTTGGACACAGGTCCGACGAAGATCAGTGTCACTGATCTTCTGCTAGCCATAGGTCATGCATTGTTTCCAAATCATATATCTGCACCTGTGAACGCTGCGGCCACGCCCATAATAATCAGTGTACGTATGCCCAGGGTTTTCCTGGCAATACTGGCAGGAGTAGCTCTGGGGTATTCCGGAACGGTGATGCAGGCCACGCTCAGGAACCCGTTGGTCAGTCCGTTCACACTGGGCCTCTCTTCTGCGGCCTCCTTCGGAGCGGCCGTATCCATCGTGATGGGGAGTTCTTTGTTCGGAGCCTTTTACTCGGGTTCGATCACAATAGCGGGACAGTATTTTGGTAATTCATCCATAATCATGATGCTGTTCGCGTTCATATTCGGGATGCTGAGCATATTCCTGGTGTATTCGATAAGCAGAAGGCAGAGGTCGTCGCAGTCCATCATAATCCTTGCGGGAGTGGTCATAGGATATCTTTTCCAAGCGGGTATAACATATCTGAAGTATGCTTCGAATGACGAGGCTCTAAGGGAAATCACACTTTGGCTGATGGGAGGTATGTGGGGTGCGTCATGGGCGGCTATATTCATCCTTCTGCCGATAGTGATCATATGTTTCGCAGCGGTGATGGGGGATGCGGTGAAATTCAATGCTTTGTTAGGTGGTGATGATGTCGCTTCCAACTTGGGGATCGACGTTCCCAGACTTCGATTGTATTCATTGGTGACCGTGTCATTGGCGGCATCCGCATGTATCGCATTCACAGGCATAATCGGATTCATAGGTCTCATGGCACCGCACATCTGCAGGATGATAATAGGCAACGACCAGAGATATCTGATACCGGTATCGGCACTGATGGGAGCACTCATCCTACTGGTATCGGACACGGTCGCACGTGTGATAATCGCACCGGAGGAATTGCCGGTCGGTGTCATAATGTATCTGATAGGTGGGATTTTCTTCGTCTATCTGATCACGATGGGACAGGGCAGGAAGATAGAATGAAGCTCGAACTACAGGATATCCATCAGGGATATGGCGAAAGGATCGTCATAAACGGTATAAATGTCACTTTCGAGACGGGCAAGATAATAGTCCTACTTGGACCGAACGGCTGCGGAAAATCAACGCTGATCAAGACCATAGCCGGTATAATGAAACCCAAGAACGGGAAGGTGAATCTGGATGATGTCGATGTTCTCGAGATGGATCCGAGTGAACGTGCCAAAAGAATAGGATATGTGCCGCAGAATTTTGTATACATGCCGTACACGACCGTGTTGGAGACGGTACTCGTAGGAAGGACACCGTATATGGGGTGGGAGCCTTCGGATGAAGACCTCAGTGCGGTGGAGCGATCCATG
>Ga0172377_10004438_pt1 | contig 14406 bp, 12 predicted proteins | sample Pumphouse3metaG_FD_119749 | JGI IMG/M metagenome (GOLD analysis project Ga0172377, IMG submission 119749) | Leachate microbial communities from a municipal landfill in Southern Ontario, Canada - Pumphouse #3 metaG | ecosystem: Engineered > Solid waste > Landfill > Unclassified | place: Canada... | reverse complement strand
CAAAAGCCTTATTTCAATTCTACCTAGTACGATTAATAGCAAATCTCTGTCAATTGCATCTGCGCTGTATATGACATTTCAATTCTACCTAGTACGATTAATAGGTAGGGTGCGCGCCAGCGCACCCGTAAATGCCTTATTTCAATTCTACCTAGTACGATTAATAGAGATTTGACGAATTGATTATATGCACTGCCATATTTATTTCAATTCTACCTAGTACGATTAATAGACGGTAAACAGGTCCTTTACCTGCGAGCCGATTGAGATTTCAATTCTACCTAGTACGATTAATAGTCGACGAAGCAACCGGTACTGTAAAGAATATAGAATTTCAATTCTACCTAGTACGATTAATAGTGTATATATTATCTTTTAGAGGTGATGCACCTTCATTTCAATTCTACCTAGTACGATTAATAGATCTTCGAGCGCTGAAGCTGTTGCTTTTCTGTGTTATTTCAATTCTACCTAGTACGATTAATAGAATCGACGAAGCAACAGGAGTGGTAAAGAATATCACATTTCAATTCTACCTAGTACGATTAATAGGCGTTGCGAACGGCAAAAATAAATGCTGATTATCAGCAAGTAACAAATTTCAGCTTATTAATATTGTAACACTAAAGTTGTCGATGCCCAAAGATATAAAAATCCCTGGGCATCGACAACCAATGTAATCTATTTGTTTTCAACATGTCAAAGAACTCGTTAAAAAAAATCAAGTGATAAGTAGTCATAAATCTACCCGATCGACAATCTATCAAAGGAATGTATCCGTGCTACTTCGCTCTTGACCAATGATTTGTTTATCCAAAAACTTTTCAGAACGACTGGAAAAAATTATAAGACTATCGCCTTCATACTTTTTCACTATCTTCTCAGCTTTCAACGTCAGTTCTTTCAGTCTTACCTCCGTGATTTCACCCTCGAATACCGAATTCTGAATCCAATTCAGGTACTTCCGACACAGTTTTAGCATCTTCCCCACCCTTTTCACTCCAATATCGTAGACCAAAATCACATACATACACTATTATCAAATTTTGAAAGATTTATACTGCCGATCTTTCTCTGCCTAACGCGGTGTTAAGCAGTCGTTACCACCACATCTTAAAGGGTTTATACTCTTCCATGTCAAGCAAGTGCTTGCTCAATTTATAACACTCCAGTTTCAACAGATGCTTGTAGCTCACTTTTCTTTTCAAGGATCGATGTTGTATCGTCTCGTTTAATCGCTGATCAAAAGCCTGAACGAATATTTTCTTTCCCGAGGGATTCAAAAGACAGCTATTCAGACGGTGTTCAAAATGCTTCGCTTGAAGCTCTTTCCTGTTTAACAATTTAAAAATGACACGATCCACAAGAATCGGCTTGAAAATCTCAGACAGATCCAGTGAAAGCGAGTACCGCCTCTCACCCGGACTGTGCAAGTAACTGATAGTCGGGTTGAGCTGGGTTTGATGAATCGCCCTCAAGCATTGACTGTAGCACATCATGTTACCGAACGATATCAACGCGTTCACCTCGTTACGAGGCGGTTGCTTGCTTCGCCCACTCATGCTGAATTCGTTCAAGATTAAATCAAACCCTTCGTAATAAACCTGTCGAATATTCCCTTCAATCCCCATCAGTTCATCTACCGCCATCGATGCAGAAATTTGAAGGCTGAAATCTTGAATTCGTTCGATTACACCCTCTAAATCTCTACCCCGAGTACTGTAGTACCTCAGGTTTTTTATCATATTGAAAGCCGCGCCCTCGACGAATTTACGCGCCAGTTCAAGTCGCTTTTTCTTATTCTGGAAGGCAGATGTCTGTGCCAATAACATCTTTCCCGACAGCAAACCATCGCGTGGCATGAAGGATCCCGTGTAGTTCTCGTAGTAATCAAAAAAGTGAAGAACGATATCTTTCTGGCCCAAGAAATTAAAAAGAGAACTTTTGGCACGAAGGGAACCGAAAACGTAAAACTCGGCAATATCCTCCACGGGGAGGTATCGAGGCTGTCCGGGTTGATAGAACTCACCGTTCCCGTCTTCCACGTAGGGTGTAAATTTCAAGGTGTTATCCTTACGTTCTAACATCCCGGGATTAAAAAGATAATAGGTCTTCTTCATGTTTCAGGTTCGCTTATGTAACAAAACTCGTAATAACTACAGCTCTTGCAGATCCGCGCGTTGATAGTCGGCGGACAAGCCTCAGCGTGGATAACGTTTGCAATGTCCGCTTTCATCGCCACGATTTTCTCCCTATCACTGTCCGTCATCACGACTTTATCCGTATGCCTCAACGTGGGATACTCCAGTATTCCTATCACATCGGTCACTCCGTTTTGCTCAAGCACGTGAATATAATATTTCACCTGCCACTCGTGCGCTTTCTCAATTTTGTTGGATCGTTTCATCTCGTGTATGACCCTATTCCGCGCATCGTAAAAGTCAATCTTTATGCCCTCGATTTCCAGTTCCTCGTAACGTTCCGACCGTTGCGGGTAACTGTTCTCGTGGATTAGCTTCCCGTCGAACACCAGATCCGACGAGTGCTCCATGTTAATACCGTTTGCAAACAGCCACAACTTTCGCTTGCAAACCTGGTAGTAATTGAAATGAGTGCCAGTGATTATCATAGTAAATTCAGTCTGAAAAAATTGAAAAGCAACCTTGGCTATATCACCCAATTGAAAGCGTGAATAACCAAGGGTTGATAGAACATCTATGTATTAGATTTGATTTTCGTAATCATATGCCATTAATAAATCCACAAGATGTTGCTCAGCTTGATCAAGTGCATCCACCTGCTCTCCTTTTGTTTGTATATATCCACCGGCTTGCAACGTGATGAATATATCCACGTTCTTTATTGTTTCATCAACAATTGGCATAGCCTTAGAGGAATCTTCATCAGATAATTTTGCTCTAATACTGCTGCCTATCAAATTAGCATTATCACTTATTGAAACTGCCAATGTATCCATTAAACTGAATGTCCTAGATTGGTTAGACGTTATTTTCCAATTAATTATAGCATGAGCCAACCCTTTAATCCATTCTTCACGAAGCTCTTTAGGAGCTACAAGACATTCTCCAAATACGTTTTTGGATCTTAACCATCCATTTTCTTCTAGTTTAGCAATGGTATCATCTGTCATTTCAGGTTCCCAAGAATTAATTGAAACAGAAAACAATCTTCGCAAATCGATTGCAATATCCGAAACAAACAATCCAGTAGCACGGTTATTCCCTTGAATCCATTTTCTACTCATGCTCCTATCTTTTCCCTCTAGAAATGAAGTTATTTCATCTTCAGTTAAAATATTATTATTAGCATCACGTACAATCACCTCATTATTTGGTCGGTCACTTCTGTCAAAAGAAATATTCTCTGGATTCACCCCAGCAAGCAGCGGATGCAAGGCACGCATAGCGGAAATCGATAATGGACTCCTTCTTTTTAAAGTGCGAGATTGATCACCTCTTTCAATCTTCTTCCCTGCTTTCATCCACCCACCAAAGAGTTGATCAACATATGAAGGATCACAAGTTCCGTAGACCTCCCCCTCTTTCAACTCTTTTTGTCTGGTAATATCAAAGTGAAAAGTTGTAGGGCTGGGTACTTCATTTAACACGGCACATATAGAGTCGATTATTGACCTCTTAACTTGCTGTCCACTAGAAAAAGGCACGTAACGATTGAATTGAACATCGTAGTATGTCTTTTGTCCGTCTGCAACATTAAAAACCGTGTGTTCCGCTCTTTTTAGAGTTCTAATGTAAATTGTATTCATTGTATTATGTATTTAATTATTTGTCTTTTCAATAAAAGCATAGTCAAATTTCAACAGAGTGTTAAAGTAACCAAACTCCTCATTAGTCATTAGATGGATCTCATTTTTCAATTCTCTTAAAGAATACAAATCCTCCCCATCCACATCATTAACCATTTCAGTCAACGCATCAAGAAAAATTTTCTTATTCGATTTCTCACCAAATAACCGCTGATTGATTAGATTTCTTCTTTCAGTTCCAGAAGCACCTTTTCTATACCTAAGAATAAGTTCTGCAATAATCTTCGTATAGTCCGTAATTTCTTGTTTGTTTTTTGATAACATAGCTACTAACCAGGTTTTATATGTTTGATAATTAATATATTCACTTTCTTTCTTAAAGAGTGATCCTACTGATTTTTTCATGTGATCTTTCAACTTATAAGGTCTCAGGGCTTGCAAACCAACGCTCCCTAGCTCACACGCACGTTTTATATGTAAACCGAAAAGACTTTGAAATTCTCGATTATTGAACCTTTCAGGATCTCCATACAGTTGACGCCATACGTCTTTGAGCCTAGCACCCGATTTTAGGTAAAAAGGAACAAATCCTATCGTCTTGTTTGTTTGTCCAAAGCTATAGACGTAAGTCACCAAGTCCTTTCCGGGATACAGATTGGATAGACTAAAAAACAAATTCGTCCAATACACGGTATTAATTTCAATCACGTTGGACGTTAATTTAATTACCTTCTCGTCTTCTAAATCAGAAATTTTAAAATCAGGCATATAATTATTCCCCAGTCTATACGTCAACCATTGTCCATTCCATGAATTAATTTGATTTCCCCGCATTTTATCTAATAGTGGATCATTGAGGTAGTCCCGATAATACTTCCATCCGTCATAGATAGTCATTAAAATCTCAGGGTCATTAATTAAAAGGTTATAGCCTCCAGCAACCCCCACACCTAAACCAGAACCTATCCAAGAATAATATATATCATCTTCTTCAGTTGCTATTTCAATATCCGACACCATTCCTGAAGTACTTGCAAACTCTTTGGAATCTGCCGCTGGATAGCCAATTGCAAAACTTGCATCTGCTATTTCATTCTCAGCTTTGTCATATAATGCATGTAATTTCTCTAATCGTTCTTCCGAGGTTAATAAATTAGCTTTTTGACCTTTTTTCATCTGAACAAAAGGAGAGTTGGTAATCCATTGCATATATTTTGAATGATTAAAAAACAGTTCAAAATATATTTGTTCAAAAAAATCTTTCGCTGAATACGTTTTATCATACTTCTCGTTAAAAGAAGCAAGAAATGTTTTTCCTATCAATGTAGTAATCATAGCTGTACTCCCAATCCTAAATTAATTTTACTAATGTCTAAGCCATATTCAGGGCAATAAGCACTGTCTGGTATTATAAATGGTCGATTTCCTTTTTCCGATTGCTGTAATTTCGAAACATTATAGTAATATGTAGGTATCTCAAGTTGAAGTCTTATTTCAAAGTCCCCGTTATCGTATTCAAACCAATCTTGCTCTGTAATACATGATACACTGTCAATCTCCATCAACTCAAATAAAATTGCCTTCCCCCTATGTGCTAATTTGGGTATAATGTACCCGTTATCAAAAACACAATATCGATCAATTTGGGTGAAGCTTATAGAATCAAACACTTTATCAATCTTGTTCTGTAAATCTCTCTCATGTATAATCACTCCATCCTCTAAAACATCAAAAGATTTTTTTAAGAGATTCAAGTCATAAGGTTTAGCTGATTGCTCATCGTCTGGAGGTGCAATAACGTATACATCCTTTAGCGTGCCGATTGTATCGCTTCTCCTTTTTCTGTTGATCCTACCAAAACGCTGTATCAACGCATCGAGGGGAGCACATTCTGTGATCATCAGATCAAAGCTAATATCAAGACTCACTTCAACAATCTGCGTGGCTACAACTATACATGCCTCATCCGAGGTGTTGTAAGTATTGAGAGAATTTCCATTGTCATCAATACCAATTAATTCTTTCTCCTTGCTATTTCTATCACATCTTTTGAATCGACTGTGCAATAGCATAGATGGAGTATCAATCCATTTCTCTTTTATAAATTCATAAGTTTCCTGAGCAGATTTAACTCTATTTAAAATAATTAATACTTTCTGCTTTCTTTTAATTGCTTCTTCAATAATTTTCTCGGTCTCCACAAAGGAATCCACTTTATGAACAATATGTCTATTAAAGGAATCTAGTTCTTCATCCGACAACTTTACCTCTAACACATTACCGTTCAATATTCCCATAATTTTTTGATATAGTGTTGTAGAAATAGTGGCAGATCCTATATGTACCCTACATCCGATATGCGCTAGAACTTCAACCAACTTTAGCACCATAGCTTGTGACACATCTGTATAGGTATGAACTTCATCCAATATTACGTCACACCCTTTAAGATCCAATAGCAAAGATTCATACCCTTTCAAACCAAATAATATACTTGCTAATTGGTGAGGTGTTAAAATTTTCACTGAAGCTCCGATCAACGGCTGCAAAGCAGGCTCTTCTTCATTATTCCGTTTAATTATTTTTGAAGTAGAATGAAGTACTCGGATATCCAATTCAGGATTATTCGTATCTAAATCATCCGCTACTCTTCGAAACATTGCATTGATGGATGCTTGAAAAGGAAGTGTATAAAAAACTCGACCTTTACATCTTCTGAATAAAAAATCGGTCTTTCCAGCTCCAGTAGATGCGATCACGATTGTATGTGCCAGTTTTGAATCAGCATCAACATAAGAAAGAGGATATAGAGGGTGTTTTCTATTGTAAAACGACAGGTCGGGTTTTTTGAAAATATTCTCACAATATCTCTCGGTTCCGTCTACAAGAGTAGAGGCAAAATGATCTGCCCCGACAAGCAGCCCCTTCCATTCCGAGACTCCCTTCTTCTTATATTCATTATTGCAGTAGCGTATACTATATTTTAAATTCTCAACGGCCTCTTCTCGAGCAATAGTTTTAAATGGAATATTGAAAGACTCAAGAATATTCATTGCAGACAAACTCCACGATTCCCAGTCTCCTAAATGAAAGTTTATATATCCGTCACTTTCTTCCTCAAGATCCAGCAATCCAAGACCGGCAACGTCTTTTCTTATTGATTTATGATGGCTGACTACCATCTCGATGAGCAGGTCTTTTTGATCCGAAGGAAAAGCTGACAGAAAGAACAAGGATGCAATTTCATGTCGATAGGGTTGTTCATACGATTGGCGAGGTCGCTTAAGTCTCTCTTGAAAAACTCGATGAACTTTTCCAATATCATGCAATAGGGCTCCATTTCTTGCGATCATCGGATCAAAACCCAAGTGATTTGCAATTTTTTCAGCTACTATGGAAACCTGTTCCATATGATCCTGTATGGAAGTCCACTCCGGTCCGGATTTAGCAAAAAACATCATATATACTCTTTAATTGGGTTTCCTACTATTTTTAACCATCCGAACATAGTTAATCCGGTTTTTCGATCAATTCCAACGGCGAAAGATCGCTCATTTTGTTCGAATATGAGTTCAAAACCTGGATATCGTTCATCGTCATTGAAGTCCTCAGTTTTAATTATATCAATCTTCTCGTCGGGTAACAGCATATCTTCATTACGACATAAACAGATATGCTGTTTTGCCGCATTTAATGCATGGTCTTGACATTCGAACGCTAAATGCAAAACAGGATTGATTAATACACCCCGTAAGAGAATGGATGTTGGACGATCAAAAAGAATCATACGTCCCTTTCTTACACTATTCCATCCACGTGTTTGAATTACTTCCTGTTGAGCTGCTATTCGATCATATATAAGTCGGTGTCCCTTAATCCTTTTAATTCCCGACACAGTCAATAGTTCCGGGAAAAGTTTTTTTTCAATACCTTCAACGATTGATGGCGTGAGAAATTGCTGGGAGAAAGTCTCACTATCTCTCACGGCTGTCCAGGGCTTAATAAAACCAAATGCCCCAGAATAACGTACTACATAAAGCATCTTGTTCATATTTTTCTATTTTAATGCGCCAAAGCCAACTCCCGTACTATTTCCAACTCCTACATGCCAAGCAAGAGATATAATTTCCGGTGTTCCTTCAATTATTATAGGGCAAATACTTACTTTATTTTGTATCCCTTTATACGATACAATCTTTGTTTTTGGGGAATGATAGGTTCTATCGAAGTATACTTTAAGACCACTTGTATCAACACCAGCTAAGTTTGCTTTAGATTTCAATGTTTCCATCATAAAATCATCAGACTCCTTGTCTGTGTAAGTATAGTGTGTTTCATTAAAATCCTTATGTCTTTTGATCAGCACAGGACTGGCAAGAAAGAAACGCTCTTTGTCAGAAAACTGAGGAGCTTGCAGTACGCGTATATCCATAACCCTTGCTCCATTAAACATACTCGGATCATCCAGCATGCCGCTAACTACTGTTTTAAGCAAGCTTGTATCGTAAAAACTCAATGTAAAAGAAGAACCATCGATGATTTGCACGCCATCTTTTAAAATCTTCACTCCTTGCAACCATGAAAAGGAATAGAGACTAAGTTTTCCATGAAATACATTATTTTTTCCCATCCATTTGTGAACGCACCCTGTAAGTAGAGGCTGATAGTTAAAGTCAATTGGCCGTTCTGTGCTAGAAATTGTAACGTGTATTCTCATATTTTTAAATTCGTTTTTGGCAAATATAAAAACATTTTCTATATTTGCCAAATTAGATTGAACTTTTAGAATTGAAAAAATTACGTTGACCTTTTAGTTTAATTGAACCATTCTGGAATATGGGTTCCTTGTTTTTCGAATAAAAAACGAGGAGCCCTTTTTAATGTACACCCCACTCATTCCAAACCCTTGTGAATTTTTGCTACCCAATCCCGTTTCGTACATGATCTTCATTAACTCTACTGGAGCATTCAATTCAAAACGACACATGTATCCTCTAATCTTGCTCTCCTGAGGTGTGCCTTGCTTGATAGTAACAAGTGATGATTTGGGGTTACTGAGGACATTCAGTCTAAAAGGGAAACCGTTCATTATATTGTCTTTTCCATAGAATGCTTTATATTTATTCAGTAAATTATGCTTTACTATTTCAGCTGCTTCGGGATGAGTAGGAGCAATATATTTTTCAGAACCATCCTCTTCTTGTCTCACTATGCATGCCGGAGAAAGTGTATCGAACGCCATGGACTCTGAAAAGACAGGTGGGAGTAAAGTCTCAACATTCACAATACGAAAACGAATTTTAGCATTACGATCTCCCATTTCAAAAACCTGCTCTTTAAATAAACCTTGCACAAACTCCTTTGTACCAGCTTCAGGCAAAAATGAAATGTACCACTCCACTGTATCAGAAAGTATTTTCATATATGCCCCTTTGATCTGGTAACTAGGTACGAATAATCTTGAAAAAGTGAAAAGCTTGAAGCGTCTTTTATCATCACTGTACCCATTTTTATGCAACCAATAAGAAAAATCACTTCCCGAATTTGAAAGAATCCTATAAATTAGAGCAGAACCTTCATATTGGTAGTTCAATGAAATATGATCACCAAATAAATTCTTGTCAATATCCAAGGTTAACTTAAACCTCACAGTAATATTTTTAATTTAAAATTAATGTTTTCATAAAAATATAAAAAATATCTGAAAAACGACCAGCTAAAGCCACAATTAAGATTTATTCTGTTTGTTTAACTTTTCACACTTCAGATTTAATCTTTTTGTTGAACTTAATAGGCTGAACACCTTTTTTATATAAATGTGACCACCCTCTTTTCTGAGTTCGACAATAGTTTATCATCAAAATTATGAGCGATTGAAAATAACCATTTTTTTTCAAAATTAAGCAGCAACTTCAGTTCTACTTTACTATTACTTTACCCTTACATTCCTCTTACCTCGTCCTTATGATCTCCTTTTAAAACAGAGCAAGGTAAGACCAAATTCAGATTAAAGTAATCTTAAAGACGGGGTGATAAACAGCTAAGCTAAGCTAAACCATAATACCACCCAAAAAGGCACTTAAGATATAGAAATAGTCTGCATGGTTTTTATATTCGTAGGCAAATGGAGAATTTATCAACCCAACTACTTGATTTATTGAATTTATTTTCTACTTTTGATATTCTCGTTAAAATATTAACAATAGAAAATCTGTAAATCAATGAAAAAAATATCTCGCCGTAGTTTTATTCACACCGGATTAGCAGGTTTTGCCGGTCTCACCGTTGCCGGACAAGGCTCTTTCAATATAGACCTAAGGCCCGAAATCAAAGTTGATAAAGTTAAGTTGGGCAATAGCGGACTCACTGTTTCCCGTATAGCATTAGGTACAGGATCTGTTGGAGGCTCCAAATCTTCAAATCAGACACGACTGGGAATGGATAAGTTTGCTGCTATGGCGCATCACGCTTATGACAGAGGCATCACATTCTTCGATATGGCCGATTCTTACGGCTCCCACCCTTATGTAGGACATGCGAAAAAAACTATGCCACGCGAAAAGATTACCCTCCTCACAAAAATATGGACACACGAAGATGGTTCTGAAAATATTGCAGATGTTCGGGAAACACTCGACCGTTATCGTACAGAGATGGACACTGATTACATTGATATATTACTGATGCACTGCCTTACAAAACCAGGGTGGAGCAACAATCGTAAACATTACATGGAGGGATTATCAAAAGCAAAAGAGGATGGAATTGTTAAGGCTGTTGGCGTCTCCTGTCACAATTGGGAAGCAATGGTTGAAGCAGTAGACAACCCCTGGGTAGATATTATTTTAGCCCGAATCAATCCTTTTCAAAGCAACATGGATAATACTCCAGATGCGGTGAGTGAACTCCTTGGGAAAGCCAAAGAAAAAGGGATAGGTGTGATTGGAATGAAAATATTTGGGGAGGGACGACATGTAAAAGATGATGAAAGAGAGCAATCAATCAAATATGCCCTTACAAAAGGCAATACCCACTGCATGACATTAGGTCTGGAGTCGATTGCTCAGGTTGATGATGCTGTTGACAGAGTAATGAGGTTGGTTTGAAGCTTATTCGGATTATTAAAAATCTTTCCTTAATATCCTGATTGAGTTGAGTATAGCAATCAGTGAAACGCCCACATCGGCAAACACTGCTTCCCACATCGAAGCTATGCCCAAAGCTCCTAATAACATTACAAGAAACTTTACACCCAGGGCAAACACAATATTCTGAATAACTATTGCACGAGTAGAACGAGCTATCTGTATAGCAGTAGCAATTTTTGATGGCTGGTCGGTCTGTATAACAACATCTGCTATCTCAATTGCAGCATCCGAACCCATACCACCCATGGCAATCCCCACATCACTAATAGCCAATGCCGGTGCATCGTTAATTCCGTCACCAACAAAAACAACAAAGTTATCCGAATCTTTCTTTAACATCTCAATATGATTGACTTTATCTTCAGGCAATAAATCACCATAAGCGAGGTCGATATTAAGCTTTTCAGCTACATCCTCAACAATTGACGTTTTATCACCGCTCAACATCATTATGGTTTGTATGCCTAATTTTTTTAGTCGCTGAATTGAATTCAAAGAGTCTTCTTTCGTTTTATCCGAAATCACGAAATAACCTGAATATTCTTTGTCGATGGCAACTGCGACAACCGTTTCCCTAATATCATCTATTTTGTGATCGTATTTAATATCGTGAAGTATCATCAACTTAGAATTTCCGGCAAGTACCTCCCGTCCGTTTACCAAACCCTTTATTCCGTGTCCTGCAATCTCTTCTACTTGCTCAATATTATAGTCAGAGTAAATATTATAGTCAGATGTAAAATTCATCTGAAAGTGCTCTAAGATTGCCTTAGCAATAGGATGATTTGATTTCGATTCAAGCACTGCAGCAAGTTCTATCATTATATCTCTGTCAGGGAAAACAGACTCAACATTTTGTACTTGAAACACACCTTCGGTTAGAGTCCCAGTCTTGTCTATCACCACAGTATTAGCTTTGGCAATCATATCAAGATAATTACCCCCTTTAAACAATATTCCATTTCGAGAAGCAGCACCTATACCTCCAAAATAACTTAAAGGTATAGAAATAACTAATGCACAGGGACAAGAAATTACCAGGAACACCAGTGCACGGTACAGCCAGTCGGAAAACACATAATCTGCGACAATAAACAAAGGTATTACAGTAATTGCCAATGCAAGTGCAAACACGATTGGAGTGTATATTCGTGCAAACTTTCGAATAAAAAGCTCTGTCTTTGACTTACGAGAAGAAGCCTCCTGCACCATTTCAAGTACACGGGCAAGAGAACTGTCTTCATATTTTTTCTCAACCCTGAAATCAATAACACTGTTGATATTGAGCATTCCTGCCAAAACAGGTTCACCCTCACGTATTGTTCTTGGAACACTTTCACCTGTTAGTGCAGAAGTATTAAAACTACCTTTGGAAGACAATAATTTACCATCCAGTGGAATTTTCTCTCCGGCTTTAACTTGCACTATCTCACCTATTGAAACCGTTTCTGGAGAAACAACCGAAGTTATTCCGTTTCTTACAACGGTTGCACTATCAGGTCTGACATCAAGTAAAGATTTAATATTTTTTCTTGCTTTTAATACTGCCGAATTCTGAAACATCTCTCCAATTGAATAGAACAGCATGACAGCAACAGCTTCCGGATACTCACCTATTAAAAATGCACCCAGCGTGGCAACTATCATCAGTGTAAACTCGTTAAAAAAGTCTTTTTGTGATATTGCAGCTACCGCATACTTAATAGAAGGCAGCGCAACGGGCAGATAAGCAAGAATATACCAAAGCAGGCGAACGTAACCCCTGAAAAAAGATTGTTTAATAGCATGATCAAACAGAAGACCTCCTATAAAAAGGATAACTGTAACAAGTAAAGGCATGTAGGTTTTCCATGAAGATTCACTCTTAACAGAATCCATACTAATCTCTCCGCAGCTGCAGCTTACCTCTTCATTACAAATACTCTCTATATTTTTAACTGTATCTTGTGCCATATTAAAATCTAATTTTACATGGCAAAGTTAAGTGTTAAATCCCGCAACTAAGTTGCAATAATTTCAAGAGCATTGGGCGCAAAGCCCCTTCATTACAAAATTAATGTTTTCCAGGAGGAACTTTTCCGGTAATTGAACAGGAGGAATTGATATACTTTCCAGACAATAGGTTTTATGACAACTTGTGCAGTTAAAATGTACATGAAGCTGATTTAATGTGCACTGACAATCATCGCTGCAAACAGAGTATTTGGTTGAGCCCGAACCATCATCAATGCTATGAATTACAAGATGATCATGAAACAATGTAATTGTTCTGGATATTGTCGATTTATCAACCGTTTCCAATACAATTTCAAGATCTGCTAAACTAAATGCCTGTGGATACTCCACCATTGCCTTAAATATCAACAGTCGTACTGCAGTCGGTTTAACTCCCCTATCTAATAATTTCTGTTCAAGATCTTTCATAATTTGCTTTATCTAATATCATTACAAATTTAATATATATTGAATAGAAATCATAATCGCATAAATTGCAACTTAAAGTTGAAATATTGACGATATCAGATGTTTAAGGGAAATTCGATTTTGAAGTTTGTTCTTTTGGAATCCGACTGCACGGATATTTTGCCTTTATGTCGAATTACAATTTGCCGGCAAAGACTTAACCCTATTCCCGAACCGTGAGCCTTAGTTGAATAAAAGGGGATGAATATTTTATCCTGTACTTCAGTTGAAATTCCATCTCCGTTATCAGAAACAGTAATCCTTATGTTGTCACCAATCTTTTCAGCTCTTACCTCAATTTTAGGTTCTTTTATCCCTTCACAAGCCTCCATTGCATTCTTCAAAAGATTCAACAGCAACTGCTCTACCATACCTTTATCAGCATTCAAAATCAATTGTTCAGGATAAACTTCATAAGAAAAATCAATCCCGTTTGGTGAAGTAAGTTGTTGCAGTGAAGTCAGCATCGGTTTTAGAGCTATAGGCTGTAATGTAGGCTGCGGTAGCCGGGTAAGTTTACGATAATTCTCTACAAATGAAAGCAATCCCCTACTTCGCCTGTGGATGGTTTCCAAAGCCTGTTTCATTATTTTGTACTCCTCAGTCTCATTTTCCTTGTCAACTTCACGCTCAGCAAGCGTTTCAGAAAGAGATATAATTGGTGCTATACTGTTCATAATTTCATGAGTAAGTACACTGATAAGTTTCTGCCAAGCCTTATTCTCAGCCTCCTCCACCATGGAATCATGAGTTCGTGTTCTAAACATCTCCAAAGCCTGGTTCATCTCCTCCATTAACCTGTCGAGTTCATCATTAGAATGAGAAGTATTGAAATGTGTAGTATAATCAGCATTTCTTATCCCTCCAATCATGCGTTCCATCCTTTCAATCAGCTTTTTACGATCATAATAAAGAGAAACAGCAATAGCAACAATTCCAATTAAAATAAAAAGAGTAGAAAAATAAAAACCATTCCAGAATAGCCAAGCGCCGCCTAATGATAACAAT
>Ga0172377_10004432_pt1 | contig 14417 bp, 7 predicted proteins | sample Pumphouse3metaG_FD_119749 | JGI IMG/M metagenome (GOLD analysis project Ga0172377, IMG submission 119749) | Leachate microbial communities from a municipal landfill in Southern Ontario, Canada - Pumphouse #3 metaG | ecosystem: Engineered > Solid waste > Landfill > Unclassified | place: Canada... | reverse complement strand
CGGCTTTATATCTTCCATATTATCATAACACAGAAGCGTCACTCACAAGGTTCCTATCCCGCAAGCGCCACCACCAATTGTTATTTAATATCATCTGTTTCATTTTTCTATCTTTTATTCTAACTTTTCTAAATTCTTCCGTATAGCAATAAAAAAAGGCCCACCGTGAGTACGACAGGCCTTCCGGCTTTATATCTTCCATATTATCATAACACAGAAGCGTCACTCACGAATTTCTGATTCTGCAAGCGCCACCACCAATTGTTATTTAATATCATCTGTTTCATTTTATAATCCCGAAATAATTTCTCTTTCGTGCTGCAAATATTCAAAATAAAAATGCAGAAATGCAAGACTTATCTAATATTTTTTTCAAATATTTGAACAAATACCAAAAGACAACTTGTGCCGATTTGACAAAACGCCGTAGACATCATCTCTTTGTATGGCAGAATTGCCTACGCTGTTACCTGCTTTCCGGGAGGCACGCACGTTCCCTCCTCCGCGGCCAAAGGCGATTGCCCGCCTACCGACAGTGAAATATTTTGAAAAAAAAAATCATGTTCATCCTATAAATTCCATTCAAAAATCCATGACAACGGAAAATATTGGCGCATTCCGATGGAATACCGTCCCGTCCTTTTGTCTACTAAAAGTCATCCCTAGCGGATACTTTGCTACCGACGCGATGCCTGCGGAACTATCCTTACAAGATATATTTTACCCTACGGATTATTTTCATCATTACTTAGAAAGCACTCAAAATTTCCCATTCATCAAAGCTATCAAAAACAGGACATCAACCACCCACATTTCCATTATGGAATGTAGATACAATAGAAAAAGACAAACGCACAACACACGTTATCTATCCGTGAAAGACGTGCAAGTCAGACACAGGACAAGAACGAACAGGACAAGCTATCCCATAAAAAAAAACGAAACACCTTTCCTGAACAAAAAAGAGGCGCATCCTAGGGACACGCCTCTTAAACTATTTAGGTTTCGACAAACTATGCGTTAGCCTTTACCTTATCAACAACAGCCTTGAAAGCCTCTGGCTGGTTCATAGCCAAATCGGCAAGAACCTTACGGTTGATTTCAATACCTGACTTGTGGATAAGACCCATCAACTTAGAGTATGACAGATCCTCAAGACGAGCAGCTGCATTGATACGTTGGATCCACAATGCGCGGAAATTACGTTTCTTATTTTTACGATCGCGATAAGCGTAAAGAAGACCCTTCTCCCATGTGTTCTTCGCTACTGTCCATACGTTCTTTCTCGCACCGTAGTAACCTCTTGTTAACTTTAAAATTTTCTTTCTTCTTGCTCTTGAAGCAACGTGATTTACTGACCTTGGCATTTTATTTAGTATTTTGAATGTTAGCGCCTATTTCAAGGACTTTAAGGCTAAACACTCGATTAATAAAATTAAAAATTAACTCTTTATTAAGTCTCTCTCTTTGATTATTTAAGAGCAAGCAAAGATCTAACACCTCCACAGTCACAAGATGCAACCAATCCGGTATGAGTTAGATTACGTTTTTGCTTTGTTGTCTTTTTCGTCAAGATATGACGCTTAAATGCATGTTTTCTTTTAATTTTTCCTGATCCGGTAAGGACGAACCTCTTTTTGGCACCGGAATTAGTCTTAACTTTTGGCATTTTTTTAATTTTTAATTTATTTAATTATCACGGCATCGTAAAGACGCCGCAAGAGATTATACTTATTTTACCTTCTTTTTAGGCGAAAGTTGGATAATCATCCTCTTTCCTTCCAACTGAGGAAGCTGATCTACCTTAGCATACTCTTCCAAATCGTTGGCAAAACGAAGCAACAACACTTCTCCTTGCTCCTTGAACAGGATGGAACGACCTTTGAAGAACACATAAGCTTTAATTTTAGAACCCTCGTTAAGGAACTCGATTGCATGCTTCAACTTGAAGTTGTAATCATGGTCGTCCGTCTGAGGTCCGAATCGGATCTCTTTCACAATGACCTTCGTTGCCTTTGCCTTCAGCTCTTTCTCTCGCTTCTTCTGCTGATAAAGGAACTTCTGATAATCAGTAATTCTACAAACAGGAGGTTCCGCATTTGGAGAAATCTCCACAAGATCTAACTCCTGATCTTCTGCCATCTGACGAGCCTGTTCAATCGGATATACACCCGGTTCAACATTTTCACCCACCAAACGAACCTCTTTTACTCGAATACGCTCATTTATACGATGCTGTTGCTCCTTATTATTATTTACAGCATAATTTCCATTCCTCGTATTATTACTACGAAATGGCGTTGTACTCGGCTTCTTGAAAAATGGTCTAGTTGCGATAATTAAACCCTCCTTATTTTTGTTAAACTTACTGATAATAAAATATTTGAATCAAAAAAGTTCATCGACATTTCTTAAAATTGGGTTACCATACTCTGAACTTCCTTCTTCAAATTCTCCGCAAAGGTAGTAATTTTCATCGAACCTTTATCACCTTCGCCCTGTTTTCTTACAGAAACTTCTTCATTTTCTGCCTCCTTCTCGCCCACAACCAGCATATAAGGAATTCTCTTCACCTCATTGTCTCTGATTTTTCTTCCGATCTTCTCGTTACGGTCATCAACAATGGCACGTATGTCGTTCTCGTCCAAGATGTCAACTACCTTGCGTGCATAGTCATTATACTTCTCGCTGATAGGCAACACGACCACCTGATCCGGGGTCAGCCACAATGGGAATTTTCCGCCCGTATGCTCGATCAGCACAGCCACGAAACGCTCCATAGAGCCAAACGGAGCACGGTGAATCATGACCGGACGGTGCTTCTGGTTATCCTCGCCCACATACTCCAATCCGAAACGCTCCGGCAAGTTGTAATCCACCTGAATCGTTCCCAACTGCCATCTACGACCAAGAGCATCCTTCACCATGAAGTCCAGTTTAGGTCCGTAGAATGCGGCTTCGCCATATTCCACCTTTGCCGGCATGTTCTTCTCCTCACAAGCCTCAACGATGGAAGCTTCGGCCTTCACCCAATTCTCGTCAGAGCCTACATATTTTGTCTTATTGTTAGGATCTCGCAAAGATATCTGCGCTTCAAAGTTCTTAAAGTCTAAAGCCTTGAAGATGATAGAGATGATATCCATTACACGGATAAATTCATCCTTCACCTGATCCGGACGGCAGAATATATGGGCATCGTCTTGTGTAAACGAACGCACACGGGTCAGTCCGTGGAGCTCGCCACTCTGCTCATAACGGTAAACCGTTCCGAACTCGGCCAAACGCAAAGGCAATTCACGGTAGGAACGAGGCTGCCATTTGTAAATCATACAGTGGTGAGGGCAGTTCATCGGCTTCAGCATATACACCTCGCCCTCTTCAGGCGTAGTGATAGGCTGGAAGCTGTCCGCTCCATAGTGATCCCAGTGTCCTGACGTCACATAGAGTTCCTTGTTTCCGATATGCGGAGTCATCACCTGCTGATAACCAAATTTTTTCTGGATACGTTTCAAGAAATCTTCCAGACGAAGACGCAATGCCGTACCCTTCGGCAACCACATAGGGAGACCCTTTCCTACCATGTCGGTAAACATGAATAGACCCATCTCCTTTCCTATCTTACGGTGGTCTCGTTTTTTAGCCTCTTCCATCAGTGCCAAATACTCGTCCAGCATCTTTTTCTTTGGGAAGGTGATGGCATAGAGACGGGTCAACTGCTTGCGTTTCTCATCGCCACGCCAGTAGGCACCGGCTAGGGATGTTATCTTGATTGCCTTGATTGGCGAAACATCGGTCAAGTGCGGACCACGGCAAAGATCGGTAAACGAACCCTGCTCATAGAGGGTAATCGTACCATCTTCCAACTCGCTGATCAACTCGGTCTTGTAGACCTCTCCTCTGTCGCCGAAATACTTCAAGGCATCGGCTTTCGTTATGTCCCTGCGTGTCAATGTCTGTTTCTGAGCTACAATCTCAGCCATTTTTTTCTCTATGGCAGCGAAATCAGAGTCTTTCAAAATGACGTCACCTAAATCCACGTCATAATAAAATCCGTTCTCGATAGCAGGACCGATACCGAACTTCACGTTAGGATAAAGGGATTGAAGTGCTTGCGCCATCAAGTGAGCGGACGTGTGCCAGAATGTGTGCTTGCCCTCCTCATCATCAAACTTGTGCAACTTAACGGAACAGTCTTCCTCTATTGCACGATTCAAATCCCTTACTTCATTATTTACACTTATAGAGAGAACCTCCTGCGCCAAACGAGGGCTGATGCTCTCCGCAATCTGTAAACCTGTTGTTCCTTTCTCGTATTCACGGACGGAACCATCTGGAAATGTTACTTTTATCATATATTACATTTTTTAGCTGCGTACAAATGCAACTAAGTTTTCAATAAATTACACGTTTACTCACCCAACCCAAAATAGGCCGAAAGCTAATATCGTACAAATATATATGGTTTTTAGATTAGGATGAAATTTTTTCTTTGAAAAGAAGAAGGAGAAGGAGGCTTCCTTTCTACTTTGCTGACGCAATGTATAACGGGTTATGTCTCTTCATAAGATAAGTAGCAAACACCAAGACCTTCCAAAGGTATCTTTTTATACCTACAAAAAAAGGTAGGAACAAAACCCGTCCCTACCTTTTCCATATAACAATCAAAAACTCATCTATCCATTAACGGCGGAGCAAAGTGAAGTGACCCACATACATCTTATCGATTTCCGGAATGTTGATTTCATACCAATAGTCGGAAGAAGGCATCGCCTTGCCGTTGTAGGTTCCATCCCAAGAGCCATCGGATGCCTTCATCTCGCACAGTTTCTTACCGAAGCGGTCATAGATAGTCACCACCGCATCCGGATAGGCCTCTGCAAGATTTGCCACTTCCCAATTATCTTTTACTCCGTCACCATCCGGCGTGAAATAATCCTCTATTATAATGCCCGGAGCCTCCACCTTATAGGCACGCTTCGTTTCGCAGCCATTGTCGTCGCGCACATAGAAATCGTATACCGTATATTTTTTGACCGTCACCACATTATCCATTCCATAAGAGCCGTTTTCGCCCACCTTGTAACTATATGGTTCCGTTCCGCTCTCGGCCGTTATCTCCACATCACGGAGCTTAACCGTCTCCACCTTCGTTATCTTAGGCATTGGAGATACATAGACTGACACCTCGCCCGTTTTCTCGCCACACACGCCAGCGTCGACCGACAATCTGTACTTCACATCGACTGAAGGCAATGCCGTCATGCTAGCCGTAGAGGACATCACGCTGCCTGTTGTCGTTTCCGTCCACTCGTAGCCAATCGCAGTACCTATGGTTTTAGCGGAGACAGTCACCTTATTGCCCTCGCAGATGGTTGTATCGGACGAAAGTAAAAGTTGAGTTTCCGGCTGCACCAGTACAGTGACCGTACCAGTTGTACTGCAACCAATCTCGCGGCTCACCGTAAATGTATAGGTTGTGGTTTCCGTAGGCTCCACGGTTATCTTATTTCCATCCGTTTGCGACAAAATACTAGCATCCTGCGTCCATGATATGGTAGCATCAGCAGGAGACAGGTTAGATATACCTATCTGGGCCGTTCCTCCTTCACAGATCGTCATGTCTGCATCCTTGGCATAAGTTGCCGGAGCATAAACCGTCAATGTACCCTCATCTGCGGTTTCCGGTTTCTGACAGATACCGTTGCTAACCTCATAAGAATATACGCCACCATCCGTAGCGGCAACAGCACCTATCGACAGTTCCGTTTTTCCTGCATGAGCCGTCAATTCAGCACCGTCCTTGTACCATTTTATATAAGCACCTGACATGGCAGCGTCATAGCCGGTCAGCGACAAGGAAGCCTCCACAGCATCCCCTTCACACTTAGAACCAGACAGCGACGTCCAATCTGCCGTTGCAGAAAGAGGTTTAACATCTATTGTCACGCTATCGCTAACCGCACATACATTGACAAGACTCAAGACATACGTAGTGGTCTCCGTTGGCTTTACATCTATCGACTTACCCGTTCCAATAGGATTACCGTCCACGTCAAACCATGCGTAGCCATCACCCGTATGTGTCGTTCCTAACGTCAATTTATTCTCGCCACAGGTAGCAACTGTTTTGGTGGAGACACCATCAATCGTCATACTTCCGTCTAGCACTCCCCTATCTACCGTTACCACATGACTAGCAGTCAATGCGCTCTCGCCCACACATGCTCCAGCACTAACCGTCACCGTATAAGTATGGGTTGTTCCGAAGACACCCATTATACCTGTAGCCGTATAAGTTGCATTTGTTCCAGACGCCTCAACACTCCACAAATAATCTACCGTTCCCGGATCCACACTAGTCGCAGATGCCGTCATCGTAACATCACCGCCAGGACAAACCGTTGCATCGCCAGCGATTGTCAATCCCGACAAATCGTTTATCACGACATCCACATTTGCCATGTCTGAACGGCAAACGTCTCCTGTCGCACTATTTATCACTGTATAATAAGCATCAGAATAGTAAGTGCCACTTCTATCCACAAGTTGAGTAACCGGTGCCTGTCCTAAAGGATCGGAATAGAATCCACGAGTCACCGTCAACGCATTCGTCAATGACATAGCCGTCGACAGGTCTACACTGCCGCCGCACTGAGCCGCAGGATCTACAGCAGAAAGTACAGGCTTTTCATATACGGTAACTTTCAGTTCAGATGCAGAACCCTTCACGGAAGTCAACGTATTTTTTTGTGCCACCTTATATACCGTTTCTCCAGAAAGCAAAGTAGAAGGATGAGGAGCATCCGTCAATTCGGCTCCCGTCTGAGGATCATACCATACCAATGTATAGCTATTTCCGTCAGAATCATCTATCACAGCGGAAAGAGCAGCTGCCGCTTCACCTTGGCAATAACCCAACGGAGTCGTCTTTGGCATTGGCATACTGCTTATTGTAACCGTCACCTTCTGTCTTTCACTTTCGCATCCCGTCGCAGTATTACGTTGACTGACATAATAGACGAATGTCACATCTTCATCATCCGGCCATGTCTCATCACTTTTCGGAGAAGGAGACACTGTTCCTGTCTCATTTCCATCGGCATCATACCACACCAACACGTTACCCGCATCAGCAGTAGCCACCGTCGGATTTTTATCCGTCAAACTAGCAAATACTCCGGACTCTGCCTCCGTCTTCACATACGAAACGGAGAAATCGCCGGACGGCTCGCCCACATAAGTAACCGTCACGTCGAAAACAATTTCCTTACTAGAACAAACATGTCCAGTTGTTATCTCGTATTCCGATTTAACACCATAAGTGATTGTAGTGGTTGTTGCGACATTCAGATCAACTACCGGCGTACTGGTCGTTTTTACTCCATCTATACTCCACACCAGATTACCAGATTGTGTTGTTCCTGTGGTACCTCCTGTGGTATTGGCATTCAGACTAATTGGAGCAGCCCCGTTTGTAGCACAGTAAGCCAAAGCATTGCCTGTTGTATCTGGTGTGCCTACTTCGTATGTAGTCACCTTCACAGGAACCTTTCCACTCTCAGCGCCCAAATCAGACACCTGACTGACATAATACATCACTTCCGACGCAATAGCCGTTGATGGAATTTTATCAGCCTCCGTAGTCAATTTTGTTCCCTGTGCATCATACCAGTTCAACGTCCATGTAGCAGAAGTACCATCATCCTTAGGAGTAGCCATCAACGCAGCAGCCGTCTCACCCAAGCAATAGGACACGTCGTTGGCCTCAGGCGTCGGAGCTCCGCTAACCACTACTGTAATCTTCTTTAGTTCACTTTCGCAACCATCCGAATTAGTACGGCTTACGTAGTATATGTAAGTTGCGTTGCCGCCTCCTGCAGATACCGCAGGTATTGGCTCTGACGCCAATGACGATTTGTTTTCGTCATACCAGTTGTATGTATAACCTGCCTCCTGATCTACAGCAGCAGGATCTTTCTGTGTCAATGTCTTATCAAATTGTCCGTTAGATGCCGTATCGCCCACAATATAGGAAACAGCAAACGTACCTGTCGGAGCATCCACCGTACTAACCTTCACCTCTATGCTGCCAGTTCCACTACAAGTGCCCTGCTGCACAGACACACTATAGATACCAGCCTCCGTCACTGCCAAAGTCTGAGTAGTCTCTCCACTATTCCAAGCATAAGAGTCATAAATTGTTCCGGCATCCAACGTCAATGTTGCCCCTGAACAGATTGTCGTATCATTACCCAAATTAACTTTCAGTTCCGAAGCGATCTTGACTTCCACCGTATCGGTAGCAGCACATCCGTTTACTGACGACACTTTCACACTATAGACACCAGCCTCCGTCACCGCAATCGTCTTCGTTGTTTCTCCTCCACTCCACTCATACGTATATCCGGCACCATTTCCGGCATCCAATGTAGCGCTGGCCCCTGCACATAGACTTACATCTTCGCCCAAGTCTACCTTCACCGTATCTACGGTGATTTTAATCGTATCTTTCGCCGAGCACCCCGCAGCCGAAGTCACCGTCACATCATAAATGCCAGCCTCTGTCGCTGCGATTGTCTGCGTTGTCTTTCCGTCAGACCATTCATAGGTATAACCCACACCAGCTCCAGCGTCAATCGTCGCACTTGTTCCTGCGCATATAATTTTGTCTTCACCCAAATCTACCACCACCGTGTCGCCCACCGTAAATGTCAACTTATTCTTATCACCGAGGCAATCCAATGGCGATTTGACCTGATAGGTATATACATAACTATCTGCCACCTTTATTGAATTCACATCAGGCATTGCAGCAAGTTCTGTTGTACCATCCGTATCGTACCAAACAAGGCTATAGCCTGCCAATTCGATTTTTCCGATTGCCGCATCGACCGCAGTCAAATCAAACGAGCCTGGACATTTCGTACCTAAATCGAGATCTTCGCCCTCAGGGATAGCCTCCACATATAACTTAACCGTATCACTCTCCAGGAAGCAAGTCGCATCATCCTCGCTAGTCACCAGCACCGTATAAGCATAGATTCCTGCGGTCTCGTCCACACTCATTGTCGCCGTTGCCGATGCAGCACCCGTAGACACTCCATCCTTAAAAAATTCATACTTATAGGTACCCGTTGCCGGTGTTGGCATAGCTTTCAGCTTCACAGTTTTTCCCTCGCATACAGAATCCGCATCCATAGTCAAGCCCACCTTCGTCAAAGGACAAGCACTTGCTCCGCACGTTGAAACTGCCTGCGCCATTATCTCATTATCCGCATGTCCGAGCAATTTAGCATACGCTATGTTGATGATAGACTCATCGCACTCATCCACGGTTCCTTTCCAAGACACGGTGTATTTTGTACCGAACGGTATCGGATTACCGATACCATGTTCAAAAGTCCAAACGATGGAATCACCTTGCAGTTTTCCTCCCTCATCGGCAGAGACAAAGGAGACCTCCGCCGGCTTACGGTCCACAATGGTCAAATCATAGGCGTAGTCGGTATGGACATAGATGTCAGAATAGGAGAAATTACCTGCTTCTATGCCTTTAAAACCGAAATAGCCCGATTTTACTGTCAAATTCTCGGCCGTAAAATCTGCCGAGTTGGTCGTATCCTTATTAAACCAAACCTGTAATACATCATCGGTCAAGTTAAGGACCAAACTAAACTTGGTAAGATCCGTAACAATTTTCGCCGTTTTCTTCAATGTCGAACCTTCATAACAAGTGAAAGTAATATCAGACCAATCCGATTTATAATCCAAACGGATGTTATCCCTTAAATATATCTCGCCGGAAGCGTACTGCGTCACATTACAATTCATCGATATATAAATATTTGACGCATACGAGTAATTATACTTAGCAGTCGAACCATCAGGAACGGATATAGAATTGTTTGATATGGAAGCGCCACCGGAATTGGTCCAATCAGAAGCCTTATCTAACGCATTCTCAGCCACAAAACCATGCGTTTGTTCATAATCAATGGTGTATGTGATTGGGTCTCCAACCTCATACATTTCTTTATCCGCAGTTTTTGTCAAAGTAGTTGGAATAATAGGGTCTGGAACCTTGGCACAAGTAACCGTCACTTCCGCCGTATCGGACAAAGGAGAATTCTTATCCGCCAAGATCCAAGCCACGTTTGTTGTTAGCTCATCATCCGTTTGGCAAACAGCTCCCGAAGGGAAATTTGCCTCTGCCGTATAAATGATGGAGCCCTTCTGTTTTACCTGCATCACAGGAATCTCCCATTTCACAACCCACCGACCATCGGCAATTTGATAGTTATCCCAACTAGCCCCATAATCAGTCAACGGGCAAGTGTTCTTAAACGCGACGAATGTCATTCCCTTTGGTAAAGTATCAATAACCACCACGTTTTCCGCCTCACGTCCAGGCATAGGACCATTTCCTAAAATACGACGCCACACATAACCGTCAAACTCTTCCACCAAGACATTAGAGATTGTATGAGTCGGAGTTTCACAGACGCTTGGCAAATATTCCGTGACTGGAATTTCTATTGACTGTCCTGTCGTGTTATCAATTTTCTGCCAAGACGGAGTTATCGGATGATAATTACCATCTTCTGCATCCTGAGCATTTGCATCCCACGACCAGTCGTCAGAGAAATCGGTCGCCGCCCAATTGCTCGGAAAAATATATCCGAAAAGACGCAAAGGTTCGGTTCCACCCCTATGTATTCGGCTTCCCATTCCATAATAATTGGACAAATGGGCCGTAGTAGTAACCAATAACGGCGCAAACTGCAGTTGCAGACGTTGATTCCACTTTCCTTTTTCGTCAGAACCTTCCACTATGGTCTCATGAGAAACCTTCACCTCATCACTCGGTGTCCGTTTACCTTCATAAACAGCCGTGTACCAACCCCAACCGGCAGAACAACCGTCCGTACCGGCCAAACACTTCATATTAGAATCATAGAGATAGTAAGAAAGCCGATAGTTTCCATAATTGATATAAGGTTCAATGGCATCATTATATAAACGGAATCGCAACCACTCTTGAGTTGTTGCCAATCCTGCATTCGACATGGCAAGTGACACACGAGGACGACCACCATCCAGCCAACCTGCTTTCGATGAATTTTCGAAATTCACCGTATAGGTTACGATATTACCCGGATTCACTTTTTCCACATCCGCTGTCTTTTCCACTTGCAATGCACGCATAATCACATCCACGCAATTGCGCTGCATGGTTGCCGTTATGTAATTTGGATATTCATTCGTAGTCCAACCGGAACCATTCGAGCAGGTGATGTCCGCGGTTGTACAATATCTTCCAAAAGCATCAGGTCCAACACCTACAACATAAGAGACCTGGCCGATCGTTTTTGCCAGATTTCCGGAAGTCAGATCCAAAGACGGGCCACTACCTCCATCACTCTTCACGCCAGAGACAGTTCCTATGTTCCAAGTAACCGTATGATTTTCCGGGTTATATACGCCTCCGTTTGATGCACTTACAAAAACGAAATCCTTAGGCACATTTTCCACTATAACCACATCCTTGGCGTCTAACGAACCATAATTTCTATAATCCAGCAAATAAGTCAACTGATCACCCGTATAACAACAAGTGACGCTATCTTGAATTGCACGATAAATCTTCATGTTAGCACCTGCTTTTATCTGTTTAGGTGCCATGTGATTTCCGGTAGCCATCGTCATTCCAAGCCAGCGGAAAAAGCCATGGAAATAATGGGGTACACTGGAAAGGTATCCATCACCGCCTGTCGTTATATCCCATTCGATATCACACTGCCGATAAAGCACACCCATCAAATCATAATCTTGTGCTCCTATTGCAGCTGGCATACCCACTCCTGATATCCAGTTGAATATAAATTCGCTTTTAGGAAAAGTCCCATCAGGCAGAATGTCCCAATGAAGAGTTGCAGGACCTTTATATGTAAGAGAAGGACCTCCTCCAAATTCAGTACAAGAAGAAGAAGCATCCCATCCCTGCGGATCGTTCATAAAATTAGTGAATCTCTTACACCAATCCAGTTCAAAAGTATTTCCTCCGTTTTCCACTTTATGTGTTAAAGGATTCCATGTATATTCTGGATTGCCATGCCAAACATAGTTAAGGGCGGTTCTCCATGCGGAACGGAAACGACCTCCTTGATTTCCAGCCTCCAATGATACTTTGTCTCCGCTGATAGAAGCCTCCTCTCCAAAAAACAAATTTTTCGCCGATTGCTGCAACCAATTTCCGACAATCCAATCACAAGAAGCTTCACATCTACGATATTGTTCTCTTTCCCATGCAGAACTCTCCGGCACGTCCAATTCCAAAATCAAATCATAGAATTCCCTAAAGTAAGCCGGTGAGGCATAATCTGTATGTATATTTACTGGTCCGGCAAATTCCGGAATATAATCTACGCCGTTCACGGAAAGTGGGTTATTCCTTCCCCAATCGGTCACTTCGGCCCAAGTAGTACCATTCTTCAAATAACCGTCCAGACCCACATCTCCTGTAGTTACACGCCTAGGATTTTCCGTTTTGAATCGCTCTTCAGAAATAGCCACCAAGCCTCTTACCACATCAATCAACTCTTTCTTATAAGACATTGCTCCGCCTCCTGCCACAGAGACCCCGCTATCGTCACCCCATTGTCTCCATGCTATATATAAAGCGAGTACGATTTCATTATCACCGTCAGTTGCTGAACAGTTTGCATTTTGATCACCAATAATCAAACTACCGTAGTCACAACCCGGACAAAATATTGAACCATCAATATAATTGGGCTCCCGAACTCGGGAATGGTCGTGAACCCTCATCCAAAGTCCATCAAAAGAGACCTTATCGCCCATCACCGCAGCAGCAAGTAATGAATAGCCATCACCCTCACGGCAATCATAAGGACAGCCAATGTTTCCTCGGATATATTTTACTCCATCTTGAGTTTCTCCCGAGTACGTCCACTCATTCGCAAAAATTTGGTACGCATCCCTAATATCCTGCTCCATCTCGGCATGGACAACACCCTCCGGATTCTTAGTTCCTATATTGCCCAAAGAATGGCTGGTTCCATTAGTATATTCCAAAAACTGAGGGAACGGAAACGCTGGATTTCCTGAATTGATATGAACGTCTACCGCCATCGCCAAGTCAAAACACAACAATGACAGCGAAAACGCAATAACTTTTAATCTTAAATACATAAGCTATATGGTTTAATTCTAAAATTCACCCTATTAATAAAAATTTATCAGAAGTCTAAAAAAGACCAAATCACCTCCAAATATATGAATTATTATGTTAAATTAAGAAACAATCGATAAGATTTTATTTTACTTTTTTAACAACCAGGCTACAATACCTTCAAAGCTATGGCTGCGCAAGCCTCCGCATCACACAATGCATGGTGATGCTGCGACAAATCATAACCACAATAGGCAGCCACCGTATGCAGCTGATAGTTCGGAAGTCCTTTTATTTCACGTCTGGAGGCCAACAGCGTACAAAAGAATTCATAGTCCGGATAATCCATTCCATAAGTTCGGAACACTGCCTTCAGACAACTTTCATCAAAGGCTTTGTTATGTGCCACTAACGGCAGATCCGCAATCATAGGTTTTATCTTTTCCCATACAAAAGGAAAAACCGGAGCCCCGTCCGTGTCCACGTTGGTCAAACCATGGACTTGCGTGGTCCAATAGGTATAGTAATTAGGTTCCGGTTGTATCAGACTGTAGAAATTATCCACTATTACACCTTCGCGCACCACAACCACACCAACGCTGCACACGCTGGTACGTTGGCCGTTGGCCGTCTCAAAATCTATTGCCGCAAAATTATCCATATCTCCCTACTTCTAAAAAAACGGACAAAGATAGACAATTTAGGAGGAAAGCCCAATCTATCAAAGAAAAACGGAATGGCCCAACAACGTATGTACACCCAAAAATAGGAGGAGGATTCCACCGACAACGGACAATCCGAACTTCAATTCATGGTAAGAGTACCGACCAATGAGACTACCAACCAATGAGAATAAGAAACCGGACATAGCCAGACAAATGACCAAAAGACTAAAGGACGCACGATAAGAGACAAACATCACCCCTACTGTCAAAGCATCGACATTAGTTAAGAATGCGAGTAAAACAACACTTCGCCAATTTATCAAATAGGTCATGGAACGCCTCTTTTTTCTATTCAAAAAAGCATTTATAATCATTCTCAGACCAATAAACAACAGCACACCAAACGAAATCCAAGCATCCCATCTCTCAAAAAAATTTTCGAACCCCATTCCTGCCATCCAACCCACGATAGGCATAACTCCCTGCGCCAAGCCAAAAACGAAGGCAACAGTCAACATCTGCGTCCACCTCCAATGCTTCATTCGGGCCGCATAAGCCAT
>Ga0172377_10004431_pt1 | contig 14418 bp, 13 predicted proteins | sample Pumphouse3metaG_FD_119749 | JGI IMG/M metagenome (GOLD analysis project Ga0172377, IMG submission 119749) | Leachate microbial communities from a municipal landfill in Southern Ontario, Canada - Pumphouse #3 metaG | ecosystem: Engineered > Solid waste > Landfill > Unclassified | place: Canada... | reverse complement strand
CGCCTACTACGCATGGTGGAAAAATAGAACTATAATGTCTAACCCCTATAAACAGCCAGACGAAACCAATCTCAGGTATTTAATTAGAGGGCTAAATGCTCTACACAAAGGAGTTGAGATTACAGGAAATTACAACCCATACCACTTTCTTTCATTTACTGCCTATGCCTCTTTTGGAGATTGGAAATGGCAAAATAACGTCTCTGCAAATATATATGACCCCTACTCTGGTTTAGTGACAGAGGTTATAAACGTATATAGCGATGGACTTCCTGTTGGCGATGCGCCTCAAACTCAATTTGCACTTTTTGCAGAGGCAAACTTAACTAAGGGAATTTCTATAACTGCCGATTGGAATCATAATTCACGTATGTATGCCGATTTTGACCCAAAAGAGAGACAAAATGCTAGTGACACGCAGCACTCCTATAAACTCCCAAGTTATTCACTTGTAAACATGGGAATTAGCTGGGAGCCCACTATTTGTGGAATAAGAAATTTCAAAAACTATCGTAAAAATTCAAGAAAAGTCAATGTAAATGTTTATGCTCGTCTCAATAATCTTTTAAATGAAAAGTATATAGAGAGAGGCAAAGACGGAGCAGATCACACCCTCTCTACTTTTAGCGGATTTTGGGGAATAGGCCGGAATGCCTCTGTAGGAGTAAGATTTAAATTTTAGCAGACATAGAATGCACATCATGTTAAGCAAAAATTGAATTGATTGCTCAATACGATGTGCAATACTAGGATGAGTGCTCTTTATAGACAATATCCATTTGTTCACAATAGGAAACAAATTGAGTTAACATCTCTAACCAATGTTTTTGCTTAAACATACAGACCAACTTATTTTCCTTATCATACACCAAGGTGTATTTAAATCCTAATTGCTTCATTGTTTTCACTTGTACTCCTAAAATATAGGTTAATATTTTATCTTCATTTTTATATTTTTCTGAGAATAAGTTTATTTCTGTCAAAAATTTAAAAAAGTCTTTTGCATCTCCTTTAAAATATTCAATTTCATAAGCTCATTTAGACCAGTCATAAAAAGAAAGTTGATATCCCCACAAAGAAAACGTATATAGATTGGTATTATTAGTCGATTCTATAACCTTCCAATGAGAAAGATATGTTTCTGTTACTTTATCTAAAAATATAGTTTCAAGCTTATAAGTTTGTGAAAATAAATTTGTGAAAACACAAATAGCTACAATTAGAATTATTCTTTTCATATGATAATGTTATTTTTATTGTAAATTTTATTCCGTTAAATATTCCGTCGATAGACACCATTTTGTGCACAATAGTATCTACTTGCGCCATTAACATATGGAGCCTATCGGCAGTTTTTACCGCTTTGCTCCCCATTTTCCCCAAAATTAATCGCATCATTAACAGATCTTTAACTCAAAGACAAACAGAGCAATTTTCAGGAATTGATCTCTTTTAAGATGTTGGTAGTTGCTCCTCTGTTGGTTTGCACATAGTCACGGCAAATTTGTGAACAGTGCTTGCGGAATTCTGTGTCTAAACTAAGCCGCTCAAGGGTCTCTGTCTCATCTTTGGTAACTGTGAAGGCTCCGCCTAGCGCAATAAGATCTACCGCCTCTTTAAACTTCTCATATTTAGGGCCAAACACAACTGGCAACCCATAAGTGGCTGCTTCCAAAATATTGTGAATACCCACACCAAACCCACCTCCAACGTAGGCAAAGTTGCCATATCTATATGCTGTAGAGAGGATTCCAACTGTATCAATAATAAATATTTGCGCACTAGAGAGTTCTTCTATCTGCGCCGAGCTAAAGTTTTGATGTGCCGAGATTCCGTTTTGCTTCGTCAATAAATTATTGGGCTGCGCCTGCAATTGATTATTCACCTCGGAAAAATCGCTAAACTTAACAACTTTGTAGGCTGCAAAAAGAGATTCGATTTTTTTAATATGTGCCTCATCCACCTCATGCGGAGCGATAACCAGTTTCAACTCTACCTTATTAGCACTGCTTTCGTTTGGCTCTTCTGCGAGTTTAACCGATTCTTTTGTTAGATTATTTGGTTTTTCTAAAAGAAGATCTCTACTTTTTGAAGCAGGAGTTGCAAACTGTCTCATAAAATTAAGCAGCAGCTCTTGGTCTGGTGGCCAAGTGCTTCCCGCAACACAACACATTTTATTATATGTAAAATCATTGCTCTGCTTGATTGTTTGTCCAGTTGGCCGCTCGATTGCTGGTCCAGTTGAATGCTTGATTGTTGGTCCAGTTGGCTGCTCGATTGTTTGCTCACTCAGATACTCATTTAAATTTGTATTAGGTGAATTATCAGGCTCATTGCTAAATACTTTATCTCTAGTAAAAACCTCTAGTGATGCAATTGCTTTACTGTTTTGTGTAATTTCAAATACACGATCGAATCTAGTGTCTCCAGCGACAGAAACATTGGCTATCCCAATAGATCTTAATAGAGTCTCTGATTGGTTGTCTTGTACAAAAAAATGGGTAAAGTTTGCAAGCATCTTTCTAAAACTGCCTCCCCACCATTTGAAAAAAGATTGGTTTTCACGAAATATCGCAGAGACTAAATAGAGTGGAATATTTTGCTCTTTAAGAACCAAAAGATAGTTTCTCCAAAATTCATATTTAATAAAAATAGCTACATTTGGCTTAACATACTCTACAAATTTTCTAGCATTTGCCCTAGTGTCCATTGGCAAATAGAAAACAGCCGATGCAAGCGAATAATCTTTACGAAGTTCATACCCACTGGGAGAGAAAAAAGTAATTACAATAGATGTAAGTGGCTCTCTCTCTTTTATTTTTTCAATTAAAGGCCTAGCCTGCTCAAACTCCCCTACCGACGCGCAGTGAAACCAATATCTAGTACCCTTATAAGTCTCGGCACTACTCATAATGTGCTCTATATGGTTAAGAACTCCTTTTCTTCCATAATAAAATAGCGCTGCCTTTTTAGAAAAAAAACTTGCTATTAAAGAGGCTCCAATATAAAGCCTAAGAAAAACATAGTACAGAATGGTCAAATCTTTGTAAATTTGTACAAAATTACTCAAATAAATGAAAAAAGCATTCGAACAAGTAGGGCAATATTTTCTTCTTATGAAAGTAGTATTTACACGTCCCGACAAATCAAAGATATTTTGGAAACAATTTTTTGTAGATACAGAGAAACTTGTCTTGAATTCTATTCCTATTGTTGCTGTAATTTCAATAGCTATAGGTGCAGTTATAGTAATACAAACTGCAACCAATTTAGAAAATCCCATTATATCTAAAATGTATGTTGGTTACATGGCTCGGGAGAGTTTGGTGCTAGAGTTCTGTTCAACAATGATAGCCCTTATTCTTGCTGGCAAAGTAGGCTCTAACATCTCTTCGGAAATTGGCAGTATGCGAATTTCTGAACAAATAGATGCTATGGAAATAATGGGAGTAAACTCGGCAAACTACCTTATTCTACCTAAAATAGCCTCGGCAACTATCTTTAACCCACTCCTAATGCTCATGAGTTTTTTTCTAGGACTTCTTGGAGGAGCATTAATAATTGTATTTACTGGAATAATAACACTCAATCAATATTCCGAAGGGTTGCAATTTTCTTTTCAATTCTACTACATTGTATACAGTATGATTAAAATGTCTGTTTTTAGTTTTATCATAACAAGTATTGCCTCTTACTTTGGTTATTACGCTACAGGTGGCTCATTGGGAGTTGGCAGCTCTAGCACCAAAGCCATTGTAGTTAGCAGTGTATCTATACTCATTGCCAATCTTGCCATCACCCAAATTATGCTCAACTAACTTAAACTACCTGTCAAGCGATAAAATCAACCAACCTATAAAGCAATAAAATCAACAAACCATAATTAAACGGCAAGTCGATAAAATCAACCAACCATGATTAAAGTAAAAGATTTAAATAAACACTTTGGCCAACAACAAGTTTTATATGATATAAGTATCTCTTATTTACCTGGAGAGTGCTCTCTGATTATAGGTGCAAGCGGGTCTGGTAAAACAGTTCTTTTAAAATCTCTTGTGGGTTTACACGAGGTAGAGTCGGGAGAAATATGGTATAGTGATATTCAATTTAATACACTCAATTTTAAAGAGAAAAAAGAGATCCGCAAAGAGATCGGAATGTTATTCCAAGGGAGCGCTCTTTTCGATTTTGCTACTGTAGAAGAGAACATACGCTTCCCAATGGATTTCTTTACTGATTGGAGCGACAAAGAGAAGTTAAACCGAGTAAATTTTTGTCTAGAAAGGGTAAATCTAAAAAATGTCAACAAATTAATGCCTAGCGAATTGAGTGGGGGAATGCAAAAAAGAGTAGGAATAGCTAGGGCAATAGCATTAAACCCTAAATATCTCTTTTGCGACGAACCCAACTCAGGTCTAGATCCTCAAACTTCAATTCTAATAGACCAGCTTATATCTGAGATCACAAAAGAGTACAACATGACAACAGTGGTAAACACCCACGACATGAACTCCGTAATGGAGATAGGAGACCATGTAGGATTCATCCACAAAGGGCACCTTCTATGGGAAGGCAATATGGACAATATTTTAAAATCGGGCTGTAAAGAGGTAGACGATTTTGTCTTTGCCTCTGGCATGGCTCGAAAAGTCAAAGAAGTCTAAGTTTGGCGATGATTGCGAGAAACTATCTATAAACCAAGCAGTTCACTTTTCTAATACCCTAAAAAAAGGTCTATTAGAAAAGTAATATTGTTGATAATCAGCACTCCCAGCTCAATCATCGCCGCGACAATTTTGTGTTCTCAAAAAACTCAACTCTAAGCAACATCTGTTTTTTAGCTACTTTTATGAAGTGGCTTGAGGAAACAGGCTGAGGAGTGTTCAACGACCAAAGGGAGGCGTTCCGCAAGCCCCGAAAAACAGAAAGAAAATAACGTTTAAAAAAACAATTACAAGAGTGGTTTTACTGATTTGATTATAATGTCTTGGGTTGGTTTGTCTCTGTTATTGGTTGGAGTAGCAGCAATTTTATCTACAATCTCTAGACCTTCTAGAGTCTCTCCAAATACAGAGTAAGCGCCATCTAGTTGAGCACAAGCAGAAGCATCTTCTACAATATAAAATTGAGAACCCGATGAGGCTCTTTCTGGATTACCAGCATCGCCTTGCCTTGCAGCTGCAACTGCACCTTTTTTATGATTGAACTCAGGCAAAATTTCGGCAGGTATGGTATAACCAGGGCCACCTGTCCCAAACCTAGCTTCATTTGCACTATCCTTAGTTAAAGGATCTCCTGTTTGAATCATAAAGCCTTGTATAACACGGTGGAAAAGGATCCCATCGAAAAAGCCTTCAGACGCAAGTTTAACAAAGTTATCTCTATGAAGCGGAGTCTCTTTATAAAGTTTTATGCGGATCGTTCCAACATTTGTCTCAATGTCCAAAACTGGCTCTTCCGGCAAATCTGCCGGATTAAAAATTAGTTTAGTTTGCATAGTTGTAGAATCTTCAGATTTTGTTATGTCGTTATCTGTGATGTCTCCCTGTTTTCCTTTACAAGAAAAGACCACTAGTGGCATGATTAGTAGTAGTTTAAAAAAATTATGTTTCATATAGATTGTATTTATTTTTGTTTACCTTTGCAGAGCATCACTAATTTTTTCAATTGATTCAACAAAATTACTCAATTGCTACAATAATGCAAATCAAAAAAATCTTCATAGCAGTGCTTCTTGCTTTTACTACTAGTCTGCTCCAATCGCAAAGCGTTGGATTAGTACTTAGTGGCGGTGGTGCAAAAGGACTCGCTCATATAGGTGTGATAAAAGCATTAGAAGAAAACAATATCCCAATAGATTACATTTCGGGAACCTCAATGGGAGCAATTATAGGTGCTCTCTACGCAATAGGACTTACTCCAGAAGAGATGGCCGTAATGTTCCGCTCAGACGAATTTGCCTCATGGTACCGAGGACAGGCCGAGGCAGGATACGAAGCTTATATATATCGTAGGGAACCCTCTGCCGAGATGTTGAGCGTCTCAGTAAAAAGAGATGAAAATAAGAAATTCGGTATAAAGTTTCCTGTAAGCCTTGTATCGCCCTACCCAATGGATTTAGCGGTAATGCAATTATTCGCCTCGTCGGCTGCAACAGCAAATTACAACTTTGATAGTTTAATGATCCCTTTCCGATGCATAGCTGCTGATATAACAAATAAAAGGCCATATATACTACGAAAAGGAGACCTTGGATCTTCTGTAAGAGCATCTATGACCTACCCATTTCTTTTTAAACCTATTCTTATAGACTCACTACTTATGTTCGATGGAGGGCTCTATAATAACTTCCCTTGGAAAGTAATAATAGAGGATTTTAACCCTGATTTTATCATTGGATCTAAATCTACAACCGGCAGCGTTATAGAACCAGATGCCGAGAATGTTATAAGCCAAATTGAAAACATGCTCATGGTAGAGACCGATTACAGTATTCCAGAAGAGTTAGGAATGATCATAGAGATTAAAATGAGTGGCGTAGCAATAATGGATTTCCACAAATGTGACGAGATTATAGACCTTGGTTACACCTCGGCACAGAAGTATATAAAAGGGCTCCAAAACAGAATTCCCCGAAAAGTAACCTCAGAACAGATACTCCAAAAAAGGATGGACTTTAGAGTGAAAACGTTCCCTTTAAGATTTAAAAAAATCTATTTTAAAGGAGGTAATTTAAATAAAAACGAACAAAATTTTGTTAGAAATACTATTACAGATAATAGCGAACAGGGAGTAGATTTTGAACAATTAAAGAGAGGCTTTTATAGAGTTATAGCAACCGGAAACATTAACACAATGTACCCCGAAGCTACATTTAGAGAAGATTCACTGTTCGACTTGCATCTAAGAGTTACAAAAAGCCATCCTTTTAAATTTTCAATAGGTGGCAATATCTCTTCTTCTTCTCTTAACCAAGGTTATATAGGTATGCAGTACAATAAATTTTCTGCAAATCCGTGGCGAGCCACTGCAGATATTAATTTAGGTAGGTACTACTCAGGCTTAAATCTCGCTTTCCGGCAGAATTTAGGGATTAAACCTCTTTGGTTTTACGAAGCTCAATTCACACTGCACCGATTCGATTACTTTGGGGGAAGTCAAAAATCTTTTTTTGCAAATAGAGTACCTAGCAATATTCAAGAATCAGAGCTATATACTACAATAAGCGTAGGAACACCTATAAATATTGAAAAAAACATTTTAGCGAAAATAAATATTCACATGGGTATGAATCTTTATGAATATTACCAAACCGACAACTTCACATCTTATGATATACCAGACCGAACTAGATTTTCATATATCTCTCCCACATTAAACACGCAAAGAAATACCACCAATTTTAAACAATACCCAACCGTAGGTGTAATTCAAGAGATCTCTCTTAGATATTCGTACATATCCGAAGCCTATAAACCAGGAAGCACATCGCCCACTACTTCTGAACACAGTAGTACTCACAACACCTTTTCTGCAAAATTATATTCGGAGAAATACTTTTTTATTACCAAATTTCTCTCATTAGGTGTTAGCGCTAATTTAACTATTTCTAACAGAACCTATATGGGAGATAAAATCTCTACACTGCTCTATATGCCAGCCTATCAGCCTAATCCACACACTAAGACACTACTACTAGATCAATATAAAGCCCCCTCATTTTTGGGGGTATCAATAACGCCAATTATAAAGCTTTCTGGATCTCTATTTATCCACCTCCAAGGCTCATTCTTTCAACCATATAAACAACTAGAAAAAACAAATAGTTCTAAAGTTGTTTTTGGTGATAAATACCCTAAAGGAGCTTTTATGGGACATTTTGCTTTTGTATGGCAATCGCCTATAGGTCCAATATCACTGTCGGCAACCTATTACGAAAAAAATGATGTTAAATGGTACCCACAATTTAATATTGGTTATCAAATATTTAAAAGTAAAGCACTTGCCAATTAATAACTGTAAAATTCAATGAGTGCCAACCCTTTAAAACAACTTGCAGGAGAGACAGCCATTTATGGTTTTAGTACAATATTTGCTAGAGTTATAAATTTTGTATTTGTTCCCATATACACCTATACCCTCACTACTCAAAGCTACGGTATAGCAGCAGAATTTCTCGCATATATAGCTATTTTACAAGTACTATTTACTCTAGGGCTAGAGACAGGATGTTTCCGGTTTGCAAATAAAACCGAAAATCCCGCTAATGTTTTTTCTAACGCACTTCTCACCACTACAGCGCTATCGGGATTTTTCTTTCTGTTTGTTACAATCTTCTCTAAAAATATAGCTGAATGGCTTGGATATGAAGAATATAGTTTTGTTATAATATATGTAGTAGCCATCCTTATGATGGACTCAATAACTGCAATACTATTTGCCAAACTAAGATTTGAAAATAGACCAATTAAATTTGCTGTTTTTAAGAGCATTAAAATATTAAGTGAGACATCATTTAACCTATTGCTTTTTTTTGCAGTACCAGCTTTTCTTGTACAAAACCCAGAATCACTATTAACCACATTTATATCCCGAACACCTGATTTTACATATATCTTATTTGCAATTTTCCTTAGTGCAATAGTGTCGGTAATTATCTTTATACCAGACATTTTTAAAATCAAAATTAAATTTACCCCAAAGCTGTGGAAAGAGATGATGATTTACTCTTTACCAATTATGATAGCAGGATTACCTGGTATTCTTAATGACTTTATTGACCGCCCTCTATTTCGCTTCTTTTCTCCAGAAGGGGTGAGCTGGGAATCTAGTCTTGGTATTTTTCAGGCAGGAGTAAAAATCTCTATGCTCATGATGTTATTTATACAGATGTTTCGTTTTGCTGCAGAGCCATTCTTCTTCGCAAGAGAAGCTCAAAAAGATTCAAAGCAGCTCTACGCAAAAGTTATGGAACACTTTACCGCATTTGGAATGCTCATATTTTTAGGTATTATTTTTTATCTCGATATACTGCAATACCTCATAGGAAAAGATTTTAGAGCAGGACTCTCAATAGTTCCAATTATGCTTTTTTCATATCTACTACTGGGAATCTCTTTTAATGTCTCTATGTGGTATAAACTTTCTGGTAAAACTAAATATGCAATAATAATAACAGCATGCGGCCTACCAATTACTTTGGCAATTAACATATTATTTATGCCTGTTTTTTCATATCATGCAGCAGCTTGGGCACACCTTTTAAGCTATCTTACAATGCTTGTAGTGAGCATATATTTAGGGAACAAACACTACCCTATCCCTTATAAATGGGGTAAAATTGCAGGCTATATTATTTATGGGCTTGCTATGTATGCACTTATATTAATTATCCCAGAGAGTAACCTTTACATAAAATATTTAATACGGACAGTGCTCATCCTTATCTATATTCTAACCTATCTAAAAATTGAGAAAATATCTATATGGAAATTAAAATTTTAAATAACTCTAGTTTTGAGTTACCAAGTTACGCAACAACACATTCTGCCGGGATGGATCTAAGAGCCAACATCTCAGATAGCTTGGTTATTAAACCACTACAACGAGTACTAGTGCCTACTGGACTTCATATACAACTACCCCAAGGGTACGAAGCACAAATAAGACCTCGTAGTGGTCTAGCTATAAAACATGGAATAGGACTAGTAAATAGCCCAGGAACAATAGACGCCGATTACAGAGGCGAAATAAAAATAATTGTGGTTAACCTCTCTAATGAAGAGTTTACTCTAAACCCTGGGGAGAGAATTGCCCAAATGGTTATCTCTAAATATGAAAAAGCAATTTTAACTCAATGTGAAAGCTTAGATAACACAGAAAGAGGAGAGGGAGGCTTTGGATCTACAGGAAAACAATAAAATATAAGAGACATATCAGCATCTAAATTGAACGACATATCTAAAATATAATATGAGCGATAAATCGAATCTATACAACACAACTAACCTCTACAATCTGTTTTTAAACTCCTCTGGAATTTGTACAGATAGCAGGCAAGTTACTCCTGGCTGCATTTTTTTTGCATTGAAAGGAGAGAATTTCGATGGAAACAAATTTGCAAAACAAGCATTAGAAGCTGGTGCCATTTGTGCAGTAGTAGACAACCCCGATATAGGTGAAAATGAGAAATACATATATATTAATGATGTATTAAAATGTCTCCAAAAGTTAGCGAAGCACCACAGGAAACAATTTTCTATACCAATAATAGCAGTAACAGGTTCAAATGGAAAGACTACTACAAAAGAGTTAATTTCAAAAGTATTATCTACTAAATACAAGGTTCTCTCTACTAAAGGTAATCTAAATAACCACATAGGCGTTCCTATTACACTATTAAAAATAGATGATAAAACAGAAGTGGCAGTTATTGAAATGGGAGCCAGCGCACCAGGAGAAATAGAGTTGTTAGCCAACATAGCACAGCCAGTAGCTGGCCTAATAACAAATATAGGCAAAGCACATCTGCTTGGATTTGATTCGCTAGAAGGTGTCAAAAAATCTAAAGGAGAGTTATATGATTTCCTCGAGAAAAATGGCGGGATAGTATTCTATAACAACCAAGACTCTATTTTACAAGAGATAATAGCAGAAAGAAGAGAGATGATTACATTACCATACGGTATTGAAAAGTCCAAAATAAAAATTTTAAAACCAACCTCTAAGAATCCTTTTCTAAATATTATAACAAAAGAGAATAAAGCAATAAAGACCAAGCTCATTGGTAGCTATAATGTACCCAATCTCCTAGCCGCTCTTGCAATAGGAGAGTACTTTGGCACCGATCCAGAGCTTTCTATAGAGGCAATAGAGTCATATATACCATCTAATAACCGTTCTCAACTTATAATTGGACGTAATAATACTCTTATTGTAGATGCCTATAATGCAAACCCCACAAGCATGAAAGCAGCATTAGAGAATTTCATGGAGATCAAAACTAGCTCAAAAGGTGTTATTATTGGAGATATGTTAGAACTAGGTAAAGATTCAGTTGAAGAACATAAAGCCATTCTTAATATCGTAGAAAAAATGAATCTAAAATATATCTTTATTATAGGAAAAGAGTTTGCAAATGCTGCAAAAGGAGATAAATATTTTGCAGAAAAGGCGATTTTTAAAGAGAACTCAGAAAAACTAAAAGAGTATCTCTCAAAAAATAAATTAAACAACACAACACTGTTAGTTAAAGGATCAAGAGGAATAAAACTAGAGACAGTTTTAGATCTTTTTATTTAACCCTCTCTTTAATATTAATAAAACGGAGCTTTTTAAACGAGAAGAAAAAAGCAAGAACAATGCTTCCTCTGTATATAGAGTTAATCTTTATAGAGGTGAGTTTATTATCTCTTTTAATTGTTTTCTTTAGAACCCAAAACTCTTTGTGCGCAGTAAATACACTATTAAAAAACTCTCTTTTACCCTGTACAAGGTAGAATAATGCCGAGGCACAATCCATCGCAAGCCTAAATACAAGCACAAACCACAAGCAACTTTTTGGCAAATTTTTATACAACATTAAAAGGTTGTTCCTATAATTAAAGAAAAGTTTGCTTGGAGAGTTGTTAGGAAGAGTCCCTCCTCCCACATGATAAATTACAGAGTTGGGAAAAACCCACACCTGCCAACCTTTAAGCTTGGCCCTCCAACACAAATCTATCTCTTCCATATGAGCAAAAAAAATATTGTCAAACCCACCCAGTTCATGAAACAGAGAAGAGCGAATCATAAAAGCTGCACCAGAAGCCCAAAAAATCTCTCTATCGTTATTATACTGAGCACAATCTACCTCTATATTTGAAAGTATTCTACCTCGGCAAAAGGGATACCCTAAAACATCTATAAACCCCCCAGATGCACCGGCATATTCAAAACTCTCCTTATCCAAGATCGATTTAATTTTTGGCATACTAATGCCTACTTTAGACATTCTTTCCATAGAGTCAATAAGGGGCTCAATCCACCCTTCAGTAACTTCTACATCAGAATTTAACAGCAGGTAATATTCAGAATCTATTTGCTTTAAAGCTCTATTGTATCCTCCAGTAAAACCATAGTTTTCTTGGAATTCAATAACTCTAATTTTAGGATAATTCGTTTTGAGCCACTCTAGCGAGCCATCTATAGAAGCATTGTCTGCTATTACAATAGAGACACCTTGGATAGAACTTCTTTTAATGAGTTTACCTAAAAATCTTTCTAGATAATGTTTGCCATTCCAATTTAATATTACGATAGCCAGTTTAGACACCTTGAAAATTTTTGACTAAGATACTTAAAAGAGAATTAAAGGTGAAATCTAAATCCCAGTTCAAAATTAAATTGCAGCGGTTGAGAAGTTCTGATGCTCAAAGGTTGATTATTGTCAAAATAATATGCGATAGTGGGGTCAAAATAGAGACCCGTAGAGTTATTAACGAAAAACTCAACGCCAAAGCCACCAGACACAGACCACTGTAGACCCTCAATAGACTCTCCATGAGACCTTCTAACTCCATTTTCAAAGACTCTATGGAAGGCATACAATCCCTTTTCTAAAGTAATACCACCCGTAGCATAAAGCCTTAAATTATCTTTTTGCATGATATTTATATAGAGGTTAACAGGCACTCCTATATAGTGTAAAGTCTGCTGCGTTTGCTTAGCCTCTTGGCGCGAACGAGCATCATAATTAAAGAAAAGCATTGTATAATTTACTCCCATTCCAACAGAAAGTAATTTAGAAATAGGCATCTGTGCTTGAACACCAAACGATACTGGCATAAGGAATTTAGTATCCGAAATAACTTCTTGAGGGACAGACGCTTTTTGAACAGTAGAAACTACATCATTTGGAGCAAAACCACCTTGTGCCTGACTCATAGCCATCAACGAAACTGAGTTATTCCTAGTAGAAGGAGATAAATTAGTAGCAAAAGCAACTAATAAGGGACCTCTCTTTTTTGAGACACTTTTGTAATCTTCTACTTTAGGGTAACGAAAATCTCTTTTTGAATCGCTCGCAGATTTCTCTTGTTCAAAATGTTTAACCGACTGAGATGCCTGCTCTTGAACTGTTTTCTTCTCCTCAATTGTTGCCCTATCTTCAATTACCGTCTGCTTTTCAAGTGCAATCTTCTCTTCTAATTTTATTTGCCCCAAAATTTTTACAACCTCTTCTACTTTACTAGATTGCCGAGGCTCTTTTATAGGTTGCAGAGTCTCTTCTACTGTCTGCTCTTTTTCTAGATTTGCAATTGCCTCTTTTTGAACAACAACCTTTATAGAATCATTAAAGTCGTAACTGCTCCTGTTTAACATCAGCAACAGCACAAGAGAAGCTGCAACAGCAACTGCTGCATACAAACTTCTTCTAAAGTAAAGAACTTTAGCCTTTTTATTACGAGATAGAGATGACTCAATTAAACTCCACGAACCAACATCGGGCAGCTCTCTATGCTCCTCCATCAGTTCACGAACTTTTTTATCAAACTCTCTATTACTTATTTTACTCACTGTATCTCTTCTTATACTCTATATGTCATCTTTCTTTAGCCTATCTTTAAGCCACGCTCTAGCCCTACTTAACTGCGAACGAGAACTTCCTTCACTTATCTTTAACTCTTTTGCAATCTCTTTATGGTTGTATCCCTCAATGGCATACATATTAAAAACTGTTCTAAATCCCACCGGCATAGAAGCAATAAGCCTCAATAACTCTTTTGAACTAATTTTGCTCAAAGTATCGGCATCTGCAGTTAATTCTATTAAAGTATCGCTCAACTCATCTGAAAACTTAAGAAGATCTACTTTTCTTAAAGACATAAGCGCCGTATTAATAAAAATTCTTCTAAGCCATCCTTCAAAAGAACCAGTACCATTATAAGTTCCAATTTTTTCAAACACCGTAATAAACCCATCATGCAAAATGTCCATTGCGCGCTCTCTTCCTCCTACGTATCTTATACAAACCGTAAGCATCTTAGGAGAGTACATCTCATAAAGAACCCTCTGTGCCCTGCGGTCATTTTGGACACAAGCACTCAATAATTCCTTATCGTCGGAAAATTCCTTTTGAGTAGTCATTCACAGTATTAATAAGATGCAAAATTACAATATTTCGTTGCATCAAAAATAAAAAAATTAGGCAATGCACAGAACATTGGATTGATATTTGTAAAGGTAAGAAATTAATTAACTTTGTAATACACTAACACAATGCAAATGTTTTTCTCACACATAGTTATGAGATGTAAAAAATATATACCAATAATAATTTTACCTCTTTTTTTTATATGCACTACACCTTTAAATGCACAAATAAATAGTAGCAATACTCTAGCTGCATTTATGGAAGCAGTAAAAAATTATAATCTT
>Ga0172377_10004426_pt1 | contig 14426 bp, 10 predicted proteins | sample Pumphouse3metaG_FD_119749 | JGI IMG/M metagenome (GOLD analysis project Ga0172377, IMG submission 119749) | Leachate microbial communities from a municipal landfill in Southern Ontario, Canada - Pumphouse #3 metaG | ecosystem: Engineered > Solid waste > Landfill > Unclassified | place: Canada... | reverse complement strand
TGTATTTGTACAATATTGGCATAAAAAGAATCACAGCCATAGTGGGATTGATGAATCTTACGTATAATATGTTCAGAAAAATACAACTTATCGGAGCATAGATAGGATAAGTATGCCTTAACGTGAGATACAATATCTATAAACATCTGAAAATCAAATATTTAAATATGCATTGAAAAAAACTCTAAAATAACCTTCATGAAAAAATTGGATGAAAACCAATCTGAAAATGAAGGATGGGGTTTTTAGAGATTACCTAATGTAATAAGATTAAGAAATGAGAAAAATAAAATTGCTTTTTTTCTTAATATTAACCACATTCATGGTTAATGCTAAGGAATACCACGTTGCAAAAAATGGTGATGACAGAAAATACACTGGTAATTTTTACTTCTGATAACGGCGGATCAGCCCCGGATTATGGTCCGCATGGCTCGGTTATTCAGCAGGCTTTGGATGCGGGACTCAAGGTCAACGGCTCATTACGTTGGCGCAAGCACAGTATCTTTGAGGGCGGAAGCCGTGTACCGTTTATTGTGCGCTGGCCGAAGCGTATCCGGAAAGCTGGTACCAGTTCGGAGTGCTTTGGGCTGATTGATATGTTTGCTTCCATGGCGACGCTGCTAGATATTGAGCTTCCTGCAGATTCTGGACAGAATAGTTTCTGTGTTCATGACGCGCTACTTGGTGGCTCATCGGGACGTCTTGCACGTATGCCGATGATAACGCACAGCTCCGACGGTAACTTTGCGGTGCGAATCGGACCGTGGAAATACATTGAAGGGAGAGCAACTCATCCAAATTACGCGCTGGCGATGTGGACAGAGGGGTACGAGGCCCAGTTGTACAATGTGGAGGATGATATTTCAGAAACTAAAAACCGGATTTTGGAATTTCCCGAGCTGGCGCAACGGATGAAAAAGGAAGTTGACCGTCAGCGGAGACAGGGATTATCTCGCTTAGGATCCGAGTTAATGGGCAGGTAATATTTGCAATCTCTGAAATAAAAATTCACAATATTGTTGAAATTAATTGATAATCTATACAAGAAAAATGAAATGAAAAATAGAAACATATCAGTAATATCGGTATTTTTAGTTTTGCTTTTCACATCTTTCACAAGAGCATTTGCTCAAGAAAGATATAATCCAACCTGGGAGTCTTTAGATAAACGCCCAGTTGCAGAATGGTTTAGTGATGCTCGTTTCGGTATATTTATTCACTGGGGAGTTTATAGTGTACCCTCTTGGGCTCCGAAAGGTGCGTATGCTGAATGGTATTGGTCACAGCTGCGCAACGATAAACCAGGTGGACCTTGGCGTACATTTCATAATCTCACCTATGGAGATGAATATCCCTATGAGCTTTTTGCACCACACTTTACCGCGGAACTTTTTAATCCTCAGGACTGGGCTAATCTTTTCAAGAAAGCAGGTGCAAAATATATAGTTTTAACCAGTAAACACCATGATGGATACTGTTTGTGGCCAGCTCCATCTAGTAAGAACTGGAATAGTGTAGAGATTGGTGCCAAACGTGATTTATTAGGAGAGCTTTCAACTGCAGTAAGAGACGAGGGGATTAAGATGGGTTATTATTACTCACTGCATAACTGGTACGATAAAGATTATGCACCTGCAGATCCCAATGGACCACGCAATATTGAAAAATATGTGCAAGAAGTAATGATGCCTCAGATGAAGGACCTTGTTAATAAATATAAACCTGCTTTGCTTTTTACGGATGGCGAATGGACGGCTCCGGCTGAAGATTATCATAGTCAGGAATTTTTGACATGGCTGTTTAATGACTCTCAAGCACCAAAGGATATTGTCGTCAACGATCGATGGGGGATAGATACCAGAAGTAAACATGGTGGATATTACACAACCGAATATGGGAAAGTAGATGTACATGGCACTGATCTCTCTTTAGATAAACCATGGGAAGAATGTCGTGGCATTGGTGCTTCGTTTGGTTATAATCGGAATGAGAATCTTGAAGATTATCTTACTTCACAACAAGCAGTACATTTATTGATTGATGTAGTTAGTCGTGGAGGCAATTTGCTTTTAAATGTTGGACCTACAGCAGATGGACGTATTCCTGCTATTATGGAAGATCGTTTGTTGGCAATTGGCAATTGGTTAGAAGTGAATGGCGAAGCAATTTACAATACAAAAAAATGGCTAATAGATGGGGAAGGTCCAACTCCACGAGAGAAGAGTATTGCTGAAGCAACTTCTGCAAAGGAAGCAGTTACATACACAAACAAAGATATCAGGTATACACAATCGAAAGATGAGAACACAGTCTATACAATTGCTCTAGGATTACCTGAGAATGAATTAGTGCTGAAAACAGTGAGAGTTAAAAATGAGAAAGATGCCTCTATTTCCTTATTAGGATCTAAAGAGCAAATATCATATACAGTTAACAGTCATGGTCAACTCACAATTAACATGCCCAATTTAAATAGAATCAAATGGCAACCTGCTTATACGTTTAAAATAACAGGATTTGATTTCGTCCTTATCGATAAGTAATAGTAAGTTAAAAAAACTTGGTTTTAATTTTAAAAATAAATTCATGTGAAAAATAGATTTAAAGTAATATCTGTCATAATTATTGTTCCCTTAATTATTTTATCCTGTTCTACTCAAGGAAATCACAATCAATTTGTAAATCGTTTTATTGGGACAGGTGGACATGGTGGGATAGTGCCAGTAGCAGCTGTCCCTTTTGGCATGGTCCAACTTGGGCCAGATACACGTACGTGTGGCTCAGGTTATGATTATTATGATGAAACTATTCTTGGCTTTAGTCATATACATAAAAGTGGTGCGGGGTGTAGTGATTTTTTGGATATCTTATTTCTTCCTTTAGATATTAACACAAGAACCGATAATATTAAGGTTCTAAATAGAGGTCAATTTGAAACATTTTTGTCACATGAAAAAGAGTCCTCAAAACCAGGATACTACGAAGTAAACCTTTATGAAGATAAGGTAAAAGTAAAACTAACTGCAACCTTAAGATGTGGTTTTCAAAATTATAGCTATTCTGAATTAGGAGAAAAGGCTATTTTATTAGATTTAGAGCATGGATCAGATTGTGGTTGTTCAATTATAGAAGAACAAGACATTGATACAATATTACTATCATCTTTCGAAATGGTAGATGATTACACCATTAGAGGTAGCCGAATTTCAAGTGGGTTTGCTCCAGAACAGCATGTTTATTTTCACACCGTTTTTTCTCAGCCAATGAAAAAGTGTGTCCTTTATGTTGACAACCAAAAAGTTGATAATGCTGCTTCAGCGGCAGGTGTTAATATCAAAGCTATTATTACTTTCGAGGAAAACATTAAAAACATAGATGTTAAAACGGGTATTTCTCCAGTTGACGTAGAAGGAGCACGAAAGAATTTATTTTTTGAAATAAATAATAAAAGTTTTGAAAAGATTCAACAAGAATCTAACAAAAAATGGGCTACTATACTTAGTCAAATTGAAATTGAAACAAATAACAATAAAAAAGAGGAGCTTTTTTATACAGCACTCTTTAATGTGATGATGTATCCTACACTCTTTTCTGATGTTGATAATCGTTACCGAGGACCGGATAGGGAGGTACATCAAACTGATGGATATTCCTATTATGGTGGGGTAATGGGTTTTTGGGATACATTTAGAGCAGCTATTCCTTTACAGTCTATTTTACAACCTCTAGTAATTGAAGATTACGTTAAAACTACTTTGGATCATTTTAAATATGCTGGGCAACTTCCAATATGGACACTAGCAGGAGTAGAGTCTTATCAAATGATTGGATTGTCTACAATGCCAGTAATTACGAATGCTTACATGAATGGCATTACAAGTTTTGATGTGGATTATGCTATGGAAGCAATGCAAGTATCTGCAATGAAAGATACTTGTGGATATTCGATGAATTATTTTGTTGGATTAAAAAACTACAAAAAATATGGTTTTGTACCTTGTAATTTAGAAATGGAGTCTGTTGCTCGAACAATGGAGTATTCATTTAATGATAGGGCTATTGCCCAATTTGCAAAATTAACAAATCATGAAAATGACTATAACTATTTTTACAATAGATCATTCAGCTACAAAAATGTAATAGACACATCAACATTATTTGCAAGAGGAAGAACAAGTGATGGAAAATGGCGCACACCATTTAATCCATTAAAGTCAGCACATCGTCGGGATGATTATTGTGAGGGTAATGCTTGGCAGTGGACTTTTTTTGTTCCTCATGATATTGATGGGTTAGCTAATCTCATTGGTGGAAGAAAAGTTTTATTGTCTCGCCTAGATTCTTTGTTTACAATGCATTCTAGGGTGGAAGGTAAATACGCTTCTGGAGATATTACAGGAATGATTGGACAATATGCACATGGGAATGAGCCAAGCCATCACATTGCTTACATGTACAATTACTTGGGGAAACCTAGAAAAACTCAATATTATGTCAATGAAATATTGGCGACACTTTATCATACGACACCAGATGGTATATGTGGGGATGAAGATACAGGACAGTTAAGTGCATGGTATATTTTCAGTTCATTAGGCTTTTACCCAATGGATCCAGTTTCTGGTAACTATGAATTAGGAGCTCCATTATTTGATAAAGCAATTATTAAATTGCCTTCAGGAAAATCATTTACTGTAACTGCTAATAATTTATCAGATGAAAATATTTATGTTAAAGATATATACTTAAACAATGAAAAGTTAAATAGATCTTATATTACTTTTGAAGAAGTCTTAAATGGAGGAAATCTTCATTTTGAAATGACTAATTAATTATTACTACAATATACATCTACGTGAAAACGGTAATAACTGTATAAGGTTCAGTTAATAGTAGTGTTAAAGGGGTGGCTTTTTAACTTGCACCTTCAAAATGTAATTTTGATTTTGATGTGTAATTTACTGAAGATGATCAAAAAAGGTATAATTCTTTATTATGTTTAAATCAAAAAGAGCAAGAGAAATAAACAAACAACAAAATGAAAAGACGTAATTTTATCAAAAACTCATTGCAAATAGTTGCTGGAGTTGTTGTTTTTCCAAAATTAATATCATGCACAAAATCGATGAGTGAATCAGCTTTCATTAACCGCATTTTAGCTGCACCCATTGACGGTGGCTATCAAGACCCCAATTATTGGATATGGGGTTCATCAGTTATTAAAGGTGAAGATAATCGATATCATATGTTTGCCAGTCGCTGGAGCAATAAAATAAGTTTTGCAAATTGGGTGACTAACTCAGAAGTTGTACATGCGGTTTCAGACACACCCACAGGGCCTTACAAAACAGTAAATGTTGTTTTGCCTGTTCGTGGCAAAGAGTGTTGGGATGGAATGTGTACCCATAATCCAAGAGTTATAAAATATGGAAATAAGTTTTTGCTTTACTATTTTGGAACTACCTATGATTTTGATCAGCCTACTCCTGAAAGCCCCGAAGTATCGACAGAAAACTGGAATAAAGCATGGATGAACAAACGGATAGGCGTTGCAATAAGTGATAGTGTCTATGGACCATGGGAAAGGCTAGATAAGCCTATTATTGAGCCACAACCGGACTCCTGGGATAAATCCATAACATCAAATCCTGCTCCTGTTGTTAATGAAAAAACAGGTGAAATTTTATTGATGTACAAATCATCGACAGATGGATTAACTCCTCCACTTCTGTTAGGTGTTTCAAACGCTGTAAATCCTGAGGGCCCATATGAACGTTTAAATGATAAACCTATATTTAGATTCGAAACAGCTGATAATAATAGAATTGATGTTGAAGACCCGTTTATCTGGCGCAACGGAGGAAGATATGAAGCTATACTGAAAGACCGTACAGGTGAAATATGTGGTGAAGAAGGTGGAGGAATTCATGCATGGTCTAACGATGGAGTTGAATGGCAGTTATTTGAAAATGTAAAAGCCTATGGTCGTGATGTTCTATGGGAAGATGGCACTATCACGCACCAAAATCATTTTGAAAGACCTTTTCTTCTCATTGAAGATGGTGTGCCAACACATTTGTTCGCTGCGACCGGTAATGGTTCAAGACCTTGGAGTTTTGACAAAACTTGGAACATGGTAATCCCACTTAAATTATAATCAAATGGCTTCGCATGAAATGGGAATGATTGCATTTATTCATTTCACTACCAATATAATTGCAAATAAGAGTGAGGATATGGAGATGAATGTAACAAAACAGATTTATGCGAATGATTATTAATTAACGGGATTTCTCCGAAAACTCAAGTATTGTATATTAGGTTCTACAGATGGTTTTTAATTCAGTTTAATTGGATTTACTGGTTTTACTGAAGAGAATATAATCCAAGGACTTAATGTAATTACTGATCAAATAAATTGTTCAACCAGAAGAAATGGAAGTTAAACCGAAAGTTTAACCCCTATAACTGAAGGTCATCATCAGGCTGGTAAAAAAGGGTATCTTAAGATTGAGAAGATAATTGTTTTATAAATCACTTTAATGTTGATAGTCATTATTGTCTAATAAAAAATACAAGTTGAACTGTGTTTTTAAAGTGCGACCAATTACTTAATCTTTGTTGTTAGCAGGCAGCAATTAATGAACTACATCAATATTCATTCTTTTTTGAGAAATATAGAAGGTGGATGGAGGAAAATGTTGAAAGAAAGTAATGCGCCACATCAAAATTCGCCCCTCTATGAAATGAGAGGGCTTACTTTTAAAAAGATAAAATATAATTACTAACTATTTGAAAGAGAGAAGGAAAATCTTATAAATTTATCGAATTACCGGACAGAAATGAATTATTTTATAATTAATCACATTAGTGAATCTTAAAAAAATCCATCTATGAATTTAAAAAAAACAATACTTATTATCCAGTTGTATTTTATTGGCGCAACTATACTTTTTGCCCAAAACAACAACTCAACACTTTGGTACAATTATCCTGCTCAGGATTGGAAAACTCAAGCATTGCATATTGGCAATGGTTACATGGGGGCCTCTTTTTATGGAGGAATTAATGAAGAACGCTTTGATATCACAGAGGAAACTATGTGGATGGGTGGTCCCGGGCAAAATAAAGAGTACAACTACGGCATTATTGAAGGAAGCAACAAATATCTAAAAGATATTCGCGAAGCTATTATTGGTGGTGAGGTTGAAAAAGCAGATAAATTGGTGGCTGAAAAATTTGTTGGCGATTATGCTGATTTTGGTTCGTTTACCTCAATCGGACAACTATATGTCTCTTTCAATAACCACGATGGCGAAGTTAGCAATTACAAACGTTCATTAGATGTATCTCAATCATTGGCGACCATCAACTATTCAGTGGGTGATGTTAATTTCAATCGTGAATATTTTGCCAGCTATCCAAACCGTTTAATGGCATATCGTTTCGAAAGTGATACACCCGGGAAACTAAGCTTCTCTCTTCGTCACGATTTCACACACAGCGATAAGCAAATAACTATCAACGGTAACGAAATTAGAGTTAAGGGCAAGATTGATGGAAACAACCAGGAGTATCAGGTAATAATAAAGATACTTAATGATGGTGGAGAATTTTCTACAGACGGCGATTTGTTAACCTTAAGTGGAGCGAATTCAGCAACTGTTTTATATACAGCTGCTACAGAATACAGACCTGTGGCCCCTCTTTACAACGGTGCCAATCCGAATGCAATTACAACAAAAATTATTACAGAAGCAACAGAGAAAGGATACAATGTTTTAAAAGCAGACCATATTGCAGATTATAAAAACCTATTCGATCGTGTTTCATTGCAAATGGATGGTGATCCAAATCTTGAAAAACTTCCTACTAACGAACGCTACGAAATGTTACAAACGGGAATGACAGATGATGCAGGCTTAAAAGTTCTTCTCTTCAATCTGGGAAGGTATCTTTTAATAAGCGCATCACGTTCAACAACGCTGCCATCAGGCTTACAAGGACTTTGGGTGCCGGGTAGAACAGCGGCTTGGAGTGGTAATTACCAAAGTAACATTAATTTACAGGAAATGTACTGGACAGCCGGACCACTTAATCTACCCGAATGCCACGAGTCTTACGTTAACTGGATAAAAACTTTGATTGAACCGGGCAGAATGGTTGCAAAAGCCTACTACGACACCGAAGGCTGGGTAAGCCATGCTACAGGGAATATTTGGGGATATGCATCACCTGGTTCCGACATGTTGTGGGGGATGTATCCCAGCGGCGCAGCTTGGCACTGTCAACATCTTTGGAGCCACTATGAATATACAATGGATAAACAATACTTGAAAAATGAAGCTTACCCAATAATGAAAGAAGCAGCTTGGTTCTGGTTGCAGAATCTGGTGGAATATAAGGGGAAACTTATTGTTGCACCAGCTGTTTCGGCAGAGCATGGTGTTGATTTCAAAGATGGCAAAGCACTTGATTATGCAATTACTAACGGGGAAGCAAGAAAAGATAAATTGTTTAACCTTCCTGGAGTTTATCAGGATATTCAAATGGTTCACGACCTTTTTTCAAATGTAATTCTAGCAGCAGGTATATTAAAAACAGATAAAGCTTTTATAAATAAAGTAAAAGAGTCGCGCGATAATCTGCTTCCTATGAAGATAGGCAAATACGGGCAAATTCAGGAATGGGCATGGGATGTGGATAATCCACGAAACCATCACCGTCACATATCACACATGTATGCATTAATGCCGGGAAGGCAAATCGACCCGATAAAAACGCCAAAATTAGCAAAAGCTGCTACTAAATCACTAAATATGAGAGGGCACACACAATATGGACCTAAATGGCCTCATATGGGAGGTAACTGGAATATGACCTGGCGAATCTGGTGTTACACCCGCCTTGGTGATGGTGAAAAGGCAGCCCGCATTTTTAATGACATGGTCAGCGAGGTGGGTTTTGAGAACCTAATGGCAAATCAAAGTGGAAATGTGCAAGTTGACGGTTCCATGTCAACCCCCGGCTTTATGTCCGAAATGCTATTGCAATCTCATCAGGGGGAAATTCACTTATTACCTGCTCTTCCAGTTGAATGGCCTGCTGGAAAAGTGAAAGGATTAATTGCTCGTGGAGCGTTTAAAGTAGACATTGAATGGCGCTACGGACACTTGGTTTCATGCAATATTGAATCGTTAAAAGGGAACGAAATACCGCCAATTAGATTAATAGGAGAACTTGTTAATCCTGCAGAGAATAAAAGGATTATTATCAAAAACTAATGATTGAGAAAGTTCGAAGTTTAATATGTATCTCTATTATGCATAGAACATCTTCAATGAAGAAGTTATTCTACATTATAACAGACCAATTAATCAATGAACACCTGATCAAAAGAAAGCAGAAAACCTAAGAATTATGCAAATTTACTAGTTCCGTAAAAAAAATATTGATGATTCGAATTGAATATATACTCACTTAATAAATTAAACACCTATAAATCCTAGGTATTAAAATAAAATGAATATGAATATGAAAATAAAGATTATTCCTATTATCCTCTCCTTGCTTATAATGATTTCATGTAACAAGGGAAAAGCTTGGTTATTTCCAGGGCCGGAAGGCATGGAAAGCAGTAAAAACTATTCTGTTTATATTAATAAGCAGCCTGCGTTTGTTTACGATGCGCCTGTTTATTATGAATTGAACAATCCTAATAGAGTTTCATCATTTGTTCAGTTTGATATGCAGGGAAAGGTTGAGATTGAGATTGAGCCCAATAAAAAAATTGAAACGGTTCGCATACGACCTTCCAATCTCGAAGTTCCATATAAAATTACTAACAATAAAATAATTCTTAGCTTAAACGAGCCAGGAAAATTATCAATTGAGATAAATGGGTGTATCGATGATAATTTAATGATTTTTGCCAATCCTCCTGAAGTTGATATACCCGAAAAATACGACAAGGATGTTATTTATTTCGCTCCTGGAATCCACTACATTGATGACGATTATGGGATTCTAGAACTTAAAAGCAATCAAACATTATATTTAGCTGGCGGTGCAGTACTTCATGCACGTATTATTGCAAAAAACGCACAAAATATAAAGATAACCGGAAGGGGGATTATTGATGGATCTACCCTTTTAGGGCGTCATCCGGATTATTACAGAAAATATTTGGGGGAGCCTGACACTATAAGAAGGCCAAATTTTGTGCAGTTTACTAACTGCGACAACATTACTGTTGAAGGTATAGTTTTAAATGATCCACCTCATTGGATGCTTGTTTTTAGATCATGCAATGATGTTAAAATAAACAATATCAAAGAGTTCGGATATGTCGATAACAGTGACGGAATTGATATTGTTGGAGGCAAAAACATTACTATAAATGATGTTTTTTTACGCAACAACGATGATTGCATCGTGCTTAAAGGAATGCCTGATGATATTGATAATGTTCTTGTTACAAATAGTATTATTTGGACTGACAGAGCAAATGGTCTTCAGATTGGTCACGAAACTCTTATGAATACTATTAGCAATGTCACCTTTCGAAACATCGACATTTTAGAACAGCGGAACCGTTATATAGGACATAGTGCACTTAGTATTTTTAATGGTGATAGTGCTTTGATTTCTGATATCACTTACGACAACATCAGAGTTGAAAACTGTGAAAGATTGATCGGTCTTATTATAGAAAAAGGTTTTTACAATAGAGCTTCTAAACGAGGTAAAATTGAAAACATCCATTTTAAAAATATCCATAGTAACAAGTCATTGGATATTCATATGGATGGCTTCAATGAAGAGTTTGCTATAAAGAACATTTCGTTTGAAAATATTTACCTTAATGGTGAGCTTGCGAATCCGGAGTTTTTTTCAAACCCTTATGCTTACAATATAACATTAAAACAAAACAATAGTGATTCCTTGTTTATTCCGTCATCCATTGCAAAAGGAACGACGTACAAAACAATTGACATTGTGCCATGGTGTAATCGTTCGCTTTATGATGAAATACCAGGCGATGGAAAAGGATGGTTTGATTTGGGTCCGTCAGAAGACATGGCTGAACTAAAAGGTACGTTACAACAAATTACAGAAATTCCTTTCCAGATTTCTGATGATCCTGAAAAAGGAGCAATAGTTCTTCGATCATCACAGTATTTGACTGAACAACCATACGCAAGCTACCCTATAAAAATTTCACAAAAAGCTAAATATTTGTTTTTTCTTCAAGCAACCGCTTTCACAAATGGTTTTGTTGATATAGTTCCTACGGAAGCCTGGATTGGCGGAGCTGGTAAATTGCTTTTTAACCAAAGTCCTACAGGAACAAGCTTATGGTATTATACTGTGAGATACAAAGGGGGGGGGCTAAAGTGAAAATACCTGTCAAGGCAGGTATGAATATTGAAGATTGGGGCGTTTGGGCTCCAGGAGGATGGGTAGCTCAATTAAATGGGAAGAAATTTTATGTTCAACAATGGGAAAATCCATATCCTGACAAAATCATAGAATCCATTAAAATGCACTCAGCATTGAAACCAGAGGTGCCTGCACTTTTGGCCTTAACAATAGGTAATTAATCATTAAATGAGTCTGCAAAGAAATCTAAGTCTAAGCGATTATGTAATATTTTAGAAACTTTAAAAAGATGAAACATTCAATGTTTAAATGGCTGCAGGAAGGGGTATGCCATACGTTTGGCACCGTGTTGTGAGTTTTAATTTAAATAAGAAGAACAAAATTATTGAGACGATTATATATTCTCATTTTTATAAAAAAATAAATCCTATGAAAAAAATAAATGTTTTAATCATTTACACATTCTTTGTTTTTTCGTCTGTTTTTGCACAATATAAACCAAACTGGGAATCTCTTGATAAGCGCGATATTCCATCATGGTGGACTGATGCAAAATTCGGTATATTCATTCACTGGGGTTTATACTCAGTTCCTGCTTATGCCCCTGTTAATGAAGTTGAAGGCGTTTATGGAAAGTACGCTGAACATTATTACAGTCGTCTTATAACTGATAATAAATTATTTGCTGATTTTCATGCAAAACATTATGGAGATAATTTTAAATATGCTGATTTTGCGCCAATGTTTAAGGCAGAGTATTTCGATCCAGCACATTGGGCTGATCTTTTTAAGGGAGCAGGAGCCAAATATGTTGTGTTGACCTCTAAGCATCACGATGGGTTTTGTTTGTGGCCAAGTACACACTCACCCCATTGGAATAGTGTAATACTTGGGCCCCATGTTGATATTATTGACACTTTATCACAAGCTGTTCGAGACGTTGAACTTCATTTCGGTTTGTACTACTCGTTGAACGAATGGAATCATCCATTATATTCAAAATCGACTATAGAAGAATGGGTGGACAGGCATATGATTCCCCAAATGAAGGAATTGGTAAATAAATATAAGCCCGAGATTATTTTCGCTGATGGAGAATGGGATTATAATAGCAAAACACTTAAAAGCGAAGAGTTTTTAGCTTGGCTGTACAATGATTCACCCGTAAAAAATAGTGTGGTAGTGAATGATCGTTGGGGCAAAGAAACACGAAGCAAGCATGGCGATTATTATACAACAGAGTATAATTTAGTGCATAACGAGGAAGGTATTGGGGATAATGCCGACCATCCTTGGGAAGAAAGCCGAGGAATAGGCACATCTTATGGGTTCAATAAGTTTGAGACGACAGAACATTATCTCTCTTCTAAACGACTGATAGACATATTGATAGATAAAGTGTCTAACGGGGGGAATTTTTTACTGAATGTAGGACCAGATGCAAATGGACTAATTCCTGTTGTGATGCAAGAGCGTTTGCTCGATATAGGTAAATGGCTTAAGATAAATGGTGAATCAATTTATTCTTCCCATCCTTGGCGTAGTAAGCACAAACCGATGGATGAAAACCTTGCTTTCACTCAAAGAGATGGTAATCTCTATATTATCATGAAAGAATGGAAAAAAGAACCTTTTGTTTTAAATAATGTAACAAGCGGAGGAGAGGTTGAGTTATTAGGATATAAAGGGAAAGTAAAGTTTTTAAACGAAAACGGTAATTTGAAAATAGTTCCACCGAATTTAACCATAGAAGAGTTACCTTCGCAGAAGGCATGGGTAATCAAAGTGGAAAATTTTAAAGAATAGTAGGATCATTGGTTTCAAAGGTGGGATAAGCCTTCAATTGGGCGCTTTGATGGTGAGAACTACAACATTGGGCTTGTTAATGTTACAGATATACTGTATTAGCAATTGGTTAAGGTAGCAAAGATCACGTATTACAAGGATTAATGATGTTTATCTCGGAGGTAAATCCTTACTATTATCAGGCGAAAAAGCAGTGAAATAATTTCACTTGTAGAACAAAGTATAAAGTGTTGTTGTAGAGAGTTGTCTTATATTTTTTCACTTATTAAAACTTATAGAATTACTTGAAGGTGTATTCAAAGAGAACTCTTAAAACAAGCCAGTAGAAGTTCTTTCCAGGACAGGTGATATGAGAAACTGTCCTATTGTCAGAAAAGGCATGGAGTGAGATTTTAGTTTATGCTCAATATCAAGTAAGCTATAGCTTTATGATTCCAGCTTTGCAAGATAAAGAAAACAAACTCATTTTGCACATATATTAAAATGAGTGTATTTTAATAATTAATATAAAACTTAAACATGAACGCTAATTTAAATTGTATTTCAATGAAACTCCAGTTAATTCAATCTATAATGCTTCTTTTCATTTTTTCTTTTGTAGTTAATAGCCTTACTGCACAAGTAGTTTTAACAGAAGAAAAATGGGTGATATCTACATACTTAGTTGCTCCATCCGAAAAGAGCCCTATTTTTTTTAATGATGAAACGCACCAGGGAGCAGCTAAACGCATTTATCCTTATGCTATGAATGACACTTACATTAATGAAAGGGTTGAAAAAGCATATAAAGCATTGATCTTAGAAAATGAGTACATAAAACTTTGTGTGACCCCTGAGATAGGTGGTAAACTATATTACGCTATAGATAAAACCAATGGATATGATTGTAGAGTCGGCAACGGAGAACCTGAAGAAAGCTGTTGAATTATCTTATAGTAATCTTTGGGCTAAAGTTGAGTTGAAAAACATGTAAAATATTACACTATTCAAGCAAATATGTAAGTAATAAAGGGTAGAATATTATATTAAGGCTAATTTGGACTTCATAACAGTCTGATAGTTAGTAAGTAATGAATCAAAGCGATGATAAAATAAAGTATTGAAAAATTAGGTACGATAAAAGAGATTTCGGAAAAAATGCGTACACCATTTTTCACACATTAAACAAGATGAAAATATCTCGGATAGGACAGTTTTTTAATAGCGTAAAACGATGTGGAGTAGATGTGTCTGAT
>Ga0172377_10004425_pt1 | contig 14430 bp, 12 predicted proteins | sample Pumphouse3metaG_FD_119749 | JGI IMG/M metagenome (GOLD analysis project Ga0172377, IMG submission 119749) | Leachate microbial communities from a municipal landfill in Southern Ontario, Canada - Pumphouse #3 metaG | ecosystem: Engineered > Solid waste > Landfill > Unclassified | place: Canada... | reverse complement strand
TCAAGTTATTCCTGTAACAGTATTTTTGCCAACAATCCCGCGTTTATTCCAAACTCAATTTAATATCTGCGTTAAGCGTGACAAACTGTAAAAAATCCCATGCGGGAGGGCGGAGTAAGTTAAAAACAACGGCTTTAAAAGCCAAGGCGTTTTTTCGGAGGAGCGCATGGCAAATCTTTTTGACTACCTTGACTGGCGCGGCGACTTAACTTTTGACCGGTCGCCGTTTTGCGATATCGACGCGCTTATTCTCTCCGAGCTCTCATATATCGATTACGCCGGAATCGTGCCGGGAATAAGAGACGGCGGGGGGGTAAAGCTGTCGGCGGCGTCGAGACGGTTTTTTGAACAGCGCGGCGGCGAAACCGGCGAAATAAGTCTTGGCGCTTTGATATCCCCCAAAATTATCCTCCTTTTAAAACGGGCGGCCTCGTCCGCTCGGTTTGGCGGGGAGGATGTTTTGTTTTACGAGTGCGCCGCCGACAGTCAAACCGAAGAGCAGTTCGGCGCGGTTTGCTTTTCCGCAGGGATTGGAACGCTGTTTGCCGCTTTCCGCGGCACCGACGACACGCTTGTGGGCTGGAAAGAAAACTTCAACATGACTTTCAGGTCGCCCGTTCCCTCCCAAATCCACGCCGAGCGCTATCTTCGCGCTCTTTGCGGAGCGTTTGATGGGAACCTTATCATAGGCGGCCACAGCAAGGGCGGGAACCTCGCCGTGTGGGCGGCGTCAAGCTGCGGGTACTGCGCCTCCCGGATTACCGCCGTGTATAACTTTGACGGCCCCGGGTTTTCCGTCGACTTAAAACAAAAAGACGGCTACGCCGGGATAAGCGGTAAAATCCGCACTTTTGTGCCCGAGTGCTCGGTAGTGGGGATGTTTTTAAACCATGAGGAAAAATATACGATAGTCAAGAGCGAAAACCGCGGGCTGTGGCAGCATGACGCGCTGTCTTGGGTTATAAGGCGAAATAAATTTGTTAAGGTGAGAACGCTTTCAAAAGAAATGGCCCGTCTTAACTTTGTGCTTTCGGAATTTCTCCGCGGCATGGATGACGACGCCAAGGAGCGTTTCACCGAAAGCTTTTTCGATATGCTTGTTTCGACAAAAGCCGAGACTCTCACCCAGCTGAAAAACGGCAAGCTAAGTCTGCTAAAGGCGTTCAGATCCGCCGAACCGGAGGTTAAAAAAGCTTTATTAGCGGCGCTGAAGCTGTTTTTAGGCGAGAGCGCCAAAGGCGCGGCGGGGTTTTTCAAAAAGCCTTTCTCGAGGGGAAAACAAATTGAACAGGCCGAAAACATGGTAAAAACCGAAAAAATCATAAAATAAAAAGCGGCAGAACCGCTTTTTTCGTTACATAAAAGAATTTATTAACATTAGCCGTTTTGTTTAACCAAGGGTTTTTCCGCTAAAAGATCCAGTAAAAGAGCGGGATTGTGAGAAACCCCACCCAAGCGGGGTGCCAATAGCCGTAGACGCAGCCGATAAATAAAAATGCCGCGGTGACAAACACGGGGTAATTAAACTTGCGTATCGAGCGGCAGGTGATGGCGTTGATAATGCTATTGACCACCGGTATACAAATAAAAAGAATCCAAGCGGGGTTCCAAAGGTCAAGCGTAAAGCCGAGAATGAGAAAGGCAATGACGGTGAACAGCCCTACGGGAAGATCCTTTAAATATTTCTTTTTCCTGTCTTTTATTTTAAAATGAATATGCGAGTGTTTTTCGCCTTTTCCGTGTATGTTTTCCCCGTCGGGGTCGTCGTCCCCAATTTCCCCCGAAAAAGAAACCCTCACGTCGCTTTTCCCCACGCGCTTTACCTTAACGCCTTTCCAGCCGATATGAACCTCGTCATTTCCGTCGTTAACATGTATTCCGGACGCATCAATCGCCACTCTGTCTTTGCCGTCGACAATATGTATCCCCGCTTTGTCGAACAGCCTGCCGTTTTCCTCGTTTTGCTCATCCCCGTTTACTTTTTCCCCGTTCTCGCCCTCACCCGAATCTTGAGGCTCATCAAAAATAACCTCGTCGGGGTCTACGTTGAGGAGAGTATCAATCGGCACTCCGTAAAGCTTTGACAGACGAATAAGGTTGTCGGTGTCGGGGCAGGCCTCGGCTCTTTCCCATTTTGAGACGGCCTGCCTTGATATCCCAAGCTTTTCGGCGAGTTCTTCCTGAGAAAACCCCGACTGCTTGCGGTAATTAAAAAGTCTGTTTGCCATTTCAATGTTCATAATCGTTCTCCCTTGCTTGTTACTATATAAATTATATATGCGGCGGGGGAGTATTTCTATATACTTTGGTGTTCAGAATAAGGTTTCGCCCAAGAAAAGTGTCAACCTTTGGTTGCGTTTTTTGCTTTTGTTCGCAACCGGGCGGATTTTTCGGGGTTTTTACGGTTTTTCACCCAAAGCCAAAGCGAATAAATCACAAACAAAACAGGAGCCGCCATAATGATATCCCCCACCCTTGCGTAAAGGGTTTTGGTTTTATTCGGGTAGACGGTACAAATCGTTATGGCTTTTGTGAGGGGCTTTGTGGGGGAGAGAATCTCCCCTTTCGGGGTGATAAACGCCGAAATCCCCGTGTTCGCCGCCCTGACGACATATTTCCCCGTTTCAATGGCGCGGAGGGCGGAGTGGCCGAGGTGCTGGTAGACGGCGGACGAGTCTTTAAACCAGCTGTCGTTGGTGGAAACGATAAGCAGTTCGCCGCCGCTGTTAACGCTGTCCCTTGCCAGCGAGGGGAAAATCGAGTCAAAACACACAAGGCACCCGAGCTTTGTGGAGTCGGGGAGGGTTATCGTAACCCCGCTCTCCCCCGGCGAAAACGGCTCTTTGGCAAGGTTAAGCCCGTTTACAAAGGGGAGAAGCTTTGTGAAAAGCCCGCTGAGCGGGAGATATTCCCCAAAGGGAACCAAGTGCTGTTTTGAATATATCTCAGACGGGGAGGAGTCATAGTTTAAGGCAAAAACCGAATTATAGGTTTTGTCCCCCCGAGTTGTCACCGATGACATTAAAACCGTCGCCGTATACTCTTTCGCCAGCAAAGCGAATCGCTCCTCAACCTCATCGGTATAACCGTAGGGAATGGCGGACTCGGGGAGGACTATAAGCGTTCCTCCGCTCTCGGCCGCCTCTTTGGCGAGCGCGAAATATTCGTCGATTATTTTGTTTTTCTTTTCTTTGTCCCACTTTTCCATTGAGGGGATATCCCCTTGGAGAGAAGCGGCTTTTATGGGGTGAGTTTTTTCGGTTGGGGTTAAAAGAAGCGCAAAGCCTGTTATGAGCGGCAGAATAAAAGCGGCGGCCGAAGTCAGCAAATGTTTTTTACCGCGGGACAAGGCAAAGAGGGAAGCGTACCCCGCGATAAAGCTTAGCGAAAGGGTTATAAAAAGCGGGCCGAACAGCGAGATGTTTTGAATAAACGGCGAAAAGCGGTATTGCCCAAGCGCGGCTGTCCCCCAAGGGAACGCCGCCGACCCCCGCGAGTTTACATACTCAAAAATCATCATATTAAACGCGAAACCCGCCGGGGCGAGGTATATTTTCTTTGGGTAAAGCTTTGAGAGCAGGAATACAGCCGCCATAACGGCGGAATGAAGGGAAGAGAGCCCGATTATCGCGGCGAATACGATAAAAAGACCCTCGGCGGGGGTAAACCCAAAAGCCTCAAACGGGTAGAGCGCGAAAAACCATGAGTAAAGGGGAACAAAAAACCCGATCCCGAAAAAGAAGGTTCTTTTAAAAAGCGATGTTGTAAGCCCGACGCTCCCGTCGGGATTTTTTTTAAAGAGGCACAGGTAAAACAAAAATAAAAACAAAAAGCAAAGGCAAAACGCCGCCGGGTAAAAGTAAGCGACCGAATAGCCCGCCCCCGAGGCAAAACACCACAAAGCGGGGAAGCGGGAAAAAAACCTATAAACTTTTTTTGCCGGTTCGGGCAGTTTCACGCCAAAAACCCTTTGCCCCCTTTTATTTTTGCGGTTTAGACCGCTCCGATGCCGATAAGCATTTCTCTCACGCTTTGCGTCGCTTTGCTAAACGCGTCATACGGCGAGTCAAAAGTGTAGAGATGGGTTATGTCGTCAATGTTGGAAAGGGAAGACAGCCCCGAGAACGCCATGAGATGAGGCTCCATTGTCAGCACCACTTCGCCGGTTTTATCTTTATGTACCTCGGCGAGAGTTTCTTTAATCGCCGCGTCACCGAGCCCCGGCGGCACAATGGCGCCGGACTTGACGCTGTCTTTTATATGCAGGTATTCGATATAATCCTTAAGCAACGCGTATGACCCCGCGGCTTCCTCGCCGCAAAAAGCAAAGTTGCCGCCGTCATGCACTAATCTGAGCTTTCCGCCAAAATAATCGGCAAGCTTTTTCACCGCTCCCGGCGACTGGCCGTAAATTCCCTTTTCGTTTTCATGGCAGAGCGTAAACCCCCGCGAGTCCGCCGCCGAGAGAAGTTTTTCGGTAAGGGAAAACACCTTTTTTTCAAAAGCGGCGGGGGAATCGCTTTTCTCCGGGTAAAAAGAAAACATCCGTATCCGCTTGGCGGAAAGCATGTCGCCGATATCCATTACCCGCCCCAAGGTTTTTAAGGTTTCGCCGAACTTGTCGGTGGTGACTTTGCCGACCGGAGACCCAAGCGACCAGACTTTTATCCCGTAGCGGTCAAGCTTTTCTTTAACCTCCCCTACCTCGCCGTCGTTTAGCAGGGTAAACGATTTTCCGTCGACCCCCCTCAGCTCAATCAAGGGGATTTTCAGCTTTACCAAGGAAGTTAGCTGCGTTTCAAAGTTTTCGTCGATTTCATCCGCGAAAGCGGAGAGAATAAATTTCGCCATTGTCTTATCTGTCTCCTTTATAGTAAGTCGAAATGCACGCCGGCTTGCCGGCAAGCATTTCGAAACGCCGACATGCCGGCTTGCCGGCAGGTCGGCATGTCGGCATTTCGACAGGTTATTTGTTTTCCACAACCACTATATGGCCGTTTTCAAAATAACCCGTATAGCTCCTCCCCGACGGCCAAGTGTAAACCGCCGCTTCGCCGTGGGCGTAAGAGCCGTCTTTGTTAAGTATAAACTCGCCCTTTTCGTCTTTCAGCCGGGTGTCAAGCATACTGTCAATAAAGTTTCCGGTATAGGTTTCGCCGTTCGCCCATTTGTATGTCCCCGTCCCCGTCCGCCTGTCATTGATAAAAGAGCCGGTATAAATATCCCCGTTGTCAAAGAAGAACGTCCCCTTGCCGTTTTTAACGCCGTTGGCAAAGCTCCCCTCATATTTTGAGCCGGTGGCTCCCGGCGGCGCGGCGAAGGTGAAGACCCCCTCCCCGTCGGCGAGCCCGTTTTTAAATTCCCCGACATAAACCGAGCCGTCGGCCCAAGAGTATTTGCCGCTGCCCTCCATTTTGCTCCCCACGAGATCTCCCGTGTAGGTGTCGCCGTTGCTGAACGAATATGTGCCTTTGCCTGTTATCTCGTCATAGGCGAACCTGCCGGTATAGGTGTCGCCGGTGGCGTAATATTCCATGGTGCCCTCGCCGTGGCGGTAGAGCTGGAGGATATCCCCTTTATATTTGTCTCCGTTAGAGTATTCAATGGTGTTGTTGTAATAGTCAAGGGTGGCGCGGGCGCCGTCGCGGTATCTTATGGTGCCGCTGACGGGCTGGCCGTCAACAATCTTACCGAAGAATTTAAAACCGTCCGAGGTGGTGACGTATCTGTAACCCATTGATAAAAGAACAACCGCCGTCGCCGCCACGCAAAGCAGGGCGAAAATGAGAATGAGCACGACGGGGTGGATTCCTTTCCTGCGCTTGTACATATGTTTCGTTTCCGCCGGTTAATTAAAGATATCCTTTATCATGGAAAGCAGCCCGGGGAAGAGCATGGTTATGATAAGGGTGGCAATAGCGAAGACAACAAGCGCCCCAAGCACAAAAAGCGAAGACGCGCCCGTGTCTTTGTATTTATTTTCGGCTTTTTCCATGTTTTCCTCAGGTATATAGTACCTGCCGGAATCGTTCTTGACTATGGCGGAAAAGCCCGTCCCCGGAGAGAGAAAGCGCTTCAGCAGAAAACCCTGCTTAACCCCGGTTTGTTCGAGAGTGACGGCGGAGCTGATATCAAAAGCGTTAAGCTCAAACAGCCTTATCACAAAGCTGCCGAGGATTTTTTTGACATAGTAGGTGTAAAGGGCGGCGATTATCGCCCCGACGGTAAAAGACCAAAGAATTTGTTCTGCAGTGTTAATATAAATCCCCCCCGCGCTAAGCCTTGCCTATATTGTTTTTTGGGTATATGGTCTCCCGCCCCCCTAAAAAGGGGCGGAGCGGAACGGGGACGGTGAGACTCATATCCCCGTTTAAGTTGTTTTCAAGGAGCGCGATAAGCATTCTCGGCGGAGCGGCCGCCGTGTTGTTGAGAGTGTGGGGGAAGAACTTCCCCCCCGCCATATCGGCTCTTATCTTAAGTCTTCTCGACTGCGCGTCGCCGAGGTTGGAGCAGGAGCCCACCTCAAAATATTTGTTTTGCCGCGGTGACCACGCCTCCACGTCGCAGGACTTAACCTTAAGGTCGGCAAGGTCGCCGGAGCAGCACTCAAGCGTTCTGACGGGTATGTTCAGCCCCAAAAATAAATCGATGGTGTGCCGCCACAGCCTGTCGTACCACTCCATGGAGTCTTCCGGGCGGCAGATGACTATCATCTCTTGTTTTTCAAATTGGTGGATACGGTAAACGCCGCGCTCCTCAATGCCGTGCGCGCCTTTTTCTTTCCGGAAACAGGGCGAATAGCTCGTCAGCGTGTGCGGGAGCGTTTCGCCGTCAATTATGGTATCGGTATATCTCCCTATCATGGAGTGCTCGCTTGTCCCCACAAGGTAGAGATCCTCGCCTTCCACTTTATACATCATCGCGTCGGATTCCTCAAAAGACATAACGCCGCCGGCGACCGCCGAGCGGATCATAAACGGCGGCACCACATAGGTAAAACCTTTTTTAACCATAAAATCCCTCGCGTAGGTGATAACGGCCGAGTGAAGCAGCGCTATATCGCCGAGGAGATAATAAAAACCGTTCCCCGCCACCCTCCGCGCGGACTCAAGGTCAATACCGCCGTACTTTTCCATTATGTCCACATGATAGGGTATTTCAAAGTCAAACTTACGCTTTGTCCCGAACTGTGTCAGCTCCACGTTTTCGCTGTCGTCCTTACCTATCGGCACCGACGGGTGGATAATGTTGGGGATTTTAAGCATAACGGCGTAGAGTTCTTCCGACGCTTCGCGCTCTTTTCGGGTGAGGTTTTCAATTTCCTCGCCGCTCTTCGCCGCCTGCGCCTTTATTTCCTCCGCCTCTTTAACCCTGCCGGACACCATAAGACCGCCTATTAACTTTGAAGCGCGGTTGCGGTCGGCGCGGAGGATTTCCGCGTTTGTCTTTAAGCGGCGGATTTCGGCGTCAAGCTCTATCGCCCTGTCGACAAGCGCGAGCTTGCCGGGCTGAAATTTCTTTTTGATGTTTTCCCTTACCGTTTCAGGGTTTTCGCGTATAAGCTTAATGTCTATCATGGGTCGGCCTTTCGGTTGCGTTATAATTAATATTTATTCGTATCACGGTTTTTTTAGTTATCCCGGAAAATATCCTCGCCGCAGATATGCTCCAGCAACCCCTCAAGGTCGTCCGGGGAGGAAAACGCCAGAGATATATGTCCTTTCCCGCCGTTTTCTTTTATTGTTACCCGTCTGGCGAGTTTTGATGAGATTTTTGATTCGATTCCCCTGTAATAGCTTGTCTTGACCTTTTCGGGTTGGTTTTTTCGGGGCGGGTTTAAAATAAGTTTAACCAGCCTTTCCGTTTCCCTTACCGAAAGCTCCTCGGCAATGATTCTTTTTGCCAGCTCAAGGATAACTCCTTCGCCTTTTGATTCAAAAAGCCCGATAAGCGCTCTCGCGTGTCCGAAAGAGATTTTGCAGTCCTTGACAAGTTCCAGCGCGCTTTGCGGGAGGGTGAGAATCCGCAGCATATTTGAAACCGCCGGCCGGGATTTCCCCACCTTTTCGGCGGCCTCTTCTTGGGTGAGTCCGTATGTCTTTATAAGCTGTCTGTAGCCGTTTGCCTCTTCCACGGGGTTTAGCCCCTCGCGCTGGAGGTTTTCCACAAGCGAGATAAACGCCGAGCTCTTGTCGTCGGTTTCCCTTATTATAGCGGGGATTTCATCAAGCCCCAAAAGATTGCAGGCTCTCCACCTGCGCTCCCCCGCGATTATTTCATAAAACCCGTTTTGCTTCGGCCGCACCACTATCGGCTGAATAACGCCATGCTCTTTTATTGAGTTCGACAGTTCGGCTAAAGTTTCGGGCTCAAAGTTTTTCCTTGACTGGCCGGGGTTGGGCTCGATGTCATAAAGCTTTATAAGCGTTACCCCGTTTGACGAAGTTTTATCGCTTGTCAGCAGGGCGTCAAGCCCCCGCCCAAGACCTTTTCTCGCCACTTTATCACTCCTTTTCTTGCCGAACTTTAGTTTTTGTTATTTTTATATGTAAGAGGGAAGTAATTAAATCCAAACGCGGCGGCGGGCTACGCCTCTATGCTCCGCTCCTTTTTATGATTTCGTTTGTTATTTCCTCATATGCCCTTGTGCCTTTGGCGTATCTGTCGTACATAAAGGCGGGAAGCCCGTAGCTCGGCGCCTCGCTGAGCTTAATATTTCTCGGCACTGGCCGGCTTATAACCTTTGAGCCGAAATATTTTTTTATTTCGTCAAGCACCTGCGCGTTAAGCGTAAGCCGCCCGTCGTACATATTTATAAGTACTCCCAAAATGTCAAGCGAGGGGTTAAGCCTGCCCTTTACATGCCTAACCGTGCTTGTGAGCTGGCTAAGCCCTTCGAGGGAGTAAAATTCGCAGAGCACGGGGATAATAAGCCCGTCGGCGGCGGTGAGCGCGTTGAGGGTTATAAGCCCAAGCGAGGGCGGGCAGTCGATAAAAATCAAGTCAAAATCGTCTTTTATTTCAGTCAGCGCCGCCTTAAGCCTGAACTCTCGTTTTTCTTGGTCGACAAGCTCTATTTCCGCCCCCACAAGGTCAATGCTCGCGGGGATTATCGAAAGCTTCTCCACGCAGGTGTCCGCGATAACCTCGCCCGCCTTTGCCCGCCCGATAAAAAGGTCATATGATGAGAGTCCCGAGCGTTTTTTGTCAATGCCGAGCCCTGTCGTGGCGTTGCCCTGCGGGTCGATATCAATGAGCAGCGTTTTCTTCCCCGACTTTGCCGCGCAGGCGGAAACATTAACGGCCGACGTGGTCTTGCCCACGCCGCCTTTCTGGTTGGCGAAGGCGATAATTTTATATCTTCCCATATCTCCACCGCGTTCATAATTTTACATAACAGTATAAAGCTTAATGATTAAGTTGTCAATACAAAACCCGTAAATAAGCCTTTGCCGTGGTTAAAATGACGGAAATTTAACTTTTTGTTTGAACTTTCAGCACGGCTTTGGTTTTTCCGTTTGGGTTAAAATTAAGAAAACAAAACCCCAAAACCCCCATAAAAACAATTATAGCGGGGATTCCGCTCCCCGCTTTTTTAGTATTTCGTTGCGTACCGAATTATCCATTATCTATTATCTCTTATCTTTTATCTCTTATCTTTTATCCGTCATCTGTCTTCCCTGAAATATGTTACCCCAAGAGAAGCGGGGCCTTGATTTTCTTTTCTCCGCTTAAGGCTTACGATAACAAGCACCACGATTGTGACTATATAGGGCAGCATTTGAGTGATGTCGGTGGGTATTTGAATAATATACTGATACGCCCAGTAAAAAATCCCGAACAAAAGCGACCCCCAGATAAGGTTGAGGGGTTTCCACATGGCGAATATCACAAGCGCCACCGCGAGCCAGCCGAACGCTTTTATTGAGGAAATATCGGCGGTCGACCAAGCGCCGCTTTTAAATTCCATAACGCAGAACAGCCCGGCGAGCCCTGTTATCCCCGAACCGATACAAGTTGAGAGATACTTGAATTTTATAACGTTTATCCCGACCGCGTCGGCGGCGGCGGGGTTTTCGCCAACCGCGCGGAGCGCCAGTCCGTGGCGGGTTTTATTCAGGAATAGCGTGAGGACAACAGCCAGCGCTATCGTGAGGTAAAACATAAACCCATAGCTGAAAAGCAGGTAAGAAACCCACCCGAGGGAACTTGAGATAAAAGGAACTTTCGCGCTGAACACCGTGTACGCCCTTTCAAACCGCACGTTCCCGCTGGCGGGGATGTTTACAAAACAAGCGGAAAGGAATTTAGCGAGCCCCACGCCGAAGACGGTCATAACCAGCCCCACCACGTTTTGGTTTATCCGGAGCGTGACGGTAAAAAAGCTGTACAGCCCGCCCATCGCGGCGGCGGCGGCAAACGCGCAGGAGAGGGATATGACGATTATCATAAACGCGCTTTTACCGCCCGACGCGGAGTAGACGTCAAGGCCGATAATCCCGGCCGCCGCGCCCACGCACATTGTCCCGGGAAGCCCCAAGTTAAGGTTGCCGCTCTTTTCGGTCAGTATCTCGCCCAGCGCCGCGAGCATTATAAACGCGCCGAAGAGTATTGCTTGGTGGAGCCAAGTTAAAATTACCGGCATGGTTAAGCCTCCTCCCGTGTTTTGCGGCGGAAGTTAATTTTATAGTTAATATTAAATTCGCTTCCTATAATAACAAATAAAAAGATCCCGCTGATAACGCTTGCCGAGCTGGTGGGGAAACCCGTCGTGGCGTAAAACGCGTTGGTCACCGCTTGAGAGCCGTTTTCAAGCGCCACGAGCATGACAGCCACCCCCGCCATTACAAGGGTGTTGAACTTTGACATCCAAGCGACGATTATGGCGGTGAACCCATACCCCGACGCGATTTCGGACGAAACCGTGTGGCTTTGGGCGGAAACGGTCAAAAACCCGCACAGCCCGCAGAGCGCGCCGGAAATAATCATTGTGCGGATAACCACCCTGTTAACGCTTATCCCCGCGTAACGGGCGGTTGCCTGAGAATCCCCCACGACGGCTATCTCATAGCCCTGCTTTGTGTTTTTAAGGTAAAAATACATCGCCGCCGCAAGGGAGGCCGCGATAATTATAAACCAAGTGTCCTCGCTTTGGTACCAAGCGGAGGAAGCACTGTCCCGCCACAAATAGCGGAGATATCCCTTTTCAAACGTGGCTTTCTGGAGCATGTTGCCGTTTATCATCCCCAGCGCGGACTTGACGCCTTTCCATGAATTATAGAAATAATCAACGATTTTAGCGGCGATATAGTTCATCATAAGGGTAAAAAGGGTTTCGTTTGTGCCGAAGCGCGATTTAAACGCGGCGGGAATAAAGCCCCAGACCCCTCCCGCTACAATTCCGGCAACGCACATAATAAGCAGCAGCAGCCCGTTCGGCAGCAGAGGGAATTCGTGCATTATAAAAGCGGCCGCCATTGCCCCCGCGAGCACCTGACCCTCGGCGCCTATGTTCCAGAACTTCATTTTAAACGCGGGGGCGAGCGCCACCGCGATACACAGCAGCTTCGCGGACGCCTTAAGAGTTGGGATAAGATAATTCTTCCCCAAAAACGCGCCCTTGAACATGGTTTTGTATAAGTCGAGCGGGTTAATGCCGAAAGTGAGGTAAGCAAACAGCGCGATAAGAACCAGCGCGCCCAAAAATGATAAAAACCTGATAAGCCATGCCTCCCACTTCGGGATAGACAGCCTTTTAGTTATATGGAAGAGCGGGGCGCGGGATCTTTCTTCTGCGGTTCTCACCGGTTTAGCGTTCTCCATAAGCATACCTTTGTTTTGTTTTTGTTTACCTTTATATTTATCTTTTACCGAGCAGACATCATAAGCCCGATCTCTTCTTTTGTCGCCTTGCGGGCGTCGACGACTCCGCTGCTCTTTCCGCCGCACAGGACAAGTATCCTGTCGCTTATGGCGAGTAGCACGTCAAGGTCTTCCCCCACAAACGCCACCGCCACGCCCTTTTTCTTTTGCTCGTTTATAAGGTCGTATATCATATATGAAGTGTTTATGTCAAGCCCCCTCACGGCGTAAGCGGTGAGGAGCACCGAGGGCGCGCTGGAGATTTCTCTCCCCACAAGCACCTTTTGGATATTCCCCCCGGAAAGTGTTTTAACCGGGGTGTTAATTGAGGGGGTGGCGACGTTAAGGGTGTCTTTAATTTGTTTGGCGTATTTTTCCGGGTCCTTGTGGTTTAGGAACACCCCGCCGTTGTCGTTATAAGTTTTGAGCATCATGTTTTCCGGCATTCCCATCGACCCCACAAGCCCCATACCGAGCCTGTCCTCCGGGACAAACGAAAGCGTTATGCCGAGCTCTCTTATCTCTTTCGGCGATTTTCCGATAAGAGACTTGACTTTGTCGGTTTCCCCCCCGGGGTAAAAGTTAATTTCGCTCCCGGGCTGGGTTTTGTTAAGCCCCGCGATAGCCTCGAGAAGTTCCCGCTGGCCGCTGCCGGAAATCCCCGCGATCCCAAGCACCTCGCCGCCGTACATATCAAATGAAATGTCGTCAAGCGCCTTAAAGGAGTTTGCCCCCATAACGCTCAGCGAGCGAACTTCGATAAGCTTCGCGGTGTTTTCCGGGACGGGGCGGGAAATATTAAGCGTTACTTTCTTCCCCACCATCATTTCGGTAAGCATAAGCTCGTTTGCTCTTGACGTCTCAATCGTGTCGATATATTCGCCCTTGCGGAGGATCGCCACCCGTTCTGAAACCTCAAGCACTTCTTTTAGCTTGTGAGTTATAATGATTATGGATTTGCCGTCGTCTCTCATATTGCGGATAACCCCGAACAGGCTTTTTGTCTCCTGCGGGGTGAGGACCGCGGTGGGTTCGTCAAGAATTAAAACCTCAACCCTGCGGTAGAGGAGCTTTATAATTTCAAGCGTTTGCTTTTGAGACACCGACATATCGTATACTTTTTGGTCGGGGTCAAGCTCAAATCCGTATTTTTCGCAGATTTCTTCAATTTTCGCCTTTGTTTGCCTGAGGTTCAGCCTGCCCTCGGCGCCGAGCGCCACGTTTTCGGCGGCGGTGAAGACATCGATAAGCTTAAAGTGCTGGTGTATCATTCCAATGCCAAGCTCAAACGCGTCCTTCGGCGATTTAATTGAAACTTTTTTTCCGCCGACATAAATTTCCCCGCCGTCGGGGAAGTAAATCCCGGCGAGCATGTTCATAAGAGTGGTTTTTCCGCTGCCGTTTTCGCCGAGCAGCGATAAAATCTCGCCGCGGCGGATTGAAAAGCTGATATTATGGTTTGCCGCCATACCGCCGAAATATTTTGTCAGTTTTATAAATTCCACCGCCGCGGGGTTTTCGGGCATTATTACAACCATCCCTTTCTGAAGAAAGCCAAGCTTCTTGACGAAAAATCTGATAATTAAAAGGGTAAAGGGAGACGTTTTTTTTGTTTGTCTCCCTTATAAAGAGCCGTCTTGACGGCGGTGTTTTATAATTAAGGCCGCCGCCGATAAAAATTAAATAAAACTAAAAAGTTTAGTTGAGTTCTTTGATTCCGTCGATAATAATGTTAAACGCCGGGGCGGACTGGACATAAGACTCGTGGAAATAGCCGTCCGAAATCACGTTGTTGGCGTCATACACAAAGTTGCCGTCGGTGTCGGTGGCATAAGCCCAAGTGAGGGTTTTGCCCTTATAAGTGAACTTTGAGGTGTCAAAGACTTGAAGTTCGCCTTTTTTAAGCTTGCTTTCGAGATCCTTGACATAAGAAGCGGTGTCCGGCGAGCAGGACGCGCCGAGTTCGGTAATGGCGACGGCGCCCACGTCGTAGCCGCCCGACCAGTTGGTGGGGAGCTTATCGCCGTTTATCACGGTGGCGAAAGCGAACTCGTAGTAGACTTCCCACACGTTTGTGGCGGAAGTCAGCGAGGCGTGTTCGGCCGAGCTGAGCATCGATACGTTATAGCCGACAGAATAAACCGTCTTGCCGGCGTTGTTGGCGATTTCGGCGGCGGTGGGAGCGCCGGCGGAGTCGGCGTGCTGACAGATAATGACGCAGCCGCGGTCGATAAGGTTTTCGGCGGCAGCTTTTTCGGCGTCAAAGTCAAACCAACTATTGGTGTAGTACACTTCCATGGTCACGTTGGGAACAACGGATTTTATCCCCAAAAACACGGCGGTGAAACCGGATATAACCTCGGCGTAGTTATAGGCGCCGACATATCCTATTTTAATATTTCCGTCGGCGTCAAAGTTATTCGGGTTGTTTTCTTTTGTAAGCGCGCCGTCGGCAAGGAGCTCGTTCAGCTTAAGGCCGGCGACGGCGCCCGACACAAAGCGCGACTGATACACGTCGGTAAAGGCGTTGGCGTAGTTTTCTATCTCGCCCTGAGCGGCGACGCCGGC
>Ga0172377_10004424_pt1 | contig 14431 bp, 30 predicted proteins | sample Pumphouse3metaG_FD_119749 | JGI IMG/M metagenome (GOLD analysis project Ga0172377, IMG submission 119749) | Leachate microbial communities from a municipal landfill in Southern Ontario, Canada - Pumphouse #3 metaG | ecosystem: Engineered > Solid waste > Landfill > Unclassified | place: Canada... | reverse complement strand
ATGGGTTGTTTAGATCCTAGAGACAATTCCTGCCAAGGTAGAACATCCTGTGAAAGATGCCCTAACTTTTTTCCTACTTTCCGACTTACTGTTTCCCCTTATTCACCATTCAAAAGGTAGGCAAAAATGATCGACACCCGTTTTATTTCCAACGATGAGCGGATGATACTTGTCAATGAAATGAGGAATTCTAAAGAATGGAATTCTTTTTTTTCGTGGTTGATGGATCGTGAAGGTCGTGTTGTTCATCATGATCCTAGAGATCCTGGTGAGCAGACTGCTTGGGGTATCTCGCGTAAATACCACCCCAACGCTACTATCTGGAAACTGGTAGATAAGGGTGTTACTGATACTAAGAGTCTTGAACCACATGTTAGAGAATTTTATATTGAATTTCTTTTTCGTTGGTGGTTCTTGTGTAACGGTATCCTGCGTTATGTTCTCTGCGATTCTTACGTAAACATGGGCATGGGTAAATCCGGGGATGTAAAGCTTGACGCAGGTGAACTTCTTCAGCAAGCCCTCAACTGTTTGGCACAGAAAAAATATCTTGTGGTCGATGGTGACATTGGAAATAATACGATACTGGCCCTGCGCACAGAAAACCATACAGCACTTGCCTACACTATGATCACTCTGCGTTGGATAGAGTACAGGCGACGTGGAACAGGATCACTATCTTGGGCTCTTAATGGCTGGCTGAATCGTGTTGAGATGCTTACTCGTTTCGTTTCTACTTTCTGATAGCCCGCATATCAATTCTTTCACTGCTTAACCGAACTTTCTTGGCCCCAATTAACTTCGTGAAGCAAAAAAAGAAAGGCCCCGTAAGGGGCCTTATTCATGCGTTCAAATACGATCTAAGTTTTATATTTTCTAATTCCAATTCTTGTATGCGCTTCCTAAGCTTATCTTCCCCTGTGAGTTTTGCTTGAACAGCCGCAACTTTTCGGGCGTGTTCTTCAAACAAAACGTACTTACCGTAAGGATCTTTGTGAACGGAAGCGCGATAACCTTCACCGTTCTTTTTCTTTTTAAGTACAGGTAAATACCTGGCAAGTTTGCTCATCTATTATCACCGCTTCCCTGTAATTTGCCTCTTTCCAAACGAGAAAGAAGCTTCTTATTATTCTCTTCCAGAATATCTTCCATGTTGAGCCCAAGAAGGCCCATATCAAAATTGAGGCTTGCCCAGAGTAACTGAAGATTAGCAATTATTTTTGTGAGGGATTCAGGGTTTATTTTTCCGAAATCTCTGATACCTTTTTTGATCAATTCCGAACAACACCCGGCATAGTACATACAATTTTTGAATGGCCTGCCAGATTGGTAAGCTTCCGAGTTGATCAAAACATCAACAGGAATATCCAATTCTGCAAGGAATTCAACTAAATACCAGCACACATCACCAGCTTCTTTAACTACGGCCTTTTTATTCAGGTGGGGCTGCTTATGATATTCAGTAAACGCCAGGTGATATTCTGCGCATTCACCACAAAGTCCCAGAGTAGTGTAAATGACTCCGCCTGTGTCACCCATTACTGCCAAATCTTTTCTTCTCGGGTAGATGGCGGTCCTGTGTGCTGTCAACTGGTACTGTCTCAGAATTTCCAACTCCATGCAAAAGCTCCTCCTCAGAAAGTTTAGTTAGTACAGAAAGCTCATGGATCTTATTCAGAAGCTCTCCTCGCCTTTGAGCCAAAGCCTTCCACTTACTCTTTTCTTTCTCTGCGGACAATACCTTATTTATTAGGGTTGATATCAAGGCTACGGGATAGCCAAAGGGCGGCTTTGTAACCGCTCTTTCGTGCTGCTGTATGATTTGGCGAAGATTCATTTCTCTGCCCAGGCATTTCCCATATCGTAGTCTGTGGCAGAATCTACGTAAGGTACTATGTAATGGACATTTTCCACGGTGTCTACTGAATACGTTTTACGGAACCAATCAATGTGCCTGACAAGCAAAGGGCAGTGTAATTTAAGTATCCCATGGAAAAGCTCATTATTTGCAAACAACCAATCAATGAGGCCACACATGATCACACGCATATCAGGATGGGCCGCGGGATCACAACGAAGGCCAAAGATATGCAACCATTCTCTGAGGTTTGTTTTCATGTTGAGATAAGTGGCCAGGTTATTATTCAGGGCTCCCCTGGCTTCCTGCGGAGAATAGTTGCTGCCCAGCATTTCTTGATAAATGTTGGAGGCAGACAGGCATGAGCGGAGAAAAAGCTGATTCTTCTTTACATTCGGACTTTCAAACAAGTGGGAAGCTGACGCCCAGGCAGGAAGGATATAAGGCACGTTTTCGTTGTAGCGCACGTACCTTGTGGATTCCTGGGCGAAACTGCAAATCCTCTGGCGAACAGCCTCATGGCTAACTCCCCTATTAACGCGAAGCTTTACCATCAGATCAGGAAAGAACTCAATCATGGCTGTGTGGTTCAAACGCATGATCTTACTCAAAAGATCGGTGCCGGAAGAAATGTCCTCGGTAATCTTATCTTCTGATCGGTAACAAGTCCTTGCTGCTACTTCGAATTGCTTGATGCTTTCCATAGTAGGTTCACTTATGATTTCAAAAGAAGGGTAGTGGAGACTAAAACCACCCTTTGTTGCTTCAATATTCAGTTTTGCTAAAACGTTAGTCATAACAACTCCTAATTTTTAAAGGTTATTTTTGCATAATAAAGAATAGACGATCTCCCCGTGTTACCACCGATGATTGTGGGTTTTATATCAATACTTTGGCAAACCAACCCGTGTTCATCAAACAAAGAACAAAGAATGCGCTCTATTTTCGTCTTTAACTTCTCCCTCTCCCTTTCTATCTGAGCACCAAGATTGCCCACCGGATTTTCTATAGCTTCTATATCGTGCGGGGTAGGTTTTGCAGAAGTAGTTTCTTCCGAAGGGTCCATGTTCTCATATTCCCCAGCCGCAAGACTTGATAAATTTCTTTTTCCGTAAGCTTTCTCGCGGCTGTGTTCAGTTTAGCTTTACGGTGTTCCCTAACTCTACCATAGTCATCAACAAAAAGAATACCCGCTTTTGCAGGAACGTGCTCTATGTGTTTCTGCATTTTGTCAGGCATTGCAAAGAATAGTCTTTTGATCAAATTGCTGCTGTGATCGTGTTTTTTGAGCTTGTCTGCCTTCAAATCCGAGACGGACACTTTAATCTCTATCTCAGTCGCATAGCCTTTTGAAGACAGCACAAGCAGGTCTACTTCATACGGCAAAAGTCCCCAATGAATGTTAGGGACTATTATGTTGGCTCTGATGTTTAGATGGTTAGCAAGTGCTAATTCTATCTCAGGGGTTTTTAGAAATTCCAGTTTCCTTCTTTCTTGGCTTTTCAGTCCTAGCATATCAGAACTTCGTTCTAGGAGTATTATACCAATCAGTACCAGAAGGAGAATTTTCTTTCATCTTCTTCAGTTCTGCATCTATTTCCTTTTGCATATCATTTACTTCGTTCAGCAATACAGTTTCGTTGTTCCGTGCAAGTTTTGCCGCTGCCTGTGCTTCCTCCAATTTAGATGTTAATACCTCAAGTTCCTTGAACTTTTCAATTATGGAAACAACCTTTTCGTCTTCTTCGTACATGGTAATTCCTTATTTTTCTTTCATTGCTGCTTTTATGTACAGGTGATAATCATTTTCAAACTGGTCGAATGACCAACCCTTAGTGCCAGGAAGACTTCTAAGATAATTTCTAATCTGCATACCCTCCCTCAGGTGTACGGAATGTGCTGGTACGTGCTTTCTGGCGTAGTTTAATTTCAGAACAGGAATAACATCACCTTTATACAGTTTTGCCAGTGTTCGGAAAAATCTTCTTCCACTACTTCCTAGCCAGTTGTGTAAAGATTCTACCACTTCTTTGTCTAACCCACAGTAAAATGCTTTCCCGTCTGGTTCTGCATCAATAGGGCAGTAAGCAAACTCACAATGTATAGGTGTGCGAAAACCATCCCCCAACATTGTTCCGCCGCAGTTAGGGCATTTCATTTATCCTCCTTTTTCAAGCTATGAAATAGTTCTGTGCCCGACAATTTATGGTTTTTGTAAAAATTGTCTTTCACAGCCTTTTTCCACTGCTCGGGTCCCACACTAAAATTTTCTATCCAAGCATTCCAATGCATCCACCACAACGGAGCTATGATCCATGAGTAGTCATCAGGGGCTTCCAGGAGCGATTTTGGTATGCCGAATTTCTTACAGGCGGAGGAAGAATGGCCCAAAACAAGGTGCCCATATTCAGGGCCAAATAATCTGTGGGCTACTCTACAACCTAATTCCGCATGACCCTCATTACTTTTTTCAGATATGTAATTCTTTCCCCAGTACCCTATATCGTGAAGAAATATACAAACAACTACCTTCCACGAAGGCCATTCATGGTAAAGCTTTTTCCAAGAAATAATGACCACCAAAGAGTGCATTATGGAGTGAGCACCGAACAAAACAGATTTAGTTCCCTCTTTCACTGTTCCACTCCTCCCCACATTCAAAACATAACCAAATCTCAGTCGGTGTTCTTTTTTCCAAGTATATTACACCACACACTTCAGACATTTCGGACACATCATCACTACCACAGTTAGGACACTTCATGATTCACCCAGAAGGTTCTTTATTTTCCAAGGACCTTCACCTACACGCACCGTTTTACCGTTAGAAAGCATTATTTCTACTCCGGGCCTGCCATTGAATTCTATTTCCCAAAAAGAAATGATGTGGTCTTTGACAATATGCACGTCAGGGGAACATGTACCATACCCAGAAAGAGTTACAATACTAGCCATCTTCATTCTCCTTCTTAGTTTCTTTTAGAAAATCTCGGATTTCATCAAGTTTTTCCCAATCTCCTCGGACCAGTTGTCTTTGTGCGATTCTTCTGTTGTAATCCAGCAGATAATCGATGTAGCCGACCATTTGTTTTTCGCGTTCAGTCATCGTTCACACTCCTACAAATCTAGCACAACAATTACCAGAACAAAAAGCATAGTTCCCATAGAAATATGCAGTTTCTTCTGTGACGATTTTACCGCATTGGGCACATTCGATGTTACCATCAAATTCTTCGTATTCAGCAGCAACACCTTTTGTAGGGAACTGCTTTACAGTAGGGTCAATAATTTTCCCGTCTTTATCTTCTGCCCACCAATGGGCTTGTTTGCCCCAAATAGGACAATGGTAATAGCCACGAACCGCACGAAGGTTCGTGGCCTTAACCACAAGCTCGTCTACGAATTGTTTACATTTACCGCGGTATTTCGAATAATCTGTCTCTTCGCTTTCTGCGTAGCTTTTGAGCATGTTCCTGCGGCCTCCTATTCTACCGCAACCTTCACAAGGGTGTGTGATGTGATACAAGCAACCAGGGTGTTTACAAGGCTCGCCATCCTTCATTTTTCCTCCAGCAATTTATCCACTTCGTCGCGAGCGTCCGCTAGATCGTTTGCCACAGATAGTGACCTGTTAGAAAGAATTCTTGACAGCGGTGTATCTTCACCATTTAGTGTGTGGGTTGTCACAAGTTTTCGCATTACACGCATGTTGGAGCACTCCCTCTCCCACACCACCGCCTCCACCAGCGCGTTGTGGCGGGCGAGGAGGGCCTTGTTCATTTGCTCAAGTTCAAAAACCTTTTTTGTCTGGGCCTGCAAATCATCGCAGGCTCGGTTAAATAACCTATCGCTTACCATCAACCCTCCCCGACCAGCGCGGCCTTTGGCGCATCCACACAGTTGTCACAATCCCGCGCCTTGCCACATGCCCCGCCGTTCGCAAACCATGTGTCAGACTTCGGGCACGTGTCACGGGAGTGTTTCTTTTCACCGACCAACCCCGCCATTGCTCTAATAGCCGTGTCGCGGGCTTGATTGTAATTCAGCGCGTGTTGTTTGGCAAAAGCCACTTCCTTATTGTGTTCATTAACTATGGTCTTACCTACCTTCTTTAATTCCGCAATATTTCTTTTCAATTCCTTATTTTCTTTTTCGAGGATCACAGAATTGACAAGGTAAGCCCCTATTTTCTTTCCTGACACCCATTCATCCGTGTCTTGTAGTTCAAGCAGCACTCTTCTTTGTTCTGCTTCTTGTGCCAGCAAAACACAAGCTTCGTGGTATTTAATTTCCAGAGTTGTAATTTCGTTTTGCAAATTCCTAATCAAATTAGGAAGATTACTCATTGTTGGGCTTTCGGCGGTGTCTGTGCATTTGAAAAGAGATTCACATTCGACAACAACCTTGTGCCACGTATCGTCTTTAACCATTCGCAGCAGCTTCTCAGCTTTTTCGGAATTCTTTACTATTTCCGTAGCAGTACTGTGTATAAATTGGTAAAGAGCCGTGCCTTCTTTAACCTTGAGATCGGTTATACCTAGAGCATTCGCCAGTTCAGTTATTAGAACTGTTTTGGTCAAACCCAGTCTTGACATTTCGTTCTCCTACAGATTTTTTCAAAATTTCATAAGATTTGGGGCTCATTATAAGGCAATCATTCATTTGCATAATGTTGGGTTTGATCACCGTTTTATAGCCAAATCGTTTCGACCACTTCTTTTGTGTGCGTCTTTTTCTGTGGCGTTTTATAGGTGTGCGGATAATTTCATCAACATAGTCACTTATCACTATCCTTAAACCACTCAGGTTACCGAGCATTCCTATCATAGCACTTTGCCTGCTTCGATTTCTATTATAGTATCTGCTGCCTCGATTACTTCAGGTAGATGCGAAATTAAAATGAATTGATGGCCCAAAGAAGTCAAAGTTTTCAGCATTTCGGGACAACGATCAAGGAGATCACGGCTGACAAACTTAAAGGGTTCATCCCCGACGATTACTTTACTGTCACCGGATAAATGGACAAAGGCGACACGTCCAGCAAAACTGGCAACATCTATAGGACCGCCACCTACGGAATCTTTAGGTTCAAGTTTTAACCCATCTTTCTCGAAAAGTATATTGGCCTCCGTAGCATTACGCTTTATGCCTGTTTCAATAACACAGGCATAAGGATCAGGAAATATATCAGCTTGTGCCATGGAAATAAGATTGGAAATAGTATCAACTACTTCTTTCTGTACTACATCCGCTTGAAATTGAAAGAATTCTCGTGCCTTAGTCAAACCATCAATAGAAAGTGCTACAGCATCAAGAGTTTCCTCCATATTCTGTATTTGTGATTCCACGGCTTCCTGTTGACCTTTGAGGTTTGAGATCCTATCTCTGAGTTCATGGAAAGTCATAATTACTCCAGAAGAGCACTAGCTTTTTCGATAAGCTCTTCCATTTCGGAAGTGAGCCGCTTTACCTCTTCATCGTAGTCGGATAAGAGTTCTTCCGCCTCTTCGATGGTTTCTACTTCGAAAACTTCTTCCAGTTCCTTCATTATGGATTCTTTCTTGCCTTCAAGGTTTGCCTTTTCCAGCTTGGCTTTTTCCAAAGCTTCTTCCAAAGACTTCAACTTTTTAATTGGATCTATCACTCACGGCCTCCATAATGTCGTTTATTATTTCCACTACATGTTCTTCCATTTCACAATTATCATTCACGGCCTTCTTTATTCTATCAGAAAATTGAAGACCTATCAGGTTTGAGTCTTTCAAGCCTTCAGCAAACTTTTCAACGATAATTTTACGCTCTTTCCCTATCGAAACCTCTTCTTCTTTGAAAACATCAAGCTCTATAGGGAAGTATTGTTCTTCGTGCGTGTTGTTGGGTACGTAGGTAATATAAAATTTGGGCTTGTAGTCCTTCTGATCGATATTCTTTCTCATCATAGAACCACACATTACTAAGCGCCTGCTCCTGTAGTTAGTGATGAAGGGTTTATGATTGTCTCCAGCAACAATAAGATTGAACTTATGTGTTTTTAGAAGGATAGACGCCAGCTTGAACCTTTCTTCCCAGAATTCATTTTTCTGATCAACAATCATATCATGAATTGCTAGGATATTATAGGCTTCTGTGTTCTGTATTTCAGGTATTTCTTCCCCGAAACTGCAACCATAAACGTTTATGGGAGCCATTCCATTTTCTCTGTGATCAAATATCTCTTTCGGTGTTGAACACAGATGAGTAATGAGGCCACTGTTTACCAAGGATTCGTAGGGCGTACTCTCGAAATGAGAATGGTACCTTACATCATGCTGGCCCGTTATAGTTAGAAACCTTCCCTGTCCTACGAAACTTTCCCATCTTTTCAGTTCTTTCAAAAGGAAGTTTGTAACCTTATACGTTACAGAATGATGATCAACAATGTCACCAGCACAGATGATATAGTCTACTCCTTCATCTAAGCAGTAGTCTATAAAATACGAGAACTTAAACATGAAGGTGGCGAAGTAATCATCCTTCCTGTTCTTAGGCACTTTTGTTGTACCATGGAGATCACTGATATATGCAAACTTAATCATGGTATTTCCTTAATAGCCCCAAAGGATTCTTGAGGGCACGCTTTACTGCAAATTCTTGTGAAGTCATTCCATGAGAAATCAACCAATCCCTTATCAAATGCCTGTGGCAGAACTTGTCGGAACTTTCATAGCAAAGCAAAACAACAGAACCAAGACCGCTGTACACATTGTAAAGATCCATAACGACTTTTGAAACATCCAACTTATTCAGAACTTGTTTTGTGTATGCTTCTTTGAAAAACCCATCATTTACCTGGCCGTTCTTATACACCTTTAACAAATCTTCTGGTGGGAACAGCGGAGGGTAAGAAGCTATATCTAATCCTTTGGGTAGATATCGACATACTGCGATAGGCACCACAGGTACAGGAATCTTTTTCCAGTTTGCAAAATTACAAGTGAATATCATATTTCATCTCCTGCCCTGTTTGATATTGTGTATCATCAATGAAGTTCCGCAGTTCAAAACGCCAAACTACAGAAGGATGACAGAGAATGAAAGATCCGCAGATATCAGCGTCTTCCCTCGGTTCCCAATTTCCACCGTAACGTTTGAGCCACTTTTTCCACAATCTTTTATTGTAAAAACGTTTACGGAATTTGCAAGGACGCACAAAGCAAAAATATTCTGAAGTGAAAACCGGAAGGCCCATAAACTGCAATCCAGAATCCATAGCTGTTTCTCGTTTAACTACCACTTTTTGTTGCAAACGGGACATACCTTATTCTCCTTTTTGAATGCCGCCAAATCATCAATAGCTTTCTTGGCATCGCGTACAGATTGTTTGAAACCAGCGTCATGCCTCTTGAAGTTGGCGAGGCAGCTTCTAAGCTTAGAAGCTCGGTTCTGTAGCTCTGTAAGCTCAGGCAGGGCTGTTTTGGCCTTCTTTATATGCTCGTTTGCCTTTTTTGTATCGCAGCAAGAGCCAAGCTTCGAATTTACAGATTGGAGATTGACAATGTGGTTGTAAAGAATACCACGAATGTCTTTGTACTCAACATAAGAATCCACAGATTCTTTAAGCTCTTGAATAAGATTTCCAAGCTTTCCTATATCAATAATTGGCGTTGCTTCGATTTCTTTCAAAGCAGTAACATGTTTGTACAAGGTGGTGTGGAAATCTTTGAACTCTTCGGCCTCGTTGTGCATTTCTTCAATAACTTTGAGTTGCTTTTCCGCTCTCTTCAAGTTCTTAAAGGCATCTTTGCTTTTAATCAGCTTGCCTAAAAGTTCTTTGGTTGCCGTTTCCTTAGACTTTTCAGCACGAATTCTACTGTTTGTTTCTTTCAGGATATTATCAATTATGGACACACCAGAAAGCTGATTGATTTTCTTGGCCACTTCTCCGGCGGAATCATCTATAAGAAAAGAAGTACCAAATTGTTGCTGGATATTATAGTCACCAAACCCAGATATCTCTTTTACCTCTTCTGGAACATCAGAACGCAAAGCCTTCAGTTCTACAGGTTTTTTACTTTCCCCTTTATAGACTTTGTAATTGTTCTCTGTGTCGGATCGTGATTTTACAATTTTGCCTGTATCAAAAATCAAAGTTACTCGCGTGGGTCCGTTGGAATTATAACGTCTAAACGCCCAACCGCTGGGCCTGTTTTCCAGAACCCAGCGAATGGCACGAATAACACTTGATTTACCTTGATCAGAAGCACCACTTATGACATTTATACCCTCAGAAAATTCAATTTCTGAGTATTCGTGGGCTTGAAAGTTTTCAAGTATCACTTTTTGGAGCATTACATTGTTCCTATCAAATCTTCTCTTTCTTTTACGAAAGAAGGATGCTGCATAGATCCATCCTTAGTGACCGTTTTGTATTCCACTTCGACTATTACCGGAGGGTCTCTAAAGAAAGACACACGTTGGGTATCACTGTACCCGGAACCTACACGAACAGACACACCATTGAAATCAACAATAAGTGCGCCAAGCATACCCTCGTACTTGCCAGTACCTTCTTCAACACCTATAACTTTCAGATCAGCCGAGAACCAGTCCTTTACCTTACACCAGAACTTGCTTCTGCGGAATTCGTAATTCTCATCGCTTTTCTTCAGAACAAGACCTTCAAGCTTCCTTTTGAACACAACATCCAGAAAATACTTTTTGAAGTCATCGAAGTCATCAAACACAACTTCTTCCGTAAAGGAAGTTTTTGTCAGAACTCCTTCTTTGTGCAGTTCTTCTATCATTTCTGTAAGTATGTAACTTCTTTCCGCCTGATCGAAGGGAAGAGAAGGACAATCGAAGAGCACAAGGCGAAACTTTGAGGGATCCATGTCTTTTATGCGCCGAACCTGCCTCATCTGGTCTTGGAAATCTTCACCTTCGAAAGTTACTTCACCATCGAGTGTAGGCATTTCTTCAAGATTGTACCTACGCTGAAGTTCTTTGGCCAGAGTAATGGAATCTTTATTCAAGATGTGGAAGTTTTCGTACAATTTACCAGAACGTGAAATATAGGAAGGGCGAGCAGGAACAGTGTCAATCCACACACGAACACCGTTGGCCTTTATCGAACCGATAACATTATCCCACCCACCGCAGAAAGATACGAACTGGTCTAGCTCGTCCGAAAAAGTATCATATCTTCGAAGATAACGAACAGCAAATTCACAAAGCATCGGACTATGCTCAAAAAGGGAAGGATAGTAAATCTTCCATGTTTTGAGATTTACACCACAACGAAGGTCCTTATTCACTATTCTGCTGACTATTTCACAAGTAGCATCATCAGCACAAAGGTTGTGCAGTTTTGAAATCTCGACATTGCTGGCACCTTTCTTTTGAGAAAGAGTGGTCAGCATATCAAAAATGGCATCATCGTTAGCTTTCTTTATAAGAGTCGATGCTTTCTTAGGAAATTTGTTGATATTAAATGTCTTGCGTGAATCATAAGCATTCAAAACAACTTCTTTGAAGTATGGTATATCCAACGACTGTTCAATATACTTTTTCTTTTGCTTGGCAGCGCGTGTACCAGCAATCTTATCTAAGGCATCAAGAACGGGTTTAAGGCTCATTTTGTACTCCCTGCTTTCAGGATTTTTTGAAAACGTGTGGCATTTGCCCAATCGAAAAAGTCATTCAGATTCATTACGATCATTATATGCTTTATGCTTGAATTTTTGTCAGGTACAATAGTGATATGAGTAGGCACCCGAAGATCAGATATTTTCAACAAAGTAAGAAACATCTGCTTAGGGAAAGCGATAATCTCCTTTCTGCCATCTTTCTTAGCAATGATCACCGGCCACTTGTCGCTTTCACATGCTTGGGCATAGAATTGTTCAAATACCTGAGGAGTGCTTTTACCTTTGCGTACGGGCTTATCAAGAATGTCCATAATTGACCAGTTCTTGTAGCCGTTCTTCATTTCCAGACAACAGGCATTTACGAGTAAAAGTCCTATCTCTGTAGTAGCCGTTATATCGCCCTCTTGATTCGCTGTATCCTTTTGCGACTTTCTTCTTAAAGTAAATCTGCCGCCAGAAGAGGCCGTCCTTGTAAAGAGGTCGTCGCGGTCCCCAGAAGAGAACCACAACGACAATTCTTTACACATCTTGTTTTCAAAATTACCGCCTTTGCGTTTACCACCCCCTGCTTTCATGAAACCTCCACAAGACAGCATGAGTAGAAGCGCACCAAGCATCCTTAATGTTTTGTGGTAATTTTTCCCAGGAAGGTAAGTCTTGGCCGGTGGCTAGGCTTTTCCAATCTGTAAATTTACAATAAGCTTCGTATGCTATTTGCGCATGGTAAAGTATCATTTCTTTTTCATACTGAATTCTTTTAAGCTCTTGGTGATTCACTTCAGTTTTAATCATGGTAGTTCTCCTTAAAATATAAGGGTGCGCAGTTTTGCTTGGAACATTCGTCGTTGGCTTCATCGGCAATGGCCCGACACCATCCTTGGAAATGCCAAGGACATTTACTGGAAAAATCATCCCATTCTGAATTTTCCTTTTCAGACTGTTCTTGCCTCTGGGCGTCCCTGTAACCCTCTTTCCACTTGCGTGTTTGATTTTTTGTTAGCGGATGATCATAATCATCATAATCACCAATACCTTTTCCGTTCTGAAAAGCGTGGAAGCCCTCATAATATGGATCGAAAGTTCCCATTTTGGTTCTCCTACATAGGTTTAGCTTCAACATCACCGATGATAATGCCGGGTTGAAATTTACGAAGATGTGTTTCCATTTTTTTCGTGATAGTCAAAATTTTATCGGCCTGATCTAAAAACTCTTTCGTGTACCAACCCACAAGCTTACCATCTCGCCAATATTCTCTACGGAAAGCTTGAGGATTATCATAGATGCAGGTTTTATTTGTATTCATTTGTTTTTCTCACAATACTTTTCCAGTTCATACTTTCGGCGTATGCTTTTATTTCTCGGAGGACTTTTTCAGCTTTGACCAATTTCCGTTCTGCCTCTTTGAGTTTTTGATATTCACTTCTACCTAAGTTCATCAGGAACCTCCGGTTCGTAATCTTCTGCTATAAGCCACGGGTTATCTTCCGGGAAATCTGCGGCCCAATCATCCATTTCGAACCATGTGTCTTCATCATATTCGCCGTAATAATCTGTGCTCCCCTCTATGTGATAGGTGCCCATAGCTTCAAAAAGTATTGGTTCTTCGCACAACTCTAAATAGTCTGGAAGCAGCTCACGAAAATCCTCCTCTTTAAATGCCTCAATGAACCAATCAGTTAGGGGTCGGTGATTATCGGGCAGCGATAAAACAAGCTCAGGAACAAAAACATCCACAGTTAAAAGTTCAATGTCGTGAACGCTGACAAGAACCATAAATCGCAGCGTTGCTCCTTCTTTCATATCAAACCCTTATCGAACGCAAGCCATTCAGGAAGAGTAATCGTTTCGACAACACCATTTTTGTCAAAGTTCAAAGTTACTTGACTCTTAGGAACCCATACGGATTTATGTCCTTCATTCACCAAATATGCTCTGTCTGTTTCTCTTTCCAAAGTAACAGCTACATCCACAGGAGTTCTTGAACTATATTCACCCATCACCATCCCCCTTTCAAAAAGAAGTTTTTCCAAAATTCAAAGTTCTTAGGATTACTCAGAAATGTTTCCAGCGCATACATGCTGCACATATCGAGAAAAGCATCCCAATTAAGCTGATCTTTACCAGAAATAACTATCTTGGGAGTTCCTTCATACGGTAATGTTGTCAGTTTCCTGTTCCTTTCGATGATACTTCTTCCTTCAGCAGAAAAGAAACGCTGAGAAAGTACGCCCTTCATAGGCGGAGACTTGATAAACTTTATGGCAGTAGACACGCCGAAACCAGGAATGCCCGGTACACTGTCTGTTCCACACCCGCCATAAGCCTTGACTGTAGCCCAATCAGCGGCATCTATACCATACTGCTCTTTGAACATTTCGGCGTTTATAAAGCCTTTGGCAGAGACAATACCTTTACAGTGCGGTAAAATTTGCAGCAAGTCATTATCATTGGTAAGTACAATCATTTTATCTTGCAACGAAGGATTACTCATACAAATGCTTGCAAGCAAGTCATCCGATTCAAAGCCTTTCCTTCTATACAAATGACGAAATCCTAGTCCTTGAAGTAGTTTTGGGATCATATTAAATTGATCATAAGCTGCCTGATCCATGAGTGCTTCAAACTCTGTCTTTTCTGTAAGATGCCTTTTGCTCTTATAGAGAGGATAGAATTCTTTGCGTTTATTCTCTTTGGAATCAAAGCAAAAGATCAATTTACTTGTCTTGTATTCTTTGCAGAATTTAAACACTGACCAGAAGAAACCGAACATCACGCCAGTTTTCATGTCATTGTGCGAAAGAATATCGCCTATCGTGTGGCGTGATCGGTGCAGCAACCAACTACTATCAAAGACTAGGATATCACTCATCTGCTCTTCCTTTTCCTTTCGACGTGGAAAGCCTGCCGAATTTCTTGCCACAAGGCAATGGTTTCTTTCTTGAGTTT
>Ga0172377_10004423_pt1 | contig 14431 bp, 18 predicted proteins | sample Pumphouse3metaG_FD_119749 | JGI IMG/M metagenome (GOLD analysis project Ga0172377, IMG submission 119749) | Leachate microbial communities from a municipal landfill in Southern Ontario, Canada - Pumphouse #3 metaG | ecosystem: Engineered > Solid waste > Landfill > Unclassified | place: Canada... | reverse complement strand
GCGGTTAAAACGGCCAGGAAGGGGAGACAGTATCCTGCTGCTTTTATCCATTTCCGTTTCTCCGTGTGAGTGATAGTAAGGATGATCATTACAAATCCATAACCAATTAATGAACCTGTAGAATTGTTAAATATATCATCTATATCAAAAACTCCATGATGAGTAATATATTGAATACATTCAATAGCAGCTGAAATGCTAACGCTGATCAGTATGACCTTCCATAATTTCCGGAGCTTATCAGACCATAATGGTAGCAAAAATCCCAAAGGAACAAATATCAAAATGTTCAATACCAGATTGGTCCACTCATAAACAGAAAAAGTATTCCATGCCTCCCGATATGATCTGAATAAATGCAAATTTACCGAATGGTAACTTGAACTTTGGCGTATAAATACAATTCCTATGATCAACGACATGTAGCATATGGAAATTAGTGCCAATACAACTTTCTTCTTAGGCAGATCCTTGGTGCCTTTCAATATTCTTTTATATAAAATGAACCAAAACAATAAGAAAATACTACAGAGGATCAATGAACCAATAAATCCAATAAAGAAATATTCATTAGCTAAGCTAATAATGTTAAGCGGCCTCAACGCACAATCCTCCTGATCAATGAATAAACAAGAATAACAGAACTCTATTAGTTGAAATATACCATTATTTAGTAAAAAAGCAATCTAATAAGATCACCTGAACTGTTAATATTATGCCGATTGGTTCATGTAAGCCGCATCCTGTTGGATCGGGAGATGTCGGGCTGCAGACCTGCGCGGAATCGATCGATATCGGTGAATATGACACTTGTCTGAGCTTCTTATAGGCAGGCTGAATGATGATGATAAGGTCAATGAGCGGAAGGTTCGGAGCTTGCTGGACAGGCAGTTGAGTTTGTAGATGTGATCTGTTTCGCGAAGCTGCAAAAGAGATATTGGCAGATTCATGTATTATCCATATTGTCGAAAAATAAGTATATTTCGGAAGAAAAGCAGTAATATCTGGAATAATATGTGCAATAAATGTAAATATTATTTATATACTGATAATAGTTTGTGCAATATATATAATAAACGATTATAAACAACTATAAATAGTTATTAATTGGAGGATGGAATTATGATCAGGAAATTTATCTCAGGGCTTGTTCTTTTGTTGATGTGTCTTACATTTTTTTTTCCACGCGGAAATCTATATGCATGTGATGATTTATTAAGTGATGAAATGATATTTGGTATTCTGGTGGATCATGGGTATGACCTGCAGTTCATTTCCGATATGGATCCGGTAGAAAGAGAAAATTTGACAAAAGCTTTACTAGATGATCCGGACGATGTTCAACTGATCAAGTCGGTAGATTATTTTGATGAATTAGCTTTGATAGAAACTCTGGGATATAACTAAAGGCTCAGAAGAAGTGCTTGTCGGAATACTCGATAGCGGTGTTGAGATTACAAATATTGAAATTGGAGCTAGTGTTTTTGTCAATGAAGCAGAATCTCTGAACTTTATCGATGATGATAATAACGGGTTGATCGATGATTTGTCCGGATGGAATTTTTACACGAACAATAATGAGCTTTATGATAATTATCTTCATGACTATCACGGTACTTTCGTTTCGTCTATCATTTGTGGATCTCATGAAAAAGGATCTGTCTTCGGAGTTGCTCCGAATATCAAAATCCTGCCTTTGAAGTTTATGAGCGGGTCGAAGGGATCAATTGAAGATGCGATATCAGCTATCGATTATGCTCATGATTTAGGAGCAAGTATCATAAATTGCAGCTGGGACACAGACAAATATAGTGAAGAGCTGAGAGTTACTATGGCAAAGTATGGAGATATTTTGTTTGTATGCACTGCCGGCAAATCAGGTAATGACCTATATGATTTTCCTGTATATCCCTGCTGCTACGATCTCCCGAATGTTATCGCGGTAGCGGCTGTTGACAATAGAGGCGAGCTATATTCGCTGTCAGGGTATGGACTCTTAGCAGATGTTGCTGCACCGGGTGTTGATATTTATGGTGCTATGCCGGAGGGAGATCTGATATTCATGAGCGGAACCTCATATGCTGCAGCAATTGTTTCCGGTATAGCGGCTTTGGTAAAAAGTGTTGATCCGACTCTGGATGGAACAGCTATTGCAGGTATTTTGCGTATGAGTTCCAGAAAAATCGATACTTTGTCTGGGAAAATCGAGTCAGGTGGAATTATAGATGCCTATTTATGTCTTCAAAATGCAAGTGAATGGGGTGAAAAGAATGATCAATGACATTAACTGGTTTTTAATAGGAATTTTGATTTTTACGAATATCGTGATTCAATACTTTGTCATCAAATGGGCAGTTTACAGCGCTTTATCTGCACATGATAAAGATAGAAAGAATGAGACGGATAAGGAGAAAGAGACGGAGACTGAGAATCTTTGATCTGAGTAAGAATCACCCGAAGCACCAGATATCCAACATGAAAAACTCTAGCATTTTCTTTGTCCCAGTCTGCTTCACGTATTCTTTCCGCAACGTATTCCATGTCATCAATTCTGCTCTCATCGGCAGAAATCGACATTTCGCCGCCGTTTTTTAAAAGCATTAAAAAGGATAAGAACTCTTTTTTTGCCATACTTGTGCGCTCGGAATAAGGAGCTGAGTTATACTTAAATGAACGGAGACATGCTTGTTACAATGAACAACCGAAATAGCGGGCTATCCTTGTACTTGCACGAATGATTGTTGTCCGGTTTTAATTGAGGTTTGGGCTAGTATGTTTCCCTAACCTCTTTTTAGGTGCTGGTTGGTTGGAATATAAGGAGAGGTTGATTAGGATTAGTTTACTGCGTGTATAATCGTCCGAACTGCTTCCATTGCGTCAGCCCACACTATGTCTCCAACAAAATAATTGTCTTCTTTAAAGTTATTCCATCTTCGTATAATTTCCGGGTCGTTTGTTAAATTATGTAAAACAACATTAGTTTTGTGTTTTGTAAAAATTGTTCCCCGCTTTCTGCAGGTTGCCTCAAAAGCAGTGACCAGAGTTGCCTTTGATAATACATTCTTCTGTTCCTTGATGATTGTATATATATCATAAAAATCTCTCATTCTGGTATTAGCAATATCACGACTCAAAATTGTTTGTAGTTTTTCTGCTAAAAGTGTCTCTACATTGTAGGTCATTAATTGAATCGTTCTGTTTTCGAACATCAGCTTGAACTCGTATTCAATAGCTGATGGGGTTACAATATCGCCTGTGGATATATCGATTTTAAGGTAACGCCATCTCCTATCGGAATATCTATGATCTCGTTTATGATCGATCTTACATTGGTTTCGCTAATTGACAACTCATTCACTGTTGTATCAATATCCATTGTGGAACGTAGGTTGACCCCGACAAGCGATGCCACAAGCATGCCGCCTTTCAAAACAAATACATGCCGATACTTCGAAACTGATACACGTTCTAAAAAACGCTCCATAACAAAATTCCTGATTAGTGCTTGTGCAATTCTTGAATCACTTTTAGAAATATTTCTGATTTTATCTTTTAATTGCTTGGAAGTATGTATCATAGCATCACCTCTACATATTTCATTACCTCATCACGAATTGATAACCGGTCTGCATAATTGATAAGAATCCCTAATCTCTTGCTATTATCAGCCATATATTCCTTTATTGCAGTTTGAAATGTATGCACTTCGATATCCTTTCTGGCTGCAATAATATCGCAGATACATCTTTCCCTATCGTAGATCCTGATCGTATTATTGTAGTTTGTCTGGATTTCCATAATACCTAGTTCATGAAGATCTCTTTGATACTGATGGATTTTCACTCCTTTATGCTTTAGTCTGTAGGTGTTAAACGTTGTTGGAACACTGACATGGATAGCAGAATACTCTTTGTCTGTTAATCCGTGCAAATATAGTGCTGTTTCTCTGGAAAAAATTAAAACGGGATTACTTTTCTGCAGAATGAATAATTCGTCCGGCCATGTATCCTCGGAAACATAGATTCCGCGAGCAACTCTTTCAAAATTGTTGGACCTAACATATCTCAGCAGATAAGTTTTAGAAATACCGGCATTGACAACTTCGGATGTGAACAAATATCCATTGTTTTGTTCATGCATTTTCTTAAGCTGGTCTGTCTTATACAATTTGATCATCCTTTATGGTTTACTTATGTGCGGTATTATATCACTATCATACACAATAGTAAACAAAGACATGTTTCTACTAAGGAAGCAAAAACATGTTTCTACTAAGGAAGCTTTTACAAGTTATTACTTCTGTACTTTTACCTTTATCGTATCTCTTTCGTTTGTTTGGCATTTTTCCTCTTCCTCCTGCTTCGTTACCAGCTTACCAAACTGTCCGAAATTCTAATATACTACCGATTTGATCATTGGCTGTTTTGAAAATCAAAAATATCGTTCAAGGAACCTTCTTGAAATCTATAAAGAGGAACAAATGTATATCAAACTGCTGAAACTGATTGAATCCCGCGGCGGACTTAATGATCTTAAAGAGTATCAGGAGGTGCTTGAGAATCAATATCACAATGAGGTATTAAGATTGTACCTGGCATTTCTTGATAAATCGGCATCTGTACAGGGAACTAAACAACATTATATGGAAATCGTGTCCTGGATGAAGCACATCGGCAAAATGAGCGGCTGTAAGGAGATCATACAGGAAAAGGCAAAGGAGTATGCTGTTTTATATAAGCGGCGATCTTCGTTTATTCGTGAATTAGAACGTTTGTAAGGTGCTGTTGGGAATATTCCCGAATATCTTTTATAAGCATTATTCTTGAATTTCAAGCAACAGTTCAGGGATCTTGTAGTATTTAACGGCTATGCATTGCCGACAGGAAGCATTACTAAGTGCGCAACACGCTCACTTCATCATCTCACTAAAAGTAACAAGATTTACATTGCCGAGTTCATTCGCTTTATCAATACAGCCTTTTGTGAAGCCGGTTTTGGCAAAAAGATAAAGGCAGACATTGGCATAACGAAACAGCTTGCTTCGCTCAGCCAGAGTGTCAAGCACGCCTGCATCAACCTTTTCATTTGTCCATTTACACTCGCAGAAGAGAGCAGAACCTGCAGCATCAGTACCCATGATATCAACTTCAGTCTCACATCTGTTTTTAGGGTCGTTGCCCCACCAGCGGCCTAGGTCTGTGAACGTAATAGCTGCTTTGCCCTGCTTATTCAGCTCCCACAAATACTGCTTACAGATTTCTTCAAAGACAGCACCCATATAGGAGGAAAGCTGTTCGCTTATATTTTTATAGGCCAGGTCTGTCATGTCTTTTTGAATGATTGAAATATTGGATGGTACAAAGCGATACCAAAAGCGGAACAGGTTATCGGCGATCACATAGATTGTTTTCTTCGATGTTTTTTCTGCAAAGGGGGTTTCTTTTTTTATTATTCCAAGAGAAATCAGGTTTTTCAAATAAGCGGAACAGGCGCTTGTTTCTTCTCCGACCTTGCTTGAAATCTCAGATAGCTTTGTGCTTCCTGTTGCGACAGCAGATATAATTGCGTTATAAATTGCAGGTTCACGAACCTCCTGCTGCAATAAGTTGTTTGGCTCCTCAAACAAATAGGAGGTTGAATTCAAAAGTTTATTCTTTATATTGTACTCAAGGGAAATGTTATCATCCATTTGAAGAAGATATTGGGGAGTTCCTCCAACCAAACCGTAAACGGTAGCCATATCCAGATCCGAGAATTTGCTGAAGTATTTTCTGCTTTCAAAAAACTCGAATGGCAATATTTTAAACTGAGATGTTCTTCTTCCATATAGCGGACTTTTATAGCCGAGAACCTGTTCCTCCATAAATGACATTGATGAACCGCAGAGTATAAGGAAAAGCTTTGAGGTGTCCTTTTTCTTGTCAATCAGTACCTGCAGCATGGAGGCTATTGCCTTATATGATTTGGCAATGTATGGGTATTCATCTATGACGAGTACTAATCTTTTTGTTTCTGCAAGCGTGAATACATATTCCAATGCTTCCTGAAATGAAGAAAAGACCGGAGCAATAGTTGATTCAGTGGTGTAGCTGAAAATACTTCTACTAAAATTTTCGAGATTCTGTTTTGCGGTGGTTTCAATTCCAGTAAAATAAATCGTATCTTTGTCTTTTACAAATTCGTTGATCAGCGCAGTTTTACCCACCCGTCTTCTTCCGTATATGACAGGAAACTGAAACTTGTCTGTATCATAAAGGCTGTTTAGGTTTTTAAGCTCTTTTTCACGACCTATAAACATGGATCCACCACCTCTTGAAACCACTAAGATACGATTTACTAAATTATATCTTAGCAATTTCTGTTTGTCAATAACAAGGCATGAAATTTAAACACATCTCTGGTTCCAAAGTGATAATGTCCCACTTATTCCAAAATGATTATGTCCCACTTGAAACCTTGAAATTATGATCTTACTTAACTGGCCTGAACCTGCTGCCTGGACGTCACGCGGGCTTCACCGACGATCCACCAGACAACGGCACTTGTTATAGCGGCAAAAAAGCACCAGACTGACAGCAGATATTCACTGTAGAAATAAGCTGCGACTGCATAGGATACGACAATTACTGCGCCCAGCAGCCAGACCTTACGCTTGGATGTGATAAGGAAGGGCAGAAGTGTCACAGCCAGATAGGCCAGATAAGCGATCTTAAGAAACTGCTGCGGTGCATTGACTCCATAATCGATATGCATATAGTCGATCCTGACAGTGACTTCGTAGATCAGAAAACCCGCTAGATAGGATAGTGAAGTAACCACACCGAGTGCAGTAAGGATATTCAGAAATGTCTTCCTTCGTCGGTCTGTCTCCATAAGCCTGACAGACAGAGGTACAAAAGAAGGCCATATCAGTAATGCAACTACAAGGAAAGCATAGGCGGAGAGCTTGAGCATAAGATCCTTCTGTTCTGATTTGAGTGCGGTCCAGACGAAGCCTTCAGCGATCTGCTGGACACCGAATACCAGCGGCATTGCTGCAAATAATCGTTGATCCGGTTCGCGGTTTTTGCGAACAGAAAGTATTCCGATCGCAGTCAATGCAGAGCCGCCGATGAAACTCGCTTCAGCTGAAAAACACATATAAATGGCCTCCCGGATGCTTTATGATTTTCCCTACGAAAATTTTACATCTTCTCCTGACTGATTACAATAACAATGATAGTATAATGTTTATGAAAGGTACAGATCAGTATTGAGAAGAAAAGAAAGCAATGGGTGAAGCTTTATGAAAAATATTGTTATAACCGGCAGTACGCGCGGTATAGGACTATGCATGGCTGAAGAATTTCTGCGATCAGGATGCAATGTAACGATATCCGGCAGAGGAGAGAGCCTCAGTGGATCCATAACAGAGAAGTTATCTGAATATTCCGGACAATATCTGTATCTACGATGCGATGTTCAGGACAGAGCAAGTGTGCAGGATCTTTGGGACGAATCACACGAAAGATGGGGTGGAGTAGATATATGGATAAACAACGCAGGACAAAATACTCCGTATCGGTATGCATGGGAAACGGATATAAGGCATACTGAAAATGTTATCAAAACGAATATTACAGGTATGATCTATGGCTGCCAGGTTGCTGCGGTTGGAATGATCAAAGATGGCAGAGGCGCGATATACAGTATGGAAGGGCTTGGATCGAACAACATGCTACAGAAGAAAACGATACTTTACGGTACGACCAAGCATGCGCTGACTTATTTCATGAAAGGGTTGGCCAAAGAACTTAAAGATACCGGAGTAATAGCAGGCCGGTTATCGCCCGGAATGATGCTAACTGATTTTATTACAAAAACATCTGACGGTGAACCGTCCGATGTCATCTCCGACGATAGCTTCAAGAAAGTTTTTAATATTTTGGCAGACAAACCTCAAAGGGTAGCTGAGTTTTTTATCCCAAGAATACTTGCTAATACCAGAAATGATGCTCAGATAATCTGGTTGACAAAAAGAAAAGCTGCCTGGCGCTTTATGACTGCGGGATTTCGCAGGAAAAGATTGATATAAAGTGTCATGATAACAGGGAATGGATATTTGTATGAATAAAGAAAAAAAGCCGGTGATCGCAGTGATCGGTGGTGGTCCTGCAGGGCTAATGGCAGCAGGAGTTGCCGGCGAATCAGGAGCATCAGTTTTGTTGTTCGAAACGAATGCGAAATGCGGACGCAAATTGCTTCTTACAGGTTCCGGTAAATGTAATATCACAAATACTGCACCTATGAAGGAGTTTCTGGAGCATTTCCCGGAAAATCGAAAATTTCTGTATCCGTCATTCAAACACTTTTTTACGGAAGATCTGGAACGTTTTTTCAATCAGTATGGTTTGTTTTTTCAACGTGAAGATAACAATAACGGGAAAATTTTTCCCCAAGATCACAGAGCGGCAACCGTGCTGGAGGTTCTTCTGACTTACTGTCAGGATAATCAGGTGGATTTTCATCTCAGCAAACCCGTCAGACAAATAAAGAAAGGAGAAGCCTGGGAGATCGTGACCGATAAAGGCGTTTATCCTGTGACTTCTGCTATTATAGCTACCGGCGGACTTTCCTATCCCGGGACCGGCTCTGCGGGAAGTGGATATCTGATGGCTGAGTCTTTGGGCATCTCAATTGAACCGACCCGCCCGGCACTGGTTCCGCTTGTCTGTGCAGATAAATGGTGCCGTGAACTTACAGGTATAAGTCTGGAAGGCGTAAAAACATCATTATGGGAATCTGCCGGTGGCGGCAGTTTTCGCAAAATTATCAGTATGAGTGAAGATATTCTTTTTACCCATTTCGGAGTTTCCGGACCTGCAGCACTTTCTATTTCACGATGGATCAAGTCTTCACCAAAGTCGTGCGATAAGGATTTGCAGTGTGATTACCGGCTGACGATCGATCTTTGTCCTGAGCGGTCTGCTGAAGATGTCGAAAAGTTACTGCTTGAAGTGTTTTCACAGTCACCGAACAAATTATTGCGAAGTGTTATCAGCAGAAATTTCGGTCTCCCGAACGCTGTCTCTTCTGTGCTTGTCAGACTTTGTACTCCAATTGAAGATATTTATTGTCGGGATACGACCAGGGAGATACGTAGGAAAATGATATCCATGCTCAAATCTCTGCCGTTGACCGTTCTTGAAACGAAGGGATATAATGAAGCAATGGTGACTGCGGGGGGTGTTTCTACACTTGAACTTGACCCTCGGACGATGGGATCCAGACGTAATCCCGGAATATATTTTGCAGGTGAAGTGATAGACATAGACGGTTTTACCGGGGGTTTCAATCTTCAGGCTGCATTTTCCACCGGGTATCTGGCCGGACGAAGTGCGGCAGTCTTATAGGGATTTCATAGTACTATTTGAAAGGATGACAGGGATATGTTTAAGATCGGGGTTTTGGTTGACTCGTTCAGGGTCGGTATCGATGAGGGGATTGGGAGAGCAAGACAGATAGGTGCTGAGGGCATACAGATCTATGCGACATACGGAGACATGGCTCCGGAAAATCTGACGGCTGCCAGGAAGAAGGAAATACTTGACAAGGTCGAATCCAATGGGCTTGTTGTCTCGGCATTGTGCGGTGACCTTGGAGGCCATGGATTCATGGACGAGAGTGAAAACAAGTGGAAGATCGAGAAATCCAAGAGGATCATGGAGCTTGCGAAGGAACTCAAAACAGATGTTGTGACAACGCATATTGGTGTAGTTCCTGCGGATATGAACGATCCCGTGCGCGAGATCATGCGTAAGGCTTGCGATGAGCTTGCTTTGTTTGGTGACAGCATAGGAGCGTCTTTTGCCATTGAGACCGGACCGGAAAAGGCGTGGCTTCTTAAGGAGTTTCTTGATTCTCTTTCGGCAAAAGGTGTCAGGGTCAACTTTGATCCTGCTAACCTCGTCATGGTTTCCGGTGATGATGCCGCGCTGGCCGCTGAGATACTTGCTCCGTACATCGTCCATACACATGCTAAGGATGGTGTTATGCTTGGTTCAGATGAATCGGGGGTTAGCTTCATGGAGATGCCTTTAGGTGAAGGTGACGTGGATTTTCCGAGATATCTCAGAGCGTTGAAAAACACAGGCTATGACGGGTTTCTGACTATTGAACGGGAGGTCGGGGATGATCCCGGTAAGGATATCTCTGAGGCGGTAGAATTTCTGAGAAGGGAAATAGCATTGTTATGAGTAAACTAAAAGTCGGAGTCATAGGAAGTAGGTGAAGATAAATGAACCATTGGTATGAACAGCTATATAGGCATTCTGATAACATTCGGAACAGCAATATATATGTTCGCTAAATCGCAGATATCTTGGCTGGTGATTTTGCCGTTTTTCCTGAATATAGCTTTCAATCTGGCATTTACTCCGCTTCAGTTTTCGCTGCGGAACAATTGGCTCGCTCTTATTGACATAATTCTGGTGCTGATCACTTTGATCTGGGCTATGGTTGAAATATATCCTTTCGCTCCATGGATCTCGTTCGTGAATATTCCGTATCTGCTGTGGGTCGCTTTCGCTACAGTGCTTCAAGCAAGCATTACATGGATGAACAGGTGAGTAAGATGAAGTTTAAATTTAAATTTATTGAAGAATTGATTTCAAAGAAACGGATAAAGAAATCAATGAAAGATTTTGACACATTGTGGAAATCTGATATCAATGATATCTGGTCTATAACTGATAAAAATCAATTTCTGATAGCGATGAAATCCTGGCTTTTTCGGAAGTGTGATGAAGGCGAGAACATAGGTAAGCTTTCTCATGCAGAAAGGATTTTCTATCTTAATGACGAGCTTGAATCTGAAGTCAATAACGGTGGATTTTCGCAGTTTTTCTATAACAGTAGTGGTGATCATGCAAATGAAACAACAGGTTCATTGATTGCGATAGGAGCTGATCAGACAGCTGGGATCTTCAGAAAAGCTCTTACGGCTTTTGAATGTGTTTTACCGGAAGATCGTGACGAACGCATAGAACTTCTTGACAGGATATCTACAGACAGAGTAGAGAAAATACTGAGTGAATGTGATAACGAGTTTTTTAAATATCCGGATGATCTGGCTGAGTTGAACCATAAGTTTATCCTGATCAACATGGAGGAGTTTACCTGATATGGCTTTTGAAATCATTAAGACGTACAAGGAGCATTATCCTGCACTTAGATTCATAGGGAAACGTTACACCGACGAAGACAGGGGAGATCCCGGCGGTGGGTTCGGCAATAAATGGAGTGAATGGCATCAGAACGGATGGTTCGGTTTGCTTGAGAAACTGGCTGTGCCTGCAGAACAAAATGGTAATGCTTATGTTGGTCTGATGACCATTGATTCGCTGAACCACAGTGGGTTTACTTACTGGATAGGAATATTTTTACCGGAGGGAACTTTAGTGCCGGAGGAGTTCTCATATCTCGATCTGCCTGAAAGCGATGTCGGTATCAACTGGATATATGGCAGCGACAAGAGCGGCGAAATTTTCGGAAGCGGACCGCATTCAGCAGCATATGAGAAATTGTGTGAAAACGGCTGGAGCCGATTGAATCAGAATGCCGACGGTGTGCATACCCTTGTGTTTTTCGAGCTGTATAACTGTCCGCGGTATACTACACCGGATGATAAAGGTAATGTTATTCTGGATTATGGGTTCTATTTGGATTAGATTTTTCAAAAATTAACGCCGGACTGCTTAAATGTTTTCGAGATGATGATGTTATCAGGGAGATAAAAATGAAAAAAAGAATGATATGGGCTCTTATCGGCGGTGCAATTCTTGGGTTGGTTTGTGTGGTTGGTGCATATTTACGGTCGGGAGGTTCTGCTTCTCCGGGACTTATTTTTTCACTTTGGTATAACCGCGTTATCATGGGTCTGGTCATTGGTGCGCCGTGGGTCGCTGCCGGATGGAAAACGACACTGCTTCGCGGAGCTTTGTTCGGTCTTGCGGTTTCATTCGCATACTATAGTGCTACAGGATTTAGCGATCATATCAGCTTTATTGCCGGTATCGTTTACGGAGTGCTTTTAGAAGCGTTTCTTTTACGGTTTACAGAAAAAGTCAATAAGCCTTGACGCTCCGGAACGGCGAGTATATACTGATACATATTGATACTAATTGATATCAATTCAGTAAGGATGATCACTGATGGAAGCGAAGCTTTTTGCCAAAATGATTTCAGACCCGCATCTTTCGGATCTGAAGAAAATGAAATATAAATATTCCACGCAAGCAGTAGATGAAATGATCAGCCTGATGAGGTCTTCTATTTACAAGACGTTGGATATTGATGACTTTAATGGCATTTCGCTGGTTTACCGGGATACTAAGGCGGGTATTCATATTGACTCTGTAAAGCAGATGTTGAATCCGGCAAAATTTGGCGAAGTTAATTTCAAAGTGATGGAGGATGAGATATTTTCGACGCTTGCTATCGAAAATATTGAATCGAATCGTGAAAGTATCCGCCGCATTTTAAGAGGCTATGCTCCGGCAGACGAAACCGAACTGCGAATATACGGGATCAAGCGGGGGATCGACTTTGTTTCTTCGCCGGGAAACCTGATCACGCAAGAAAATCTGAACCGTCTATACAGGCTTGCTGTTGAAGATGCTTTGGATGAAAGTGACCTTCTTCTTCCGGGTGAATACTACCGGCACGATACAGTCTACGTAGTAGGGATAAATCAGATATCTTCAGGTGTAGTGGAGCATTCAGGCCTGCCGGCAGAACAACTGAAGCAGTATATGGAGAAACTTGTTCGGTTCATCAATGCCGGTGATGGGATGAACGAATTGCTAAAAGCTTGCGTTATCCATTTCTACCTTGCTTTTCTGCACCCGTGGTTTGACGGCAACGGACGTATGGCCAGGCTGCTCATGTTGTGGTACCTGGTTCAGAAAGGCTTGCCCGGCAGTCTGTATATACCACTTTCAGTCTACGTCGATCAAAGCAGAAAGCATTATTATGAAGCCTTTTCTTTGATAGAACAGAATGCGAAGATAAGCGGTTTGATCGATGTAACACCATTTCTGGATTATTTTGTTACGCATGTTTACAATAAACTTACATCTTCATCAGAGTCGGAAGAACTGGATAAGCGCTACACGGAAATGCTGGCGGAAGGTCATGTAACGACCAAGGAAGCGCAGTTGTGGCGTTTTGTTCAGGATACATACGGGAGATCGGAATTTTCTACAAAACGGCTTGAGCGCGATCACGGGGCTGCTGCTTATGCGACTATCCGTAGTTTTGTCATGAAATTCCACAAAGCTGGATTACTGCAAGCGCAGACATACAGTAACAGGGTCAGGTATAAGATTTGTAATTAGGGACGGGGGTATCGTGCTAATAATATCCCTATCGGGTATAAAACATATAACAATAATGTCAAATACACCCTATAGGGTACAATATAATATATAATGCTTGTAATTATACCCTATAGGGAATATAATGAAAAATATGAATATTATCGGTAAATTTATTAAAGAAGAGAGAAGGAAAGCAGGGCTGACGCAGGAAGAATTTGCTATGCGTTCGGGTCTGGGGTTACGCTTTGTCAGAGAGCTTGAACAGGGTAAAGAAACAGTGCGACTCGACAAAGTCAATCAGGCACTGGCAATGTTCGGAATGGAAGCCGTGCCGGGTGTTTGTGGTCATCTTAAAACACCCGGGATGAAGGAGGGGTGACCTTTGGATTTTGAGTATCGGAAGGGTTTTGTTTATATACAGAGTGTTTTTGCAGGAATAATTGCCGAAACTGATGAAGGATATATTTTTTCATACAATAAAGAGTATCTGCAAAGAGAGAATTCGATCTCTGTGAGTCTGACATTGCCACTTCGAAATATAGAATATAGATCGACGACCCTGTTCCCTTTCTTTGACGGATTGATTCCTGAAGGCTGGTTGCTTGGTGTTGTGAGCCGAAACTGGAAAATCGATTTGAATGACCGGTTCGGACTATTGCTATCTGCGTGTAAGGATTGTATAGGTGATGTCAGCATCAGGAATGAGGCGGAGAATTGAACTGCCTGTATTGTGGGAAGATGATAACAGATGCTTCTTCCGATGAGGAGAAGAAGGATCGCTGGCATATCAAATGTATAAGGTCTTTTTGGGGCACAAAGGCAATGCCGGTGCCGGATATTTCTGAAGGACAATTGGAGCAACTGGCAAATGCGGCTGTGAATCAAGGCTTTACGGTGACGGGAGTTCAGAAGAAACTTTCTCTCCGCTTGTCCTGTGACGCTGATGCAAGACTCACGATCGTAGATTATCCGACCGGATATATTCTGAAACCGCAAACACAAGAGTATGATTCACTGCCGGAATTCGAAGATCTGGCTATGAGACTAGCTGAAATTGCCGGTATAAAGACAGT
>Ga0172377_10004422_pt1 | contig 14434 bp, 12 predicted proteins | sample Pumphouse3metaG_FD_119749 | JGI IMG/M metagenome (GOLD analysis project Ga0172377, IMG submission 119749) | Leachate microbial communities from a municipal landfill in Southern Ontario, Canada - Pumphouse #3 metaG | ecosystem: Engineered > Solid waste > Landfill > Unclassified | place: Canada... | reverse complement strand
CGATAATCAGGGCGACTTCGTCGTTATAACTGCTAACACGCTCTATTTTATGGAGTTTCAGTAGAGTATCAAACTCCTCCGTATTCAAAGCACGGGTTTTCCCCAACAGCAAGACCGATCGTCCCGAAAATTGCTCATAGTTCATCCGCGCATTATAATCTATCAGCCTAAAAAAATCACACAAAGGTATAATGGTACGAATTATTTAAAGGATTTTTTACGATGCAGGAACTTTATGACGGGATTGCGGCGTACGATGCCGGAGATTATGCCAAAGCCTATGAAATTCTCTATCCTCTCGCCGCGTATAAACGGAACGCTGAAGCGCAGTTTCATATGGGAATGATCTATTTCTACGGCGAAGGGGTCGAAAAAGATATCGATCAAGCTATGGAGTGGTGGAAAAAAGCGATGCGCAACGGCCATACCGATGCGGCTTACCGTCTCAGTGAAATCGCGACTTCGACCAAAACGACATTTTAAATATCAGACGGATTTCAATATCCGTCCGATACTGTAACGCATATCTTCGTCTAGACTTTCCATATTCCCGAGCATCCAGGAAAGATACCCTTTATCGTTTTGAGCGATCTCGGTGAGCGTTTTCCCTTTGTACTTTCCGAATTTGAGCGGATGGGTATTAAATACCGGAGTTTGCGTCAACTCGACCAGCTTATCGATAGGATTGACCGCACCGAAGCGCTCTTCAAGACGTTTTCGCAACTCGCTCAAAAAGAGTTTCAGCACTAAAACGTCTCCGATCGCATCGTGCGCTTTTACTTCTATCCCCAACGCATCCGCCTCTTTTTGTTCGATTTTATACAAACCCAAACGGTATCGAAAATATTGCAACCGGTGCGCTTCTTCATCTTCAAAAAGGTGTTTGGCACATCGAAGCGTATCGATCAGGCGCATTTTGGACGTAAAATTTTCTTTGGAAAGCATGCCCAGATCAAAAGGGGCATTGTGAATAATCAATACGTTGTCGGGCGTATTAATTTCGCACAATTTTTTAAATGCATCGGTTTCACTGCACGGAGGCTTTCCTTCGATCATATCGGGAGTAATACCGTGCACTTCCATCGCTCCGTATGCGATGGGGACGTCGCTGGAACACATATCGTTGTAAACATCCACTTTTTTTCCGTCTAAAACCATATATCCCAGCTGAATAATACGGTCATTCTCGCCGGCACCCGTCGTCTCCGTATCGAGTAAAACGAAAAGCGCCATTAATACTGATCGTCTTCGTCGTCGAGGTCAAATTCATCATAATCGTCTTCGTCTTCATCCTCGTCTTCGTCATACATCAAATCATCGTCTTCATCGCCCTCTTCACGCATGGAGGTCAATTCGGTATAGAGTTGTTCGGCCTCTTCTTCGTCGATATCTCCGCTTTGAAGCTCTTTGAGAAGTTCTTTGTACTCATCTCTTAACGCTTGCATGTCTTCGAGCTGCGCGCGTTCTTGCGGAGTCGCATCTTTAGCTGAAGCGATCCCTTCGAAGATATCGTCGATATGTTCTTCGACGTCCGGGATCAACTCGTTTTGAATAAGGTGTTTTAATTGTGCAATATAGGCCATCGGTTATCCTTAATGATTTAATATCCTCATTGTAGCAAAACAATTTCTTCTAACGCTAGAGAAAATGATGATTTTCCCTCTTAGCGGAGCGTTTTGTAATCGCGCAGATATGTTTCAAAACCTTTTTCATCCAGAGGTCTGGCATAAAGATATCCTTGCCCTTGCTGGCATCCGTGTTGCTGCAAAAAAAGATTTTGATCCTCTTCCTCTATCCCTTCCGCAATCGTCTTAAGCCCGAGAGCATCGGCCATTGCGATAATCGCTTTAACGATCGCGCTGTCTTGTTCATCATTCGGAATGCCTCGGACAAACGATTGATCGATTTTCAGTTTGTCAATCGGGAATGTTTTGAGATAACTGAGACTTGAATATCCGGTGCCGAAATCATCAATAGCCACTTCGACTCCTAATGCTTTGAGGGCAATTAATTTTTCTCCCAATGCCTTAGGATTGCTCATCAAAACGCTCTCCGTAATCTCCAATTCGACATACTTCACATCCAGTCCGCTCTCACCGATGATTCGGTTGATTGTTTCCACGACATCGGGACGTTCAAACTGTTTCCCCGACACGTTGATCGATACTCTTCCTTCAAAAAGCCCCTCATCAATCAGTCGTTTTATGCAACGGCACGATTGCAACAGTACCTCTTCACCGATAGGGATAATCAGCTGATTCGTTTCCGCCAACGGAATAAACATATCCGGACGGATGATACCCAGACTCGGATGCTTCCATCGCACCAACGCTTCCGCCCCGATTATGGCACCCGTATGAAGATCAACTTGAGGTTGATAATAGACGACAAACTCCTTCTCATCAACCGCACGACGCAATTCCCGCTCCATCAATACCCGTTCAAACAGCTGGACACTCATCTCTTGTGTAAAATAGCAATAGTTGTTATGCCCGGTCTCTTTCGCTTGGCGCAATGCGATATCGGCATTTTTCAGCAATGTCTCCCCATCATCGCCGTCATCGGGGTATATGGCGATTCCGATACTTCCCGTGAGTTGAAAATCGCTTTGCGACGTCTCGACTTTCTCTCCGAATACACGCATAATCTCTTTTAGAATCCGCTCACACTCGGTAATATCTTCCAGAGCTTCAAGCACAACGATAAATTCATCTCCTCCGACACGTCCGATCGTATCTTCCTGACGAATGATCCCCTCCAGCCTCATAGCGATACGGGCGATTACCAAATCTCCCGTTTCATATCCGAACGATTCGTTAATGTCTTTGAAATGGTCGATATCGATATACAAAACACCCAATTTTTTATGCTCTCTGCGCGAACGCTCAATCGAATGTTCCAACCGTGCAGAGAGTAATAAACGGTTCGGAAGTTTAGTCAATTTGTCATAATGGGCCATCCAATGGATCTCCCGTTCCGATTCCCGAATCTTTGTAATGTCCTCTCCCGAAGAGAATGTACCGATAATTTTTCCTTCCGTATTTTTCAATATCGCGTTATGCCACGCGATGATCCGTTTCTCTCCGCTTTTGGTTCTGACTTGATTTTCCAAATATTCGACAACAGACTCTTCACCTGACAAAACGGCGTTAAAAAGTGCTTTGGTTTCCGCCACCTGTTCTTTGTCTACAAAATGGTCAAACCAATTTTTTCCGAGAGCCTCTTCTTTGCTCACTCCCAGCAAAGCACACCCTTTCGGATTGATCAAAGTAATATTTCCTTCCGTGTCTAAGGCAAGCATAACCACCGATGCGACTTCAAGATACAAACGGCTCTTTTCCTGTTCGAGTTCAATCGTATGTTCCAAACTTTTCCGTAATTCTTCCCCTAAACGGATCAATTCGCTTACATCATTCAAAAACAGTTTGAGAATATTTTGACCGTTGACTTCTGCTTCTAAAAGTGTCGCTTCATAGACTTTCCCGTCAAAATCGATCCGTTCGCGTTCTACACCGCCGTGACGGCGGAGCGTCTGCATGAGTTTTTCCCAAACCGAATCTCCCAGCATTTTGGACATTGAATCATCTATCTTAACACCGAAAGTCAGCATCGCTTCGGCATTCAGCCATTTGATAATCTGGTCATCTCCCAGATCGATAATCTCGCAAAAGGCCAGTCCTAATAAATTATAGGTCGCTTTGGCGTCACGCAGTTTGGCTTCAAGCTTTACTTCCAATGCCGTATTATAGTTGCGCAGTAAATCTTTTTCACTCAGTACATAGAGATTTTTTTCTCCGTTTCGGACCAACAAATGGTGAAAATTTCCAAACTTCATACGCTCGATAATCGTATGAATTTTTTCATTTAATTCGGCGGTTACGATTGGCGAATGCATATAATCGGCTATGTGATTCTCAAGCGATACTTTTTGATGTGCCAGCATTAAAATATCTTTTTCCGTCACAATGCCGATCGGATTGTCGTCTCGCATAACAATCATGACGTCACGATAGGCCGATTGCATCTGCTCAATCGCCCCTTTTACCGTTGTATCATAAGGAACTTTGAGCGCTGTATTGCGTTTGTTGAGACAGCCCATCACCTCATGATCCACTCTTCCTTGCGATTCATAATAACGTAAAACGTCGCTTTGAGTTAATGTACCGACATAGTGTCCCGATCCGTTAATGAGGACGATTCTGCGGATTTCATAATCGATCATCATTTCAACTGCCATATCCAAAGGACGATCGTCATGGATTGAGATAATCGGATAGCTTGCATAATCGATCGCCTTTTGCGTATCGGCGATACCATTATGGTAAAGGTTTATGATCTCTTTTAGTGTTAATATTGCGATAGGAGTAGCATTTTCGATAAGTACGGTATGACTTGAACCGGATTCTTCCATCCGTTCTATCGCCGTTCGGAGTGTGGCAGTGAGGTCTAAAAAATCATTTGTTATTCTAATGAGTTCATGCAGTGCCATCACAATACCTCTTTATGGATTAGGGCGATTATACAGCAATTCAATCAAGATTGACAATGAAAATAAATTACGGAGAAAATAGTCTTGAAGTAAAACATTTAGAAAGATGGTGCGATCGGCGAGATTTGAACTCGCACACCTACTGGCACTACCCCCTCAAGATAGCGTGTCTACCAATTCCACCACGATCGCAAAAAAAAAGAAGAAAATGTCAGCCGAAGCTGACAGAGGGAAACTCGAACTTACGCAGCCAAATATGGGTTAGCGTAAAGAGCGATCAAAGCGATAACAAGTGTATAAATAACTTGAGCTTCGATCATCGCAAGAGCGATGAACATAGTTGTCATCAATTTACCGCCAAGACCCGGGTTACGTGCAGTACCGGCGATAGTTGCAGCAGCAGTGCTACCCATACCGATTGCTCCACCAAGTGCAGCCAAACCAAGACCGACACCAGCAGCGATCATTGAGTACGCTTTAAGCGTTTGGTTTGCTACATCACCGTCTGCACCGAATGCAGCAGCAGCAAGAGCAACCATAAGAAAAAGAACTTTTTTCATTTTATTCTCCTGTTTAATATCAAAGTCCGTTCGGATATGTGTCCCTACTTATCACTTTGTGGCTGGAATTATAGTGGGGCAGAGCTAAAAAATTACTTAGCTCTTCCTAAACCGATTTTGTTCCCTTTGAATTCGACGATCTCGACCATCAGTTCGTCCCCTTCTTTTAGGAGATCGCTCACTTTACTGATATGGGAATCGGAAAGTTTCGAAATATGGATCAGTCCGTCCACTCCGCCGGGTAATTCGATGAATGCACCGAAGTCAACGATTTTTTTCACTTTTCCTTTGACGACGTCTCCCACTTTGTACTCGACTTTTTCAACCGGAGTGGAACCGCTGATGATCCCTTCGATATGATCACGTGCTCCACGCAATCCTTCACGGTTTTTCCCGGTCAGTTTTACGGAACCTTTTTTCTTGTCGATATCGATCGTGACATCAAAACGTTCGATGATTTCCCGAATCGTTTTCCCCGCTTGACCGATAATGTCACCGATGAAACTCGGATCGATGTGGAAAAGATCGGTGCTCGGCAACGTCCCTTCATTCAACTCGATATTCTCTTCACTGTTCATCATAATATCGATGATATGGGCACGTGCTTCTTTGGCCTGATACAGCGCCTCTTTAAGTACGTCTAAATGGATACCGCCAAGTTTGATATCCATTTGCATCGCCGTAATCCCCTCTTTGGAACCCGCTACTTTGAAATCCAGATCGCCGTCATGATCTTCCAATCCCATGATATCAGTCAAGATGGCATGCCGTTCTCCCTCAGAAACCATCCCCATCGCTACGCCGGCGATCGGATCGGCCATTTCAATATCCCCGGCACGTAAAGCCATATACCCGCCGCATACGGTAGCCATCGATGAGGAACCGTTCGATTCGAGAATTTCTGAAACCAACCGAATCGTTTGCCCGTTACGGACACAGGCACCTTCTAACGCCCGTTTTGCCAAATTTCCGTGTCCGAGTTCACGACGGCGTGGTGCTCCTATCGGAGAAGGTTCGCCGACACTGAACCCCGGAAAGTTATAATGGACCATAAATGCCTCGTTTTGCGTTCCTCTGTCGGTGAGGTTTTCGAACATTTGAGCATCCTTGGCTCCCCCGAGTGTCAAAACGACAAGTGCCTGAGTCTGCCCACGCGTAAACAATGCCGAGGCATGGGCACTTGGCAGAACGTTCGTCTCGATATGTATTGGACGAACTTCTCTCAACCCGCGACCGTCCGCACGAACTTTTTCATCTAGAATCTGGGCACGTACCATAGAGCGTTTGACCGCTTCGATCGCTTTTTTAAGCTCGTGCTCGTCCCATTCCGGTTTCTCTTTCATAATATTTTTACGAATTGTCCGCAATGCGGTGGAGCGTTCTGTTTTCGCCATTTGGTTGATACCGCGTTTCAAATCATCGGTATGGTTGTCACGGACATATTCGATCATGTCGACATCAGTCTCGCTGATCTTGCATTGCAAATCGAACGGAGCAGATGCAAACGGTTTAAAGGAGTTTTCATATGCACTGTTGGCTTTTGCCAATTCTACTTGTGCCAAAGCCAAAACTTCAATCAGTTCATCTTCGTTCATCGCATTGGAAAGTCGAACGGGAATCGAGGATGTCCCCATCCCCGGATCGATGAGAGGGTCAACCATTCCGATATCGACTATCTCCATTTCATCGCTGCCGAGTGTTTGCATCTCGATCATCAGCATATCTTCTTTGCTACCTGCCAAGTATAAATCCAACGAGCTATTTTCCAACTGGCTAAGCGTAGGATTGACGACAATCTCACCATCGATTTTTCCAATCCGAACGGCTGTCACGGAATTAAAAATATCAATATCCGATACATAAAGGGCAGCCGAAGCAGCATTTAAAGCTAAAACCTGCAGATCCGCTTCGTCATCAACACTTAACACTATAATGGTAATTTGAACCGGGTTTGCAAAGCCTTTCGGGAAAAGGGGGCGGAGAGAACGATCTACGATACGGGATGTCAACGTTTCAAAATCGCTCGGTTTGGTTTCGCGTTTGATAAATCCTCCCGGAAACTTTCCTGCTGCATAGCTTTTCTCAATATACTGAACGGTAAGCGGCAAAAAATCTTCATCTACAAAATCAGTTTCATCAATAACAACCGTCGCTAAAATGACGGTATCTCCACATTTGAGCCATGCTGCTCCGTTTGCCTGTGCGGCAACTTGGCCGAAAGCATATGATTCTTTTTTATTCTTTAGCTGCAATTCAATGTTGTATTTCATCTCTTTTCTCCAAAATAGTCTCTATAGTCACTTCATCTACCGGGTCAAATATCTGGTAATAATATCCCGTATCAATGTAATCATCCAGTTCCTGAAGGCAAAAGATGCCGTCCACCATCGGATCCAATGCTTCAACAACTGTTGTCGGCATAATCGGAGCGGCCACATAAACGGCCTTCGCTTTTTGAGCGAACGCTGTTTTAATAGCGCACATCAGCTTCAGCCCTGTTTCGCTTCCCTCATCGATGAGCAGGATATTCTTCCCTTTCATCGATTTAAAGTTTTCCCCCTTACGGTATTGGTAAATGGCACTGAGAATTTTCTCTTCATGCTTTCGATTGGCTTCGCCGTAAATATAATCGACTTGAATATCAAAAGCATCTACCAGCGCCTGATGGATGACGATTTCTTCCGTTTCGCTGACCCTAGCCAGTTCGCATTCACTGTTTTGCGGTGCGGTAATCCCGGCAGAAAAGATAAAATCGATCGGAAGTTTTAAACGGGTATTGAGATAGGATGCAATGACAAGCCCTCCTGACGAGACGGCGATCAAATTCCATGCCTCGCTCTTCATCCGATCCAAAGGAAGAAGCTCTCTGAGTTGCTGTGCCGCATCCGAACGGTCTTTAAATAAATAACGTTGCGGTCTCATTACTCTGTCTATCGTTTCATCGTCGAAGCGCCGCCGATAACGTATTTCAAGTCATTATCGATAAAGCGGATCCCTAGTCCGAGATACGCATTCTGTGTCGCAGGGTTCAAGAAGTCATCCCATCCGCCGTACAATTCGAGATGTTTCAGCATTTGGTATCGTACCTGTGCTTTCAAGTGAGCGTGTGTCGCGCGGACATCGTTAACCGAATTGAAATCAAATGCTTCGGCAGAGAACTTCAATCGATCATGATTCATAAAGTAATCGACCCCGATTCCCCCCGTCGATTCGATCGCCCCGAAGCGGAACAATGTATTATCGAAACGTTTCCCGTATTGCAATGAATACAGGGTATCACTTTTTTCGTGTTTTTGCGGAAGCTGCGCTTTGGAGTAATCGTCTTTGCTGATCAGATCAAACATATAATAGGTTTCAGGATTCGGTAGATAGTTGACTCCCAAATAAATTTTGCTGTATTGATCACGCATCATGTAATCCGAATGCATCGCTACTTGCAGTTCGCTGGTCGTAAAGGTTCCCAACATAGCATCCACTTTGCCGAAAGCCTCTTCTCCGCTTTTGAAAAACGAACCTGCCGATTCCAACGCCGTCTTCAGCGATGAACGGTTTTCCGCCAAAATATCGGTAACGTTGTCTTCAATATTGACAAACTTGTCAACCGCTTGCGGAAGCTTATGCTCCAGGGCACCGCTGATATTGTCCATACGGGTACTCAGAGAATTGATACGCGCCATGATTTCAGGCAAATCTTTATTTACCGTATCGGCCGTAGTAGCAAATCCGGCACTCATGGCTCTGAAATTGGCAATTGCGGCGTGAAGATCGTCGCGGTTATCAACGATGACTCCGTTTAGATTAGTGCCGACATTGCGGAATGCGATGATGGCATCTTGAATCGCTTTGCGGTGTTCTTCATCCAATGTTCCTCTCAGATCGTGCAGCAGCATCTCTAACTCTTTAGCCGCGGCATTGACCGAATCACTGGTTTGATCGAAAGATGCATAACGTTTTGATTGGGACAAGACCCCTCCGGCTTTCACCAATGAAACAGAGTCTCCGACAACGATGTTAAGTACTTTGGTTCCCAATAACGATTCCTGTGCTACGATCACCGAAGAGTCATTCGGAATTTTTACCTCTTGATCGATCAAGAGACTCAGCCGAACTCTCTTTCCTTCAATGTTAATAGCATCGACATCACCGATCGTCACACCGTTCATTAATACATGGGTGTGCTTTTCAATACCGGAAGCATCGTCGACATAAGCTTGAATCGTATATCCTTCTCGTCCCCATTTACCCAAAGAGGTTACCTGTGTCGACAAAAACAGTAAGGCACCTAACGCCATCACGACAAAAAGACCTATTTTTGCTTCCAGTTTCATACCTATCCTCTCTAATTGGTCATTTTATAACTAAAATCCGAACCGCCGATCGGTTTGAGGATTATAGTAATAAAAATATACGAATCATCAATAGAATCGCTTACATTTGTATTCGTCAGTGTAGGGCGTCTGTTTTTAACATATTTAAGACCGAAGTCAAGACATCGTGTCGAATACAAAAATCCAATTTCTCCACGTTTTAACAATGCTTCATGATAGTCGTACGCGATAGAACCGAAATATCGGTAATGGCTATTGTACTGATACGCCGCATCCGCCGTCCAGTAACTGATATAGGTCGGAATGTTGCGTAATTTCACCGTATCGTACACAAGTTCATCCGTATAGTAATGGGTAAGACCGGCCGTCACAACCCCGTCATTATAGCGCAGAGTGTTTTGTTCTTTTGTAATCCGGTTACGGTCGTGATTAAAAGCCGTCTGATTATAGTAAGAGATTGCGGTCGTAATTTCCCATTCCAGCTCGTTTTGAAGTTCACCGTAATAGCTTCGCTGATCATCATATCGAAAATTTTGGGACAAACGATCCGCAAGTATCTGTTGCCCGTCTTCGATCAGATAGTTGTTGATCCCCAGCGATAAAGAGTCATTCGGATCATCCAGTGTATAAAATTCGCAATCTCCGCCGACGCATGCATCGCGATACGTTTTGTAATATCCCCGATAATACCGCGTTCCCGCAGAGGTATAACTGACCGAGGGGGTAATGACGTGACTCAGCGACTCATAGTTTCGAACCAATGTCGACGAAAGGGCAAATGTATGATCGAGCTGAGCATAGTAACCCGGTTTGTAGACACTGTTATCGCTGTTGCTCGACGCGCCGTAAAATCCGATACTTCGTCCCGATGCATTCGCCGTATAGCTGGCATCCAAATAGTTATCGAACAGCGATGTCTGCAACGTCAAAGGGACATTGAAATCGACCTGAGCTGCTTTTTTACCGTCAGGACGGTAAAAATGAGTTGCCCTAATATCTGCATTCGCCAGGAGATAATTATCTAAAAAACTCTCAAGATAGCGGTGGTAATGAAGACTCGGCAATGTCTGGATCGTTTTTGCATTATTTTCTTGGTCGAGGTATTGGTAGTATTTAAAGTAGGCACCCAGATAATTATCTTCACTACTGTAATATCCATTGATACGGGAAAAGACTTGTTTATCAGTCACATTCTGAGTTTCATCCGTTTTTTGCAAATTCAGATAATCTACATCGTTCATCCATTTGGCATCGACATATAATCCGGATTCCCCTTCGAGTTTCGAGTCAAACCATTCTCGTAACGGTGCATTATGGCGATAATTCACCCCATATCCATAATGTTCTCGATTGACCAAATCATATTCTTGTGCGTAATTGTTTTGCTCTTTAAAATACCCGAGTTGAATAGAGCCTTCCGAAGAGGGTGTGTCGACAAAGCGGATATCGGTATATAGCCCTGCTCCGCGAGACGTACGGATTTGGGGACGCAATTCCATATCCCACCAGTTTTGCGGTGCAATATAGATCGGCTGTTGATAATAAAATCCCTCTTTGCTTGATAACCCGAAAGAAGGGATCAAAAGTCCGCTTCGGCGTGTTCGATCAGTGGGATAACCGAAATACGGGAGATAAAAGACCGGAACGTTTTCAATCTCCAAACGGGCATTATACAAATTAACCCACATGGCATCGGTATCGTAATCAGCGCTGCTAAAGCGTATTTTCCATAACGGATCGGCCGAATTACATCCCGAAACGGCACCGCTGGATAAATCAATTTCGTTTTTGCATCCCTGCGCTTCTTCAGTACTCATCCACGCTTCTGAAACCTGATCAAACATATAATAAGGCTTCGCAAAATAGGTATCATTGAGAAGATCAACCCGGGAGTAATCGCTGATAACATGATATTGCCCCCCCTTAAATACGTTTACCGATCCGGTTGCTTCGATCACACTGGTATTATTATCATAGGTCAGTTTATCCGCACTCAATATCTGATCTTGATACAAAATTACCGGATCTCCCTCGGCATGGGCGAGCGAGCCGTTTGCATCCGCAGCCGTTCCGTACAATTCAACACGGTCATTGCCCAGTAAGAGGGTGGATACGATCAAACTGATCCAAGAAAGTTTACGCATTTATCACCAATGTTCGGGCTGTACGGTCGTGCCAACTCCGTCGATAAGGGTCCAACATCGCCCAGACAAATCCGAAATAAAATAAAAGCTCACTGACAACCCGAAACACACTGCGGTTAAATGCACATAAAAAGCTGGGATATGAGAGGGTAGAAAGTTCGATAATGCGGATTTTCATCACGATTTTACCGATGCTGGCACCGTATTGCATTGTGAAAAAAGTATGATAGATAATTTTGATACTCATGTATTCCAATAAGAAACTATTGGTTAGCAAAATCATATCTTCGAATGTTTTGGCATTCCCCATCGAATCCCATAAAATAATCACCATGAGTACGGAAAGAAGCAGTTCGTCAATACCAAACGCCGCCGCTCTTTGGCGAATCGTTGCAAGCTCCAAATGTTCGCGCTGTATCAGCGATTCGATTTGTTCATCCATTACCGAAGCGCCTGATATGCAATATCTGTCCGAAGTTTCTTACCGGCATAATGAACCTGCCCACACAGCATATAAGCACGATCCCGAGCTTCTTTGATACTATCCCCGACACCGACACATACCAAAACACGCCCTCCGGTTGCATAAAGTTTATCTTCTTCCGCACTTACGCCGGCATACGCGATATGGGTATTTTGGGCAATTTTTTCGTGGTGGATCTCATCGACGATGATCTCTGCCGGTTCGGAATTATCATACGGGTAGTTCCTACTTGCCATAACGACACCGACTGCATACTGTTTATAAAACTCCACGTTCAACGTATCAAGCTGCTTGGTAGCCGCTTTGTAAAAAAGCTCACTGGCAGGGGTTTTCAGAAGCGGCATTAAAATCTCACACTCGGGATCACCGAAACGGACATTGAACTCCAACGTAATCGGCTCGCCGTTGACGATCATAAGACCGATAAAAAGAACCCCCTCAAACGGCGCCCCCTCTTCTTGCATCCCTTTAAGGGTCGGTCGAACGATTCGATCTTTCACTTTCTCATAGATCACATCATCGACCAAAGGTGTCGGTGCATAAGCCCCCATCCCCCCGGTATTGGGACCCTCATCATTATCCAAAAGACGCTTATGATCTTGTGCGGCAGGGAGGAGAATAAAATCTTTCCCGTCACACAAAGCAAACATCGAAAGCTCATACCCGTCCAAAAATTCTTCGACGACAACCCGTTTACCCGCATCACCGAATGACTTCCCACTGAGCATTTCGGAGACGGCGACTTTGGCCTCTTCATAGCTCATCGCTATGATAACCCCTTTGCCCGCACATAATCCATCCGCTTTGACAACAATCGGAGGAGTCAGCGATTCGATAAATTTAAAGGCATCCCCGATATGATCGGTTTCGATATAGCGTGCCGTAGGAATATTGTATTTGGCTAAAAAGTTTTTCATATATACTTTTGAACCTTCAAGCTGCGCCGCCGCTTTAGTAGGGCCGAAAATAACCAGTCCTTTGGCTTTAAATACATCTACTACACCGTCGCTCAGTGGTCCTTCCGGTCCGACAATAGTTAGATCAATCGCATTGTCGAGAGCAAATTGCGCCAATTCATTGTAATCTTTAATCGAAACGTTTTCTCCGAGCATCGGTGTCGCACCGTTTCCAGGAGCGAAAAAAAGTTTTGTGACAGCCGCATCTTTTTTTAAAACTCTTCCGATTGCAAACTCCCGTCCGCCGCTGCCGATTACCATTACTCGCATATTCCCCCTTATTTTCATCAGAGTTTTATTATCTTATTTCAATCTCTCTTTGAGGTTCAAATAAAACAAAAAGGCCCGGGCGGGCGTTTCGCAGTAGCTTTGGTTCTCAAAGCCGAATAAAGCCACTCGAGCGCCTTTTCCGGCGGCGATTTCTCACGTAAAACACGCTCAAGCGAAACCACCGACACCCAAAGGCGACTACGGCTGTGACTAGTTGTATATGTAGAACCCTCAAAATGCGATTAATCGCTTCACCCAGAGTTAACAATTATAACCCTAAAAGCTTAAAAGGGTGATGAATTTTTAGACTCTTGTACGATTTTACGGGCCGATTCCACTGCAGAAGCGACGCTTGTATCCGGGCTAATATATGACTCAATACTCTCCGGCAAAGCGCTTTGCGTCGTTTTACCGATTACGATAACCGAATGGGTCGGTTGAAACGTATATTTTTCCATAAAACACCGAATACTTGAAGGGGATGTAAAAATAAGAACCCCGTCAGGCTCGATGATATCCATAAACGGTTTCTCATTGCAATGCGTCGCATAGACAACCGCTTCATCTATTCTAAAGCCTTTCAATCTGGCATGTTCGACCCATGAAGATGCAACAACTTCGGGACGGAGATAGAGCCATTTTCCGTTGCGTTGTTTTGCGCTCAATACTTTTGGAATTGATTCGCCGTACCCCTCAGCCGTTTCGACATAAATCGCCCCGGACTCCTTGGCAAAGCGTGCTGTAGGTTCCGAAACGGCAATGCATTGCAGCCGTTCCCACTCCGGCGTATAATTTTGCAGTGCGCTAATCCCTTGCTTTGAGGTAACGATGATCCCTTCATATTCGGAAAAATCAATAGACGGTGTCAAAAAAATGATGGAAAGAATGGGGATATGGATAACTCCCGGATAAGGAGTTTTAGAAATAAGATAGATCGGGCGCAAGGGATGCGCCTTATTCCCACTCGATCGTTGCCGGCGGTTTGGAGCTGATATCGTAAACAACCCGGTTGATACCGTCTACTTCGTTGATAATACGGCGGCTGATACGCTCTAACAATGTATGAGGCAGGTGAGCAAATGTCGCCGTCATACCGTCCACCGCTTCGACGACACGGACACAGACCGTATTGTCATAGGTGCGGTTATCACCCATAACACCAACCGATTTCACGTTAAGAAGTACGGCAAATGCCTGCCACGT
>Ga0172377_10004421_pt1 | contig 14435 bp, 5 predicted proteins | sample Pumphouse3metaG_FD_119749 | JGI IMG/M metagenome (GOLD analysis project Ga0172377, IMG submission 119749) | Leachate microbial communities from a municipal landfill in Southern Ontario, Canada - Pumphouse #3 metaG | ecosystem: Engineered > Solid waste > Landfill > Unclassified | place: Canada... | reverse complement strand
CCCAACAGAAGTTTCCCTCCGCGTCGATGGCCAAACCGCCGTTTTGTGTTGCTACGGTCCGGCGCAGCGGACCAATCACTCTTGACGGCCGCGGTGACGAATCCGCCTGGAGCCAGGCTGTACCGCTTTATTTTAGCCGTGGCGATTGGTTGCCAACCGCGGAAAAAGCCAATGTCAAGCTGTTGTGGGATTCCCGGTATTTGTACGCGTTGTTCACGGGAATGGCGGTCAAACCGTCATTACGAGCTAAAGAAGTTTCCGGCAATGATGTCCGGGTTTGGCGAAAGGACTGTTTTGAACTCTTCATCGACCCTGGTCGCACCCAGCGTAATTATCTGCATTTTGCCGCGAACGCCGCTCAAGGCAAATACGATTCCCGGCATGCGCCCGGTAAACGCGACACTAGTTATGAAAGCGGCTGGCGGATACGCGCGGTGATCGATTCCGACCACTGGACGGCGGAAGCCGCAATCCCGTTCTCTGCTCTGGGTGGTACGCCGCAACCCGGCGCCGTGTGGGGCTTTAACGCCGGACGCGAAAATTCCTATACCGAAGAGGTCAGCTCCTGGTCGCCGCTGGACACCTTTCATCAGCCGCGGCGTTTCGGAGTCTTGTTATTTGTAACGTCGGCTTATCTGCGTCAACAACCGCTCGATGCCGGAGCCCGGATTGCCCGGATTATGTATCCGAGTCATCAACTTGAAGCTGAAGCTGACGCGGCGTTGAAAGTAGCCCGCGCCAAACTTGACGCGGTCCCCAACTTCAGTGATCGCGTGAACCAGGCGGCTAAACAATTGAGCACACTCCAACACCAACTTGCCAACGCCCGGTTCTTCATTGTCTATTTCAATGCTTTTGAACAGTTACGCGATTTTGTGGCCGAGATGTCAAAACTAAAAGTGGAGCTGATCCGCTACGCGGCGATGTTCACTCCTGGCTCCTCCGGGGCACGCAACGGCTATGTGGCTTCGGTGGAAAATTCCATGACCAAAGTCTTGCCCAACGCCTATATTTGTTCCGGTAAAACTCAAACCACGTTGGAGCTGGCACGCAACGAAGTCGGCGGCTTTCAAATTCCCTTGACGTTTCAGCCCGGCTATCGCCCCAAATGCGTAACCGTATCCGTATCCGACCTTACCGGTACCTCGAAGGCGATTATTCCCGCCGCGGCGGTAAAGTCCTATAAAGTCGGCACTATCAAGACTGCGTTTCCCCGTAGCTCGCATCAAGAAGAACTGGTGCCCGATGTGCTGTTTCCTGGACACGAATTTGCGTACCTCGATCCCGCCCCTATCGAAACGTTGTGGATTGATGTTAAAGTTCCCGCCACCGCCGCGGCCGGAACTTATCATGGCACAATTACGGTACGCCCCGACTCCAAACCGGCAACCTCAATTACCATGCGGCTTAAAGTCCGCAACTTTACGTTACCACGTAACTCCAGTTTGAAAAACGTGTTTTGCTTCAGACCCTCGCAGGCGGAAATTTATTACGGCAAAAAAATGCCGAAATGGGCCCGACACAATTACTTTGACTTTGTCATCGCTCACCGTCTCGAACCTTTGAACTTATGGCATCGCAATACTAAGGAGCGGATGTTATATATGAGTGAAGCCGAACTCAAAGACTACCTGCAACGCGGCAAAAACCTGATTTTGGTAAAGATTCCCTCCACGAAGAAAGCATTTATGCAGTGGTCCGCTCCGGCTCTGGCAATGCTCAAACGCAACGGCTGGCTGGATAAAGCGATAATGTTCGGTTTCGATGAAGTTCTCTTTCACCCCAAGAGAATTCCAGAAATGAAAAAGATGTTCGCTTTCGCCAAACAACAAGCTTCTGGAGTGCCCCGGATGATTACCGCGAAGATTGACCCAATATTGTTCGGCGTGGTTGATATCTGGTGTCCGCTCTTCAATGATTTTGACGCCGCAGAGGCGCGAGCCCGGGAAGCCAAGGGCGAACAAGTCTGGTGGTATCTAACAGATAATTACCCAAGCAAGCCATTCGCTAGCCTTAACCTCGACTCTCCAGGCATTGACCCGCGGATCATCCCCTGGATGAATTGGAAGTTACAAATTACCGGCTTGCTGTATTGGAATATGACCAGCGAATGGAAACTCAATGGAGGCCAACAAAAGATGATTCCTTCCAAGGTTGTAAAAGATCGCGGTTTAACCTGGCTGACCCCACAAGTCGCCGCCCAGGTCGGCAAATCGCTACGCTGGCCGCAAATTCCTTGGATACCATTCTTCCAAAATATTTTCTCTAAAAGATATACGCGCACCAACGGCGGCGGCAATTTAATGTATCCCGGCCCCAATTGGCAGCCATTGTCCTCCATCCGCCTTAAAAACCTGCGCGACGGCATGCAGGATTATGAATATTTCGCCATACTCCAGCGCAATTTGACGCAATTGCATCAACATGGCGGTGATCCGCAGCTAATTCAACAAGCTCAAGCCGCCTTAAGTCTTAACGGCAAAGCGGTGCAAAGCGCTACCTCATACACCAAAGATCCCACGGTGCTGCTGAAAGCCAAACACGACATTGCCGAATTGATCGAAAAAACCGCCAACGCCTTACAAAATCCCTGAGTTTGTGATAAATTCCGGAGTTATATGAATATCCTTACACCAATCAACCGCGTTGCAGACCAACTTTAAAGGCTGGACAGATATTTTTCCGCCGGGGGATTTCAATTAGCTGAGTTTTCAAAAACGAACGGGATTTTTGGGATGGGAGTATGTCAAACGCAATTATATCAGCGTTATCGAATACATTGTCCTGTTGCGTCAACTTAAGCGATTATAAGCCTTTTAAATATCCAATGTCGAACAAGGAATATCCAATAACCAAGTATTTTTCCCAATGAATTATACTGTTTCAGGCTGAACTTCAGATTTTTGCCTTATACTTAATTTGCGACTTGAAGTAGCGCCGCGTCTCGATGAGACCGGCGACATGCAACGTTGACAGGCCGCATAATGTTACTCTTTGCCGCTTTCATCGAAAGCCGGCCTACTGAGAATTCCCGGCAAAGCCGGTATATCTATAAGGAGGTTTCTTCTTTTTTGGCCATCAGCAGGTAAACCAGGGCGAAGAGGATAAGCAGTCCGATGAACAGGCCGGGAGATGAAAGATGCGAATATCCCATTTTCCGGCTGGACTTGAATTTTATTTCCAGCGGGGCGTTTTTCCTGATTTCCAGGGCGCGCTCGAAAGTTATCTTCTTGCCTTGCCACGGGATGGAAATATCAAAGAGGCGCGGCATCGAGGCGGCGGCTTGCTGCTGCATGAAAATTTTGTCGGAAATGGCCTGCAAACTTTTTAACTCCTCGTCGCCCATTTGCCGGCGCAGGGCTTCCATATTGTTGGCGGGGGCGTTTTTTGTCTGGGGTTCAGTTACGCCGCCGCTTTGCGCTATCGCGTTGCGGCGCTGCGAAAGGTTATAGACGTTCTGCATCCGGCTGTTTATGAGCTGTTGGCCCTGGATATCGCTCTGCAGGGCTTTGTTGCCGGTAAAGGCCTGGGCTTTATTGAGGACTTCATAGGCTTTTTTGTTATAGCCGCTCTTAATATACATGCGTCCCAGAGAAAACAGTTCCTGAGCCCGCCCGGATTCGGATTTGGCGCGTTCTTTTACGGCGTTGTCGTAATCCCGGATTGAACTGACCGCCAGCGCCGACAGGAATTCATCGCGATATTTCAAGGTGCCGTCAAATGACGAGTAACTCCGGTCTTCAGGGAGATATACTTCCCATTGAATATTTTTGAGCGGCAGTCCGAACAGCGGTCCCTGGTAATCCTGGTCGCGGGGAGTCCATTCGGCATTTCCGGCGATGGAATATATGAATTCGACGTTTTGGGCGCAAACTCCGGAGGATGTATCCTGTTTCAGCGGGATCAATGAGAGTTCGCCGTTCTGAACGGCTTCCACCGGGGCGGAATCGACGAACGCGGCCCATAGCGTGCAGCCTTTGGGCAGGCGTACCGGCAAAAAGTTTTCGTTGCTGTTGCTGACGGCAAGCGCGGCTTTTGCCAGAACCTGTCCGGACTGGGCGAGCAGGGATTTTATAGTTACCGATTCGACGGTTGCTTTCAGTGTGGGAGCGTTCCGGTGCCGGATTATTTCAATCTGCGCACTGCAATCTTTGCCGACGGAACGGAAACAGAGGATGGCGTTCGACAGGTTCTTCGCTCCGAAACTGGCCGGGACATTGCGCGAATTGAAACTGCTCAGTTCGCCTTTTTGCGACTTTACCTTCAATTGCAGCGCGTCTTCGGCGAACATTGCTATATATCCGGTCTGGATGCCGCTGTCCGGGGAAATGAACGGCAGTATATTCAGGGTATTGTCCTTGTTCAGTTTCAACTGGCCGCGGACTTTCAGGCTGTAACTGCGTTCGACTTTGCGGTTCAGTTCGATCACCCAGGTATTGCCCTTGAGTTTCCCGGCCGAACGGATATACCGCCCGGAAAATTCCGGCGCGGCGCAGTTCGGCGGCAGGGTTATCCGGAAACGCTTTACGCCGGCGTTTTCGATGGAGTAATTAAAGAAAGCGGTACATTCGATATTATGCGTTTTGATGTTTACGTCTTGCAGGGTTTGTACCTGTATCCATGGCGGCGTGACCGCGAATGCGACTTGCAGATTCCAGTCCGGGCGCAGTATTTTGAAATTTGAAGCGTTGCCGGAAAAACGCGTATCTTCGGTGGAAAGCGTTACGCCGCTGCGTTTCAGGATTGAAATAGTGGCGCCCTTTTCAACGTTTACGCTGAGGTTCCCGGTATGTTTGCGGGCGTTGACGACGCGGATTGCCGGAATTTCGGATTGCCGGTAATTTTCGGAAACCATTTTGCTCAGGGAAATATTCAGCGATTTTTTGCCGCTCAGGCGTTTTTCGAAATTTATAACCGCTTTGTTGACGCCGCCGGCGTTAATTTCATTCCAGTGCTGGATGCCGGAACCGTTCAGGCTGTTGATTTCAAAACCTTTCGGCAGGATGAGCTGTACGGAGAATATCCCGCCTTTTATGACGTTCAGCAGCAGTTCTGAATTGAGGGTAATGCGTTCGTCTTCAAAGTCGACCCGGCTTTTTTCCACTACCCGCAGTTCCGGTTTTACCTCCGCCACGTTCAGGGTGATTGCCGCGTCCGTACCGGAATAGCGGAAAGTTTTTTTCAGGGAGGCTCCTTCCAGGGCGCTGATATTGAAGAAATCGTTGTTTATAGGGGTGAAATTCCTGTTCTTCGTTTCCGAAACCCTGACTTCCTGACTGGCGAATATTCCCAGCGAACCGTATTGCTTATCGGCTTTCAGCAGTTTAAGCGGCTCAATCGGGATTGAGCACGGCAGTTTGCCGTTGGGAATCTGGCTGTTTACCGTGATTGCGCAGCTGTCGCTTTGCACTTTGCTGAAAAATACTTGCAGATTTCCGGTTTTGCGGTCAAAACGCCAGGCTTCGAGGTCTTTGGCCGTGACTGAAGTCACGCGCATATTGGCCGGGGCCGTCAGCTCCAGGACTTTAAGGCTGCCTTGGGGGATGTTCAATTGTATGATATTTTTTATTTCCGTGGAACCGCGTCCGATTTTCACGTAATTGACGGTTTTGGCGAAGAAAGTAAGTCCGGCTCCGTCTGTCTGCCGGGCCTTTGCGGAAATTTCAAACTCCGCGGTTGTTCCCGGTATGAATCTGGCTTGCATGGTTTGTTTGTCCTGAAGCGTGGTAATCGCGTTAAGCGCTTTTATTCTGGATTTTTCAACTCCGTCCTTGACGCTGATCCGGAAAATATTGCTTATGCATTCGGGTACGGGGAGCGAAAAGGTAAAACGTCCGTCTTTTTGTTTTATCGGTACTTCAATATCGACGGTAATCTCGAATTCGCCTTTTTTATTTATTTTCAGTATGTAACCGCTGTCGTTTCTGACGACTTCCCAGACAGTGGATTTTTCATGGATGCCGGTAATAAGTCCGGGAGCGGCGACCAGATTGATAATGCCCGGCCTGTCCGCCTTTATTTTATAAGTGTAGGTTGTCCGGACCGCCTCTTTCAGCGGGGAACCGGTGCAGGTCAGGGATTCTATGCTTATGGCGTCCGGCTTATTCATGGCGTGTGCCGGGGAAACGCAGAAAACGGTTACGGCCGCGAAGACAAGGATTGCGTTTCTGAATTTTCGCCAGGCGCTTATCCAGACGCCGACGGTCAACAGCAGCGGTATGGCGACCGCCAGGACGAAGCCGCCGTAAATACTGACGACGAACCACTGGGAAGTGGCGAAGACGAGCAGGGCGCAGGCCAGCCCGAAACAAAGCGAGACGAGCAGCCGGTTGCGGAATACTTTGCGCAGGAAGAAAATAACTATCGCGCCGATAATGCTTGCTACGGCGTAAACGGAACTCAATATGGTTGCGGTTTCCATGTTTTTAACAAGCAGATTGACAGTGAACGCTTTGCCGTCCAGTCCCATTACCCGGCTGAAAGCCGCCTGGTTGACAATGAATGCGTGGATATTATGCAAAGGAGTGTGCGAGAGCAGACTCATAAACGCGATAAAGGTCAAGAACGCGGTAATAAGCATTCCGACGAACATTATTGCGGCCGGGAATTTTTTGTTCTGGGCGCAGTATTTAAAGAATGCTCCCCCGATAAAGGTTATGATCACCCAGCCGCAGAGAAAGGCGATTCCGCTTTTGGATGAAGCGTAAAAGCCGATTCGTTCCATGATCCCGGCAAATCCCCGGCTGAAGGCCTCTTGGCGTTTTGTCGGAAGCGGATCGGCGTCCGCGATTGCGCAGTTGTCGGGAACTGTAACCAGCCATTTGCAGAAAAGGGATTTTATTTCGGTTTGAGGAGCTGTAAGCTGTATCTCGGTTTCATTGTCAATGCTGCCGAACTGCCGCGCATAAGTCACTGATATAGCTATGGGCATATTTATATTGCGATGGCGGGGGAGGGGGATAAGCAGTTTGCCGTCGCTGACGGAGAGCCGTTTTTGTCGGCCGTCGACGGTAACTTTCCAAAGGTCGCTTTGGGCGGGGAGTTCCAGGCTCAGGAATTGTCCGGTAGAGTTTTTAATCCGGTACTGAACCGTAGTTACCGAACCGCCGTTGCCGTCAAGCCGGGTGGCTAATTCCGTCCGGTCGATGACCGTTTGCGGCATTCCGCATTTCCGGTAACGCGATATCCGCACGTCCTGCCATTGAGCTTTGCCGCCGCCGCGATATACTTTCAGGAGCGGGTTATTGATCATCTTGAGGTATTCGGGCGGAAGTTCCGAACGGTCGATTTCCTGGACGTTCGGCGCGGCTTCAGCGGTGCTCACCTTCAGGCTTTTTACACCGGCCAGGGCGGTAAAACTGCTGGAAAAATCAGAATCCGCCGAGGCTATCGCTCCCAGCCGCAGCGTGCCGCCGTCCTTTATGGACATTTCGTAAGTGGCGAGTATAGTCAGGTCTCCGAGCTGTTTCCTGCGGAGTTTGACTTCCCAGAGGTCAAATCCGGTTCCGGCGGAGCCGAGTTTTTTACGCGAAATAATGTTTCTGCCCTTGAATTCAAGGTTTTTCATTGAACTTCCGACAGTAAAACGCAGACTGTCTACCGGAGCCCCGGAAATATGGAACGAAAAGATCGAACTGCCGTAAGCTGTACCTTCCCCGGCTGAAACCAGGTTGAATACTTCGGATGTGATATTGCCCTTTACGTGTTCGATTTTTACATTGCCGTTCCAGTCCTGATTCCTGAAAAGATAGGCGTATTGCAGGCGGCTTTGGCGGACGGGCAGCGAACCGGGATGTACCGGAATAAGGTTTTTTAAATTTTCCGGCGTCAGTTTCAGTCCCTGTTCCGTCGTGAGCAACAGGTAGCCGCGCACGGATTTAACGCCTTCAATTTTGAAGTTCGGCACTTTGAACGAAACGCTGTTTTTGAGTTCGCGTTCGAAATATATGCTGAAGGCGGTTTTGCCGAAAACCGGTTCGCGGAAGGACAGTTTTACGGCTTTCCGCTTTCCGGCTGGACTGAGGTCATAGTCCTGCGGATTTATATATTTGCTGATTACCCGGCTGAAAGTCAGTTCCGGTTCGTATTCGACGGTCAGTTCCCGCAGCGGAGCGTCCTTGATGTCGAGGGAACAGTCCAGCCGTACCTGGAGCGTCCGGTCGCCACAGGCGCTGACACAGTTCATGTCCGCGGTATACGACGGGCTTATGTTTTCGACCTTGGCTTCCAGACTGTAATCGCTGCCGGAAAAATTATATGACAGCGGATTAAGCAGCGCAAAGGAATGCGGCGGCGTTTGGGATTTGGCCAATGAACTGTTGTCTACCTGGACCAGCCCCGGAGTATCTTCAACCAGCAGCTTTACGCCCCGGCCGGAACCGAAGCGCAGTATGCCGTCAAGCCGCATGACGTTTTCTGGAACGATTGGTTTCAGGGTGAACGTGCACGGGGTTTTGGCCAGTATCTGTTCGGCCTGAATATCCAATACGTAGTTTTTATACTGTTTATCGTTGAGATCGATGATTATCAGCCGGGCGTCTTTTTCCCCGGCGCGCCAGTCGCGGATATCTTCGCCTTTGACCGACAGGATGTTAAGCCCGGCAGGCACGCGCAGGTGCAACTGCTGTAAACTGCCCTGGAAAATTTTATAGACAATCCTGGAATTGAGTTTTACCGCCCCGGTGAGGACGGAGCCGATGCTGTAGACTTCGGCGTTAACGGCGAGGGCGGCGGCCTTGCTGTCCATGAGTTTTTTCCATTTTATCGAAAAATCTCCGGAAGTTTTCAGAAAACCGCTGTATTTGCCTTTGCCGGGCGAGTTCAAGGTGGTGCAACCGGCCACTTCGGGCTCATAATCTTTGGGTGACAGGGTTAAGTCCACTTGCCTGATCAGGGCGGGGGGGAGATAGAATGAACATTGGCGTTGCAGCGCGTCATTGTAAATTTTGCTGACAAATTGCAGTTTGACCGTATATTTGCCTTTTGCCGGGCAATTCAGGAAATAAGTCCGGTCTTCGTATGAAAGTATGGCTTTCGGGTCTTTCACCCAAAGCGAACCGGAATCCCCGTAAATTACCGAACGCGGGTTTACCGCGCATATTTCCCCGGACAGCAGTTTTATTTTTGTCGGGGCGAAAGTTTCTATTTCCGCGTTCAGGGTGAATTTATTTTCCTTTCCCAGGGAACCTTCCAGTTTTACTGATGAAATTTTCGGATCGAAAAGACCCGCGTAAACGTTAAATGCGAAAAACGCGGCGGTCAACAATAACATGCGCTTGATCATAATATCTCTCCCTTCTATTAATTGAAAATTGAAAATTGAAAATGATTTACGTTTATTTTTTGCTAATTAAAAGTTTTATCAGCTCAATTTTCAATTATTTACATCTTTTTATCAGCTCTAAAAGTTCCGTTACTTTGCAGTCCTTGCGGTAGTCCTTCATCCATAAAGCGTTGAGTTTATCCGCTATTCCCCGTAAAGACGCAATATTCCGGGTTTCGGGATAACGCAGCGCTTCGGCGAATTCGGCGATATACGCGGCCAGCTTGAAGTTAGCGGTAGTGCCTTCGAATTTATCTTTGATATCGCCGGCATATAAACAGAAGGCTTTTTCTTCTATGGACATGTCTTCGGCTTTTTTGTAACGTATCCTGACTGTCGCCGCGGGCGTATCTTCGGGAATATTACTCTTGAGTTTTAATTCATAAAGCGCCGTGACCGCCTGGCCGGAGCCGACTTCCCCGGCGTCAACTTTGTCATTCCTGAAATCGGCTTCGCTGAGTTGCCGGTTCTTATAGCCTATCTGGCGGTAGGATGCGATGGCGTTTTTGTTGAATTCCACCTGGATTTTTACGTCCCTGGCGATTTCCCTGAAACGCGCCTCGAACTGAGAGGTAAAGAGTTCCTCCGCCTCGTGTTCGCTATCCAGAAAAACATAACTGCCGTCGCCGAGCGAAGCGACTTTTTCCAAAGTATCGTCGTCACCGTCGCCGCCAAGCCCGATCACGATATTGGAAATTCCACGTCTGCGGGCGGCTTCTATCTGCGCGGTTATTTTGCGTTTGCCCGCGGCGGATAATTCAAAAATGCCGTCGGAAACGATGATTATGCGGTTGGCTCCGCCGGGCAGGAAATGTTTGCCCGCGAAACTGTAAGCGGCGGAAATGCCTTTCGCAAAATCCGCGACTCCATGCGGGATTACTCCGGCCAGTTTCGCCAGCAGTTCCTGCCGGTTGCGTTCATTGAGACGTCTGCCTTTCAGAACCGGGGACGTACGGTCTCCGCAAAGCAGGAGCGAAACGTAATCGGATGAACGTAGTTTTTTCAGGAGCATGGCCAGAGCTTTTTTCGCCAGATCCATCCGGTCTTTCACCGCCATCGAACCGCTGGTGTCGAGCAGTATGGTATAGTGCGTCCGGGTTCCGGCGCCGGGCCCCAGGCGTTTACCCTGAATGCCGATCCTGAACAAGGTGTTATTGGGGCGAAAAGGAGACGGGGCGGCTTCGGGATAAACCGCGAAAGTCGCGTTTTGCGGAGAACGGTAGTTATAATTGAAGTAATTGATGAATTCCTCCGGACGTATTTTAAGCGGTTCGGGGCGTTCGCCGCGTTTAATGCTTTTGCGCGCCTGAACATAAGAAGCGGTGTCCGTATCGATAGAGAAAGTAGATACGGGACGCAAAGCGCACTTGACAAAGGGCAGTCCGTTCCTGTAATCACCGAGTTCTTTTTCCTCATCCTGAAGTTTTTCAAAGAATTTTTCAATTTTTTTGAGTTCCGCTTCCGGAGCCTGGACGCTTATTGTGTTTTTTCTTTTGTTTATCCATATTTCTTTTGGTAACGGACAGCCGCTTTCTTTCAGGTATTTTCTGACGTTCGCGGTCGTGGTCATATTCCAGAGTTTCAGGTTCAGCCTGAAGGTTTTCTCCGGTGCTCTGCTGCTGATAAGCCTTTGAGATGCTGCCGGAGCGCCACCGAGATTGTTAGTCACATGGCCGTTGCTATACATAATTCCTTTCTTTTCGGCAGCCTGTTTCAGACTTCTGTCTTCATCCGCATAGGCGTTGACGGTGTCTATGGAACGGGAAGATACCAGGCGCTGATAACTATTCGCTTCTGCCTTGGGTGCCTGGAGCCTTTTGTATTCTTTTTCCACTCTGATTTCTCGGAGCCTGGAAACTGAACGGGCTTTAGCTGTTGGTCGGGGAACAGCAGACTGAAGAGAAGATGTGACCCGGTTTTGTTCCACTTTCCTGTCTGCGGCAATTGAATAGCTGGAAGGTTTCTCGGCGATACTTTTTTCTTTTGCCGGAACGACTTCTTCCTTATCGAAAAAATCGGCTTCTTCGGCTTTCTTCACGGAAACGTCTTTCCTGGCGTTTCTCTCATCCATTTTCTTCATTCGCCTTTCAAGTGCGGCTGTCTTTAGTGTACTTTGAACGGAAATACTTAGAGCTTTTTTCCTGGCCTGTTTCAATGTTGGCAGGAGCATCGCCGCAAGCACAAAACAAATCGCGGCAAGGGTGGAGTATTCGACTAAACGCGTGAAAAGCATTGATTTCCGGCGGCGTTTTTCTTCGTTCGCGGCGATGGCGAAAATTTCCGAGCGCCGGTCGGGAGTAAGTTCTTTGGCGAAAGAATCCTGTTCAAGGGTTTTTCTGCCGGACTGCCATATTTTATTCAGTATCTCGAATTCCTTGCGGCATGTTTCGCATGAGGCGAGGTGTTTTTCCAGTTTCGCCGCCCGGCGCGCTGAAAGTTCTCCGGCAAGCCGGCTGATAATCATTCTGCCTGTGTCTTTGCATTTCATCTTGAGAGCGCCTCCCGGAGATTGTTTTTAAGTTCGTTCATGGCGGAATGCAGGATAAACCCCACATTACTGACGGTCAGATCAAGTATTTCAGCAATTTCCTTATATGATTTGTCATGTTCCAGTTTCAGGATAACGATATCCTTATGGCGCGGCTTCAAAGCGTTTATCGAGCGCCGGATGAGTTTGGCGGTTTCATCTTTTATCAGTGATTTATCCGGCGGGCCGGGATTACCGGTGCTGTAAATATTTATTTCGTCAAGCGCGATTTCAGCTTTTCTTTTCTGCGCTTTCAGGATATTGAAGCAATGGTTCCTGAGCGCCTTGAACAGCCAGGCGCGGGGATTTTTAATTTTCTTGCTGTTCTTTACGTATTTTATGAAAGCGATCTGAACCGCGTCCTGGGCGAGGATATCATCCTGCAATATGCGTCCGGCATAACGCAGCAGCGCCGTCTGATTGTCATCGATGATTGTTTTCAGATCATTTTCGTTTGCCATGGCGTTTCCCGCTTAGAATTCATTACGCTTCATACAATATGACATCTGAAACGAGTATTTATTAGAATAAAAACGCAAAAAAATGATTTTTTTATATTTTCCTCTTCAAAAATAAGTAATCGTGCGTGCAACCTTGCACCGCGGCAATTGCTTCTGTCGCGGAGCAGGTTCAAATATTCTTATGAATTACCTGTAAATCGCCTAGTTGGGCATGGCCGATCATTTCCGCGACGATTTGGCACTTTACGCGCAGGAGAAAGAATATCGGCCGGTCATAATCGCTCAAGGTTTCGTAATTTCCCTGGCCTTTGCTGATCACCAGGTCGGCGCTGCGCATTTCGTCCATGAATTCCTTGCTGGAGTGTTTCATGGAAACGCCCGGAGTAGTGTCGCCGGTATGGACATATGGTACGATATCCAGTTCGGACGCTTTTATTTCATGCGGAGTGATATCATTAAGTATAGGCTCGCCCCTTACTCCCAGAATGATCTTGTCGCTGTAGCGTTCGATCAGGAGCCGGTCGAAAACCGCTTCGCCGCAGTTGTCGGCCATATAAAAGATCTTCCGGGCGTTGTCCATACATTTCTTCAGGTGTTTTACCGCATCGGCGTCAATGTGCATATCAAAGACTTCGAGGATTCTTTTTTCCGCGTCTCCAATAGTGAAACCATGAACCCCGTAGTCAATAATATTTCCCGCGATTACCAGACGGACAACGGCTTCAAATTCATCGTCGCTGTTTTTTATTATTTCGCGTACCGTCGGCATAAGCCGCAACGCGAATTTGGTGGACATTTCTTTTTCAGCGGCATAGGGATCGCTGACGCCGGAAGCCGTCCTTATAGCCTGGTGGATCAGTCTGGCCTGTTCCGGCGGCGAGAGGGACATATCGATATTTCCTGCGGCGGCAAGGGTTTTTTTTATCACGTCATGGCGCACCTGGTCATCATCGCTTACCATTTTGGCCACGTGAACGGCATGTCCGATCAGGCAGGGTATACAGTCAAAAGTAATTTTCATAAGTTTTTCCAGTTTTAGCTTCCCGTAAACTATACCGGAAATCAGCAATATCCAGAAAAAAGCGGAAAAATATCGCAAAACCCCCAAGGAAGTGTTATATTGAACAGTCTAATTAAACAAAAAGACGATAATAAAAGCAAATAGGTTATAATAATGAAGAAATTACTGTTACTGCTGCTGTTCGTCTGGGCCGGCGGGATGAGCGGTGCGGATAAAAAAAACGATATATATTGCTTTTATGACGAAAGCGAGGTTGTCTGTCCTGTGTACTTGCGGGAAGGCGTCGGCGGAAATGATTTAACCTGGCAGTTGGGTACGCCGCGTTGGTGGGTTATGACCCAGGGGCAGGTAAAGCGCGAGGCCGGAAAGGATGTAATCGACATACCGTTGAAATTTGACAAACTGAAACCCGGCATAAGTCTGAAATGCAGTTTGACCCTGAAAGATAACGGAAAAATAGTCGCCGAACAAAAGATCATTATTTATTCCCGGCAGATTTTCAGGAATTTCACCGGGAAAATTAAAAATATCGCGGCCTTTCTGCCCGAAGATAAAATCGCGAAGCTTAACAAGCTTGGTATGGGATTGCCCAAAAATTCCCCTTCCGCTTTTGATTCGCCTGAAAATAAACTTATAATTTGTGAAGCGGAAAAATATTCTGACAATGTTGATATGCTTGCTCTTTTGATGAAACGGGGCGTTACCTTGGTGATACTGGCTCCGGAGGATGAAAGCGAGATACTTTTGCCGTTGAACAATTTCTCGAAAATGACGCTGTTTTCTTCTGAAGCTGCAAAGGCTGACGGCACTTTAAGCGTTATATGCAATAAAGAGAAAAGCGCAGTTGTTTGTACGGGTGGGCAGGGCGATTTAATAAAAGCGGAATATAACGGCGGGGAGATTATAATCGTCTCTGCAAAATTATATGAAGCTTTGGACAAAATTCCCGAAGCCGCGTTGCTTTTGAAAGAAAACTTGACAGGTTCTGTCAAAAGTAGAATGAAAACGTATGAAAAAAGGTAAGAGGGAGGTAAATCGACGTTAATATTTCGTCACGGTCAGCCGTCAAGGCGCAAAATCGGCATAAAGCCGCTCCATTTCATG
>Ga0172377_10004417_pt1 | contig 14444 bp, 10 predicted proteins | sample Pumphouse3metaG_FD_119749 | JGI IMG/M metagenome (GOLD analysis project Ga0172377, IMG submission 119749) | Leachate microbial communities from a municipal landfill in Southern Ontario, Canada - Pumphouse #3 metaG | ecosystem: Engineered > Solid waste > Landfill > Unclassified | place: Canada... | reverse complement strand
TCTTATGTTCATATTCTTTGTCGCGGGTCTTTATTGTATTATCTTAGCGGGCAAATAACCATTTATTATTATGAAATTTTCTTTCAGGGCTTTTCTTGTGGCTTTTCTTGCGATAGCGGGACTGGTTGCGGTTTCTTGCGGAGGCGGCAAAAAGATTGACTCATCGGTGCCTGCCTGCGTGAAGGACGGGATGATTGTGCTTGAGACGCCCGCGAGGGTGGCGGGACAGAAATCTGCGTTGCAGATGAAATGCGATCCCATCGACACTGTGCGTGTGGGCTTTATCGGTCTCGGTATGAGAGGCTCAAGCGCCGTTCAGAGATATACGTTCGTTGATGGGACTAAGATTACGGCGATATGTGACAGACATCAGGCTAATGTGGATTCCTCGCAGGCCTATCTCGTGAAGCACGGGTTCCCCAAGGCGGAGGAGTTCTCCGGCGAGGACGGCTGGAAGCAGCTGTGCGAAAGCTCGGATATTGACCTTGTTTATATCTGCACGCCGTGGACTTTGCACGTTCCGATGGCTGTCTATGCTATGGAGCACGGAAAGCACGTAGCAGTCGAGGTGCCAGGGGCTATGAGCATTGACGAGTGCTGGCAGCTTGTTAACGCTTGCGAGAAGACCAGAAGGCACTGTATGATGCTTGAGAATTGCGTGTACGATTTCTTTGAGACTACGACTCTGAACATGGCTCAGCAAGGCCTGTTCGGTGACATTACGCACGTTCAGGGAGGCTATATACACAATCTTGACCCGTATTGGGACCAATATGACGCTAATTGGAGGCTGGAATACAACAGAACTCACAGGGGGGACAATTATCCGACTCACGGAATCGGCCCTGTCTGCCAGGTGCTCAACATCCACAGGGGCGACAAGATGGATTATGTGGTGTCTATGGATTCGGCCCCGATTCACGGAAAAGCTGTCGCTAAGGAAAAGATGAATGTGGACGAATTTGCCGACGGGGATCACACTGTGTCGCTGATTCGTACTCACAATGGCAAGATCATTGAGATTCAGCATAATGTCTATGCGAGAAGGCCTTACGACAGGCTTTATCAGATCACAGGTACGAAAGGGTTTGCCACCAAGTATCCTCAGGAGCATTATGCTTTGATGAGTGACAATCTTCCTCAAGGCAATCCTGATTACCAGAATCTTGACGGCGAGTCTTTCGTCAGTCCTCAGGCTCAGGACAGTCTTATGCAAAAGTACAAGTTCCCTATTGTGGCCGCCATCGAAGAGAAAGCCAAACAGGTCGGCGGACACGGCGGAATGGACTACATTATGGATTACAGACTGATCTATTGCCTGCGTCACGGCCTTCCGCTTGACGAGGATGTCTATGATGCCGCCGAGTGGTCTTGTCTCACTGAGCTTAGCCGCTTGTCGATTGAGAACAATTCTATGCCTGTGGCTGTTCCCGACTTCACCCGCGGCGACTGGAACAAGGTCCGGGGCTTCCATCCTGCCGAGTAGCTGCCTGCAAGACAGATCTTCTCCAAATTGAAAGTGTAGTGAATATAAATGGTATGTTTTTGTTCACTACACTTTTCTTATTGCGCAAAACTCACCTTTCGAGCGCGGCTTTTATTTTGAATTTGAGTGGAATTGCTCTATAGGTATGAGCGGAATGAAAAACGGCTCAAGCTGCGTGCCCTTAAGATTCTTCATTAGAACGCCCCGTAACGTACCAATGGCGGCGTTTAAGAATGTGTCAATTATAAGCGTGTTTTGAGATGAAATTGTGCCGTCATCTTTGACAGTTATTACGCCTTTAATTGGTGATAGCCCGAAAGTCAGCATAACTGTGTTGCTTGCCAGCACTTTCTCCCCATCATCTCGGCAAAACTTTTTTGAGATCTGTCTTTCAAGCCGGTTTTCGCACGCGGCTATTCTTTGCTGAGGATGAAGATGCATGCGAGGGCCGCGACTATCCCGACAATCTGAATCGCCGGCGGGATGACGGCGTAGATGACAAGTGAGATTATCACGGTTATGACAGGGGAAAGCGCATCCGTGAGAGGCGAAACGACCATAGCTTTGCCATAACGCATCGCATAGACAAGGGACAGAGCGCCGATCGCATTGAGTATCTGGATGCCGAAGGACAAATACGGTCCGTTGAAAGACCAGTTGATCGGCTGTGAGAAATCTGTCATCAGCAAAGCGACAGGAATGAAAAGCAGACTTGCGATAGCTTCATACACGAAAATGCTCTCGGCGTCCGGAGTGTAATTGTTCGCCAGTTTCAGCACGAAAGCCTGGATGCCCCAGCAGGCGAAGACTATCAATGCCATTATAAGCCATCCGTAGCCTTTGACTGAGGCACCGTCAGAACCTGAAATTGAGAAGCAGACAATTGAAACAAAGGCGAGCGCGATTCCGATTTTACCAAGCAGGCGCACCTTCTCTTTAAGAAAAGTCGCCGAAAGAATAACGGTAAGCATGGGAGCGATTGATATAATCGGGAATATTATGTAGGCAGGGCCTTGCCTGAGAGCTTGAAAAAGAATAAGTTGTCCTCCGGAGCCGAGAATGCCAACCGAAAGGCCGAGAATCGCCGAGCGTTTTCGGGTGTCCAGTTTGTAGCGGATGTTGTGAAGAGCGACAAGCGCGCAGGGGATCATACTGATTGCCCAGACAACGTAGGTGAGAGTTGAGGGGAAACCGTGCTTCTGAGGTATCTCCGAGAAAGCTCCCCAAATACCCCAGGTAACAGTCGTTATCAAGGCATAAAGCAACCAATTTTTTTTCTTTTCCATATAAAATTTTATTCTTTGTCGACATCCGCGACATAAACCTTTATGCCGCGAGTCTCCATATATTCTTTTTCCTCATCGGAGATGCCGCTGTCCGTGACGATTGCGTCCAATTTCTCGATTCCCGAGATAAAAGCCAGGCTTCTGCGCTCGAACTTGCTGGAATCGAAGACGGCTATGACTTCTTTAGCACAGGCTATCATCGTCTGATTGAGACTGGCCTCCTCTATGTTAGGTGTCGACATCCCCTTCTCAAGACTGATGCTGTCGACGCCAAGGAACAACTTGTCGCAATAGTAATTGTTCAAGGCTGTTTCCGCAATCATCCCCACGGTGGATTCCGAAAGAGACCTCATCTGACCTCCCAGCACGATGACAGAGATTCTGTCATAATGCGTAAGATAAAGTGCTATGTTCAAGGCGTTTGTGATGACGGTTAGCTTGTCGAAAGACCCGATGTTCTTCGCAACTTCCATTGTCGTCGTGCCGGAATCAAGGATTATGGTCTCGTTCTCCTTTATTAAAGAAGCTGCTAATTTGCCGATATGCATTTTCTCCTTCGCGTGCTTCAATTCCTTATTAGCAATGGAAAGATCATCGATGTCTGTGTTCTGGTGGATGTTGATGGCGCCTCCCTTGACACGTATCAGGAGCTGCTTCTCTTCCAGTTCCGCAAGATCCTTGCGAACTGAGACCTCGGAGATGTCAAAAGTCTTCATCAAATCCGTGACATAGATCTTGCCGGATTCGTTCAGAGTTTTGAGAATCAATGTTCTTCTTTCCTTTAATGAATATTTTCTTTTCATAATCGTTAGTTTTGTTTGTTAATTATAGTTTAATTAACAAAACAAAGATAAGGAATTTTGTTTATAAAATTAACTTTTTCTTTCAAAAATTAAGAAAACTTAATTAACGAAAGCAAAAATCTATCACAAAGTTAATTAAAATAACATATTTCCAAAATATTACTTTGAAAATTAATTTATTTCTTATACTTTTGCTTCCGTTAATTAACCTATCAATTGGAACGATACTTTTTTAAGCAAATCATTAATATTCATTAATATGTTTAACGAGAACAATCACACATTAAAGGAAATCCTACAGCAGCCTTCCGTATGGATGAGGACCTACGAACTCGTGCTGTCACAGAAAAAAGCCATTTTTGATTTTTTTAAGAAACAGGGCATTACGAAAGACAGTGACATAATTCTGACAGGAGCAGGCTCTTCGGAATTCGTCTCTGACGCACTGGTGTGCATCTATTTGAAAGACGGTTTCAGAAACACCCGCTCGATAGCCACCACGGACATAGTCTCTGCGCCGGAGTTCTGTCTCACGGAAGGAAAGAAACTCGTTCTTTCTTTCGCCCGTTCCGGAAACAGCCCTGAGAGTCTGGCTGCCTACAAAACCGTAAGAAAATTCTGCCCCGGTTCCGCACACCTGATTATAACCTGCAACGGTGAAGGCGAGCTTGCGGAGAATGCCACTTCTGCTGAGGATTATGTGCTGGTGCTCCCGAAGGAAACCAATGACGTGAGCCTCGCAATGACAAGCAGCTTTTCGTCAATGATGATGGCCGGTATCCTTTGCAAGCACATTGCTACAATAGAGAATGATAAAGAAAAGATGCAGTCCGCGGCGGATTTCGCCACCTGCTTCTTAACAGAGAAGGTGTTCGCAAGTCTTGAGAAACTGACCGAGAAACCTGTCGAGAGAGCTGTGATTCTTGGTTCCGGTCCATTGGTAGGAGTGGCCAGAGAGTGCCATCTCAAACTTCAGGAACTGACTGACGGCAAGATTATGTGCGCTTACGATTCATTTATGGGCCTCAGACACGGCCCAAAGGCAGTCATCAAACCAAACACTCTCGTGGTGTACCTTCTTTCAGATGACAAGTTCACGAGAAGGTACGAACTGGATCTCATCAAACAGATAAACGCCGAACACAATCCGATTGGAGAGGTCATAGTCTCGGATCTGCCTTGCGACTATAACGAGCGCATCGATCTTAATTTGAATTCAGGAGTCTCCAGTCTTGATGATAACGAGTACAAGAACACCGCGTTCGTGTTGATAGGCCAGCTGTTAGGTTATGCTTTTTCCGTAAGAAACGGTTTCAACCCTGACTCCCCGTCCAAGACACACACTATCTCAAGAGTAGTCAGCGGAGTGAAAATTTATGATTGTAAATAACGGCGATATGGAAAACAACAGTACAAAACTCAAGAGAATTCTTTCAGTGATGGAAGAACTTAAAAGCAATGGACACAAGCCGATGACACTTCTCGGGGCCTGCCCTAATTCTATGTCAGTGATCAAGGCCTCTTTCAGGGCCGCGAAACGCAATAATGCTCCGATCATATTCGTAGCCACGCTCAATCAGGTCGACTGCGACGGGGGTTACACCGGAATGACCCAGTCTGATTTCGTCAAAGTCCTGAAACAGGAGGCTAGGAGATATGACTACACCGGCGATTATGTCATCGCAATAGACCATGGCGGACCTTGGCTGAAAGACAGGCAGACCATTGAGAAATGGAGTTACGAGAAAGCGATGGAAGGCGTAAAGCATTCTTTCGAGAAAGCAGTCGAGGCAGGTTACGATATGATTCACGTAGACCCTACCGTGGACAGGACATTGCCGAAAGGAGAAATTATCAACATTGAGACTGTCGCTGCGAGAACCATAGAACTGATAACGCACGTTGAGAATTACAGAAAGTCCATAGGCAAGCCCAAAATTTCTTATGAGGTCGGCACGGAGGAAGTTCACGGAGGTCTTGCCAATCAGGATGTGTTCAACAAATTCCTTGTCCTTCTCAAAGACGGGCTTGAGAGGAACGGGTGCTCTGACGCTTGGCCTGATTTCATAGTTGGGAAAGTCGGTACAGATCTCAGTACCACATATTTCGATCCTGAGGTCGCCAGAAATCTAACATGCACAGTCGCAAAATATGGCAGCTACATAAAGGGTCATTACACAGACGGAGTGGAGAACCCGGAGGAATACCCTCTGTGCGGAATGGGCGCGGCGAATGTGGGTCCGGAATTCACAATCTCGGAATATGACGCTCTTGAGGAACTGGAGGGGATTGAGAAAAACCTTTATGACGAAGGGAGAATCGCTCTTCTCTCAGGAATGACGAAGACCGTCGAGAATCTTGTCGTTGAGTCCGGCAGGTGGACAAAATGGGTTGAAGAAGGTGAATCTTCTGAAGACTTCTATTCTATCGGCAAAGATCGCAGAAGATGGCTTGTCAGCACCGGAGCGAGATACATTTGGCAGAATCCAGCGGCGCTGGCGGCCCGTCACACGCTTTATGACAATCTGAAAGAGAATGGAATAGAGGCTGAGGACATCGTGCTTTCTAACATTGAGAAAGACATCGACAAGTATTTCAACGCGTTCAACATCGTTAATCTTAATGACCATCTCAAATGACAAAATCTTTTGACATAATAGCTCTCGGTGAGCTGAACGTGGATCTTCTTCTTAACAAAATTGAGGGCTTTCCCGAAGTCGGGAAGGAAATTTTCGCAAAGAATATGAATCTGACCTTAGGCAGCTCGACGGCGATTTTCGCGGCAAACTCAGCCTCTCTCGGTGCGAAAGTGTCTTTTCTCGGAATGATCGGCAAAGATGCTTTCGGCAGTATCGTGAAGGACTCTCTCAAAGACAGAGGGGTCGACACTTCCAATCTTATCGAGATGAGTGATGAGGCGACGGGACTTACCGTGGTGATGAATTACGGCAGTGACAGAGCCAATGTTACATACCCCGGAGCTATGAGCCGTCTGGGGTTTGAAAACGTGGATGAGAAAGTGATAGCGTCCGCAAAACACGTCCACATCTCTTCTATCTTTCTTCAGGACCGGCTTTCCCGAGACTTGTATGAAATCGTGAGGCTCATAAAGAGGCATAACGTTACGATTTCCATTGACACTCAGTGGGATCCGTCCGAGAAATGGGACTTCGACTACAAAAGGACACTTCCTTTGACAGATGTCTTTATGCCGAATGACAAAGAGCTAATGGCGCTCACCGGCACTTCTTCCGTGGAAGATGCTGTTGGGGAAATACAAGATTACATCAATGTCCTTGTAGTCAAGATGGGCTCTGAAGGCTCTCTGATGGTGACCAAAGACCGGAAGAGAACTTTTCTCAAATCATTTCTCAATTCGAACGTAGTTGACGCCATCGGTGCGGGCGATAGCTTCAACGCAGGATTCGTGTCCTCGTTCGTGAAAGGTGAGCAGTTGGAGCGCTGCCAGTATATGGGCAATCTTATGGGAGCGATAAATACGACCGCAGTAGGCGGCACAGGCGCTTTCTCTTCCAAGTCGGAAATCGTCAGAGTGGCGAAAGAGAATTTCGGTCAGATCATATCAGTCTGAGAGAGACGAGAATTATTTAAAGACTAATCACTAATTATGGCAAAAAAATTTAAAGGTATAATCTTTTCTTTCCTCTCTGGGGCTATCATTTGCGCTTGCTCGTCGGATTATTGCGTAAAAAGCGGCGATTTGGAGTTCAGAGTAGACAAGAAAGAGATGCGGATAAAAATGGCGTCGTCTTTGACGTCTGATTATCAGGATGCGGAAAAACTGATCACAGACCAAGGCGAAATTACTTTCTCCTTGAAGGAGGTCAGTAAAGAGAAGATTTCCGATGAATTCGGCGAAGGCATAAGATATTCGTTCAAAGGCGAGGGAAAGAACAGTAACGGGGCAATTAACAAGACGCTTGACGTTTCGGTGTACAGCGCTTTTCCTTCCACTGTGATTCTGAGTACGGACTATTCCAACAATTCGGGTGCGCCGTTGAACGTTCTCGGCTGGAAAAGTTGCGCCTTGAATCTAAAGAGCGCGGGAGATGATCCTGATTTCTGGTCTTTCCAGGGCGAATCAACTGAGTCAAGGGCTGATTGGCTTCTTCCTGTAAAGGACGGGTTCAGCCAGCGTAATTATATGGGTATGAACAATTCCGATTACGGCGGCGGTGTACCGGTAGTTTGCCTTTGGAGAAAGGATTCAGGAGTCGAAGTCGGCCATTTGTCCTCTCATCCCGAGCTTGTGAGTCTGCCGGTGCGAATGAGTGATGGCTCAGCCTCAATAGCGATTGAGAAAGACTATCCTGACACTATTGTCGTGGCAAACGGGGCTTCATTGCGTACTCTAAAGACTTTCGTTCACGTGTTTAAAGGCGATTGTTTCGGAGCATTGAGAACATACTCGGAGTTGCTTGCAAAAGAGGGCGTTGTGATGCCTGAGTCTGAGCCTGCTGCGTTCGAACCTGCATGGTGCGCATGGGGCTACGGGAGAAATTTCACTATTGACGAAATCATCGGCACTTTGCCTAAGGTCAAGGAATTGGGCATCAAATGGGCAACTCTTTACGATGGCTATCAAGTTGCGGAAGGAGACTGGACTCTGAACAGGGCGAGGTTTCCGGGCGGAGAAAGAGATATGAAGAGAATCACTGACGCAATCCATTCCGCCGGGCTTAAGGCTCAGCTGTGGTGGGCCCCGATGTGTTCCGATTCCGGAACCGCATTTCTTGAGCAACATCCTGAAAGCCTGATTCTTTCCAAAGACGGAAAGCCTCAAGAGATAACTTGGTGGGACAGCCGGTATCTCTCGCCATTGGATTCTTCCGTTAGGAATGAGACTCGGAATTATGTCAGAAAGGTTTTGGGCGAATGGGGATTCGACGGCTTCAAACTGGACGGACAGTATATGAATGCCGTGCCTCCTGACTACAACCAGGCAAGAAACGGTGAAAAGCCGACCGCTTGTTGTGAGAAATTGCCGACTTTCTTCAAACTGATTTATGACACTGCGAGGGAGGTGAAGCCTCATGCGGTCATCCAGAATTGCCCTTGCGGAGATTGTGTGTCCATCTACAATCTGCAATATGCCAACCAGACTGTCGCGTCTGATCCTGAAAGCAGCTGGCAGGTAAGGCTTAAAGGTTATGTCCTTAGGGCTTTGGCTCCGAAGACCGCTTACTACGGCGATCACGTTGAACTCACTGACGGTCACGATGACTTTCCGACGCAATTGGGCATCGGTGCGGTGCTCGGCACCAAATTCACTTACCCGAAAGACAATCCTTACGAGAAGGAAGCGAACGTGCTGACTCCTGAGCGAGAAAAGATCTGGAGAAACGCCTTTTCCATTTACAACGAAAAGATGCTCTCTCAAGGCGAGCTTGTGCCGGGACGTTATGACATCGGCTATGACAGACCCGAGACGTATGTCATAGAAAAAGACGGGAGAATGTACTATGCGTTCTATCAGAAAGGCGATTTCTCTTCCGTCGAATTGCGAGGATTGGAAAAAGGTGAGACTTACACGGTCACGGACTATTACAATCACAAGGCTCTCGGAAATGTCATTGCAGAGGATAAAACAGTTCTTACCGGGCATTTCAAAGATTATCTGTTAATTGAAACACTAAATAACACCAATAAAAAATGAAAAAGTATTTGACATTAATCTTGTTGATTGCGACTCTGCAGCTTAGCGCACAGGTCTCGATCAAAGGAGTCATCAAATCAGCGGATGACGGCAGCCTGCTCCCCGGCGCCAGCATCTTAGTGAAAGGCACTACTATCGGCGTCGTCTCAGACTTGGACGGACGCTATTCAATCACCCTACCGGAGAATGCAACCGATTTGGTGTGTTCTTCAATCGGTTTCGTATCTCAAACCATTCCTATTAAAGGCCGCAGCGTGATAGACGTGACCCTTGCGGTGGACAAGCAGCTGCTTGACGAAGTCGTCGTGATGGGTTACAGCACCAAAAGCCGCAATGAGGTCACGAGTGCCGTGGCTGTTGTCTCATCCGACAGATTGATGGATGTGACGAGCCCTAACATCGGCGACATGCTTCAGGGGAAAGTCTCAGGTGTGTCTGTGATTAAGGGAAACGGAGCTCCGGGTGCCGAACCGACGATTCGTATCCGAGGCATCTCCTCGATGAATGCTCCTCAGGAGCCGCTTTATGTTGTCGACGGAATAATCGGAGGCTCTTATGACCCTAACGATGTTGAAAGCATCACGGTCCTCAAAGATGCTGGCGCGACGGGAATGTATGGCGCTCAGGCCAACGGAGGAGTCATAGTGGTTACCACGAAACGAGCGAAATCGAACAAGGTTTCCATCAATTTCAAGGCAAGCGTCGGCGTCACCACGGCTGACTTCAGCAGGCAGCACCTTATGAACAGCAGTGAGCTGTACAATTATTACAGGGAGTACTTCAGAGATCCTACGACTCATCTTGTTGACGACATCGCTTTCAACAACGCGATTCCAAAATCAGTGCTTGACACTGACACCGACTGGCGCGACCTCGTTTTTGACCCCGGGGTGGTTCAGGACTATCACGTCTCCATATCCGGAAGAAACGACAAGCATTCCTACTATAACAGCATTTCTTTCTATGATGAGAAAGGTGTGCTTAAGAACACTGACTACAAGCACGTCAACATTCGCTCCAACAACACTCATTACATCACTAAATGGCTGACTGCCACAAGCAACATCAACATCACGGGGAGAATGAACAATTCTATGGATGAGAACTTAATGTATTATCTCAACGAGGCATTGCCTTGGGACAGCCCTTACGACGAAAACGGTAATGTGAGGACATTCGCGGATGCTGAAGGCCTGTGGATGAGGGACAAAGTGAACCCGCTTCTCGCTTTTGAAAATGACAATCTCGAGAATTCGTCCAAGTCTTTCGGCATTGATTATGATCTTGTCTTGGATTTCAAAATAACTGACTGGCTGTCTTTCGTGACCCAAAACAGAGTAAGTGCAAGCACATATAAGACGCATTATCACAGAACTTCCGCAGTTGAGTATATGAGTTCAGGTGATTTGCTTGAGGAGACTCAGTCACTCGATTACGGCGGCATAACCACGAATATGTTTAAGGCTGACAAAACTTTCGGGAAACACAGTATGAGCGGACTCCTAGGGTATGAGGCTCAGATGGACAAGAGCGAGTCTTTGCTCGCTTCCGGAAAAGGACTTCCTTACGGACTTTATGTTCTGGATGTCGCTTCTTCATCGCCAAATGTTGGAGGAACCACTCTCAAAACCGGAATGCAGTCATTCATCTCTCAGGTGAACTACAATTATGCGATGAAGTATTTCCTCACAGGCTCATTCCGTGTGGACCAGTCCTCGACCTTCAACAAAGACAACAGAACCGCTTGCTTCCCGTCTTTGTCCGCATCGTGGATAATCAGTAATGAGCCGTTTATGAAGAATTATCCCGCTATAACAAATCTGAAACTTAAGGCCAGCTGGGGAGTGACGGGTATGAAGGATATAGGCGCGTCAAAATATCTTGACTCATTCGCCTACAGCACTCAGTACGACAGCAATGTCTCTGCCGTACCTACTCAAATGGCCAATCCTGATCTAAAATGGGAACAAACCACTCAAAACAATATAGGAATGGAGATCGGCCTTTTCGACCGTGTGAATCTTGATTTGAACTATTACTACAATGACACTGACAATCTGCTCGTGTACAGAGATCTTCCTCCTTCAGGCGGTTTCTCTTCGCAATGGCAGAATCTCGGGTCGGATCTCAACACCGGTTTTGAGGCGGCTGTCGATGTCACTCCTATCAAGAGCAGGGATTTCAATTGGAATGTGAATTTCTCCATTTCTTACAACAAGAACCGTCTCCATGGCTTCGGTGACACCAAAATCTACAAGTCGACTTATGAAGGCATCACTCAGGTCTATGAGAATGACGAGCAGCTTTACACGTGGTATCTCAAAGAGTACTCCGGAGTTGATCCCGAGACAGGAAAGCTGCAATTCGTGGACAAAGACGGCAATCTGACCTACGATTATGCGAGTGCGAGATACGTAAAGGCCGGTTCCTCTCTGGCTCCTTGGCAGGGCGGCGTTTCAACGCGATTCACTTACAAAAACTGGGCTTTGAACGCAACAGGCAGTTTCCTTTGGGGCAACAAACTCTACGGGAGGCAGAGGGCAAGCTCGCTTTCCACTTTCGTCGACAATTCTCTGAAGCCGTCATCTGATGACAAGATTTGGAAAAAGCCGGGAGACGATGCCACGATAGGCTCACCTGCTTATGCAATGGCTCAGATCTTCCACACCGGTGATCTGGTTGACGGGGATTACTTCAAACTGCGCAATGTCTCGCTCCAGTACACGTTCCCTAAGAAATGGATGGGTAAATGCGGAATGACTCTCGGTCTTTCCTGTGACAATCTTTTCACTCTCACCAAAGTCTGGGGCGCAGATCCTGAGGCGTCAATCGGAAGCGACAACAGCATTCCGGGAAGGCTTGAGGATTTGGACACCAGGTATCCTAACAAGAGACAGTATGTGTTCCAGGTTAATTTCACTTTCTAAAATTTGATTGCAATGAAAAAAATAATTATATACTCACTTATCGCATTCGCAGGTGCGCTGACAACCGGCTGCGATCTTGACATCTCTCCGGCGGATTCAATGACTGGCGACCAGATGTCCGTCTCTCCGAACGGTCTTGAGAGTCTTGTGAACGGATGCTACTCCATTATGAAAGACGATCAGGCAGGGCAGTCCGACAACTGCTGGTACCTGAGACAGTACTTCCAGATGAGCGATTTCTCTTCTGACGATGTGGTGTACGGATGGGGGACTGAAGACAACCTGAATATGATTTTCAAGTATGACGAACGTGATCCCGGGTTAGAGAATTTTACGTCATTCTGGATTAACAATTACAAAATCATCTACGAGGCGAATGTTGCGATAGGAGTCGCGGACAAAAAAGAAGCCACGAAAGAAGTCAACTACCTGAAGGCGGAGGCTCTGTTCCTGAAGGCTTTCGCTATGCACAATCTCGTGAGATTCTATGCAAAACCTTATAACGAAGCCAATAAATCCACTCCGGGCATTATCCTGAGAGAGTCGGACACTGACTCGCAAAACAAGGCGAGGGCAACAGTGGATTCCACGTATAAGAGCATTGTCAGACTTCTGCTTCAATCTGAAAAGCTGTTCGGGGAAGCGGAGTCAACTCGCAGCGGGAGCAAAGGCTTTGTCTCGGTCAATGCCACTCGCGCTCTTCTTTGCAGGGTCTACCTCTATATGCAGGATTATCAGAGCTGCATTGATTATGCCTCCAAAGTAATAGACAGCGGAGCCTACGCTCTTGAGACGGCTGAACAGTTCCCGACTTATTTCCCTAACGCTTACACTGAGCCTGAGACTATCTGGTGCCTTCGAATGATTCAGACTGACAATCAGCAAAGCGCTGCCATTGCGAGTATGATTATGACTGCGGGTGACGGCTGCTGGGGTGAGGAAGGCTACAGTCCTTCGCTGTTGTCGGATATGGGCTACAACAGCGCCACGTTGAGAAAAGCGGACTCTCGCTCGACTTATGTTCAGCCGTCTTCAGTCAATTCGAGCAATCTGACGCTGTACCCTTGTTCCAAATTCTCTTGGCAGGACGGGTTGAAGACTCTTTGTTCCCCCGTGATGTTCAGGCTTGCCGAGATGTACCTCAACAGGGCCGAGGCCTACGCTCATCTCTCATCCTCAAACACTGACAAGGTGCTGAAGGATGTGAACGAGGTCAGGAAAAACAGGCTTGTCCCGGATGATAAGGGGAATGACTTCCTTTACACTTCCGCCTCACTGAACGGAACCACGCTTTTGGATTTTGTGCTTAAGGAAAGAAGGGTGGAATTCTGCTTTGAAGGCTTCCGCTATTTCGATTTATTGAGGAACGGGAAAGATTTCGTCAGGAACTACTGGGGCTACCATCTCAATTCGTTCGTGCCGGGCCAGTCCACTTCTTCTTTGCCTGGAACGAGTGTGGCAGGTGTTACTACCAAGGCCGATTACGACCGTTTGATTTTCCCTGTTCCTACTCAGGAAATCATAAACAATGGTGAATGTAAACAGAATCAGGGCTATTAAAAACTGTAATACGATGAAAATATATAGATATTTGGCGCTTGCCGCCATTTCGATGCTGCTTTTCGCATCTTGCGTGCATAGCGGGGATCTTGATCTCGATCCGATTCCCGACATCGGGTTCACTTACTCAAGCGACGGCTTGACATTGACCTTCACTTCTTCGACCGAAGGGACTACGGGCATAACCTGGGCCACAAGCGACGGTGGCACGGGCTCGGGAGAATCATTATCTCACAAGTTCCCGTCTCCTGACACTTATTGGATTGAAATGAAAGGCACATTAAACGGCAAGGAGCAAAGGGTGTCCACCAAAGTTATTGTCGCAAAGCCTGCTATCGTGAGTGTCACAGACAACTCGCTTTCGGATTGGGACAAAGTTAAGTATGAGGATTTTATATTCACAGGAAGCGAAAATGGCGTTCTGCCGATTGTGGAAGGGAAGGCTGATTATGATGCCAATTGGCTTTATTTATATCTGGCCTTTGACACGAAGCTCGCTGAAGAAAAAGCGGCCACCGGTTACATCTGCGATCTGTCGATTGACGGAGACGATGACATTGCCACTGGCTTTGAGGTCAACGGCATAGGCGGCGAGTATCTCGTTGAGGGCTGTTTCTTCGGCAAGGCCTGGTATGACTTTTATCACGGAACCACAGGGGCTGACTGGTGGGATGACGGTACGTTGGCCGATCCTAAGTACAGTGC
>Ga0172377_10004416_pt1 | contig 14444 bp, 10 predicted proteins | sample Pumphouse3metaG_FD_119749 | JGI IMG/M metagenome (GOLD analysis project Ga0172377, IMG submission 119749) | Leachate microbial communities from a municipal landfill in Southern Ontario, Canada - Pumphouse #3 metaG | ecosystem: Engineered > Solid waste > Landfill > Unclassified | place: Canada... | reverse complement strand
TGGAAAATCGTACATATCTGAAGTTATTTTCGTAAAAAGCGTATAAGTAAATATGCTATAGCGTTCACCTTGTGCGGTAAGATCTTTACCTAAGGTAGATGCCATGGCAAAGCCCTGATTGTTGCCTAAATTCTCAATGGCTTCCAAGCCTTTGTTCTTGGGGCATAATTTCTTGAAAAAGGATCGTTTTTGACTGCGGTTTTCTAAAAACACAAACGAATAGGATGCCTTCCTAAGCTTAGATAAAACATCTTCAATGCTTATCAGTTTTTCATTTGAAGCCTTGGCACCTTTTTCACTTAAGGGAATCAGAAAGTTTTTACCAGAGATCTGTTTTGTGTAACCGGTATAATAAAAAACTGCCACATCAGATGTAGTGAGTGATTTAACAAAATTCTCAATGGCTTGATTCATAGCGCTATAATCCAGATCTGCAAGCTGAGTAACATCGTAATTTATAGCTTTTAAGGCATCAGTAGCTAATTTTGCATCATTGAGGCTGGTAGGAATACCCTCATCTTGATAATCTTTATTACCAATCACCAATGCTTTTCTCTGAGCAAAGGAACTTAAGCTAAGCATTATAAGCAGTATCAACAGGCAATACTTTTTCATGATCTCTCCTGATATGTTTTAAAACAGTTTGGCTATGCTCTGATTATACGTCAAGTGTTTTGTGTTCTGGCTATATAACTCCTATGCTGTACTTCTATATAGAAACATGTTAATGCTAACATAATTTTACACCGCTAAAATAGCATAATCAACAAAATCGCTTGGGCGAAACGATTTATCTTGACTAAAAATCAATAGCTGAAAAAGATAGTACGTATTCAATAACACAGCAAATGCACAGCTATTATGTATAGGTAAATGGCAACTCATTTTTTTGCCAATCCACAAAAATCACAAGCGAGGTTAAAGCCGTGAAAGACGTATTCCAAAATCTGAACCGAATTGATGGTGGAGTAGTATTGGACGCAGCAACGGGTCGTGGTGAATTCATCCATCTGCTTAAACAGTATCTTAGAAGCTATACTCAGATCATTGGAGTAGATTATTCTGAAAAGAGCGTAGATTATGCTCAGAAATTGTTTCCAGAGAACAATGTGGAGATTTACCGCATGAATTTGGAAAAGCTTCCGTTTGAGGATGGCCATTTTGATACTGTATGCACTTCAAATTCTCTACATCACTTTGAGAATCTGGATATTGTCTTAACGGAAATGATGAGGGTTCTAAAACCAGAAGGGACTTTTATTCTTACCGAAATGTATGCCGATGGAAAACAAAGCCAACCTCAACTTACTCATGTGAAAATGCATCATTGGGTAGCAAAGGTGGATAGCTTAAGCGGTATATATCATGATAGCACTTTTACAAAAGAAGCTCTCATCCAAATTGCCAAGGGTTTAAAACTTAAACAGATGAAAATCGAGGAGTTTTATCCTGAAGTTGATGATCCCAAAGATTATAAAACATCGGCAGGTCTAATAAAAAACTGTCAGGATACAATTAGAAGATTGGAACAATTGGGAGACTATCCCGAACTTATTTTGGAAGGTAAAGAACTTATTGCCCGCATCAATGAAATTGGTTTTGCAAGCGCATCAAGAATACTCATTATAGGACATAAATAAAAAGGAGATAAATAATGCTCATAGAAGACGATCTGTTTAATATGACTCAAGCCCAGCTTACCAAGTTGGCTAAGAAGATATCAATACCCGGATACTCTCAATATAAAGGCTCTGACCTCATATTTAAGATATTTGAGTTTCAAGCCGCTCAAGAGGGCTTAGCATTCGTTACTGGATGCTTAGAAATTATGGATGATGGTTTTGGCTTTTTAAGATTTCCCAACAATAGCTATTTACCCGGAAAAGATGACGTATATGTTTCACTTACTCAAATCCGCAGGTTTGGACTCCAAAACGGACACATGGTTTCCGGTCCTGTGCGTTCTCCCAAAGAAGGCGAGAAATATTATGCTCTTTTAAGGGTAGAAGCAGTGAACTATATGTCTCCATCTAGTTTACAAGATATGCGTACATTTGACGAACTGACGCCCTACTACCCAACAGAACGGTTGAATTTAGAATTTGATCCGCAAAACTATAGCACCAGGATCATTAATCTGTTTACGCCAGTTGGGAAGGGACAGCGAGGCTTAATTGTTGCAGCTCCTCGAACCGGTAAAACTACACTATTGCAAGATATTGCGAATGCTATATTAAGCAACCATCCCGAAGTGTATCTCATCGTACTATTGGTTGATGAGCGTCCCGAAGAAGTAACTGAAATGAAGAAAGTGTTAAAACCTGGAAACAGTGAAGTTATCTCGTCCACATTCGATGAATCCCCCAAAAATCACACAAACGTGGCAGAAATCATTTTGGAAAAATCTAAGCGAATGATTGAATTGGGTCAGGATGTTGTGATTGTTTTAGATAGCATCACTCGTTTGGCCAGAGCTTACAACAACATCACTCCCTCCAGCGGTAAGGTGCTCTCTGGAGGCATAGATGCTAATGGTTTAATTAAACCCAAGAAATTTTTTGGCTCCGCCCGTAACACTGAGGAAGCTGGAAGCCTAACCATAATTGCAACAGCGTTGATAGATACCGGATCAAAAATGGATCAAGTGATTTTTGAAGAATTTAAAGGTACCGGAAACATGGAATTGGTTTTGGACCGCAGTATTTCCGATATGCGCTTGTATCCCGCTATAGATCTGGTTAAATCTGGTACTCGCCGAGAAGAACTACTCCTTAGTAAAAGCGAAATCAATCGAATGTATGTATTACGCAAATATCTAAAAACAATTAGCCCAATTCAAGGTATTGAGACCCTCAGAAAACAAATGAAGGCTTCTCAATCAAACGAAGATATGTTAAACTCGATGAGCAATTGATGGAACTCACAGTCCCAGGTGGCGATCTCAATAAGATAAAAACTGCCATCAACTACGGCGCAGATGCTGTTTATTGCGGATACAAGCTATTTGGTTTGCGAGCTACAGCAAATAATCTCGACAAAGATGAATTGCTACAGGCAATAGCATACGCACACAGTCATAAAGTTAAGCTTTATCTTACATTAAATGCCTATATGCGCAATGCGGACTATCCCGCCCTAAGAGAATTTTTGCTGTGGCTAAAAAACACGGGAATCGATGCGGTAATAGTCTCTGATCCGGGAGTTTTCAATCTGGTTCAAGAACTCACTGCAATTCCTATACATATTAGCACTCAAGCCAATGTATGCTCGGTTGCGGCTGCGATGTTCTGGCATCAACAAGGAGCAAAACGCATTGTTGCCGCCAGAGAGATGAGTTTTGTAGAGCTTCTGGAGCTAAAAAATGCGTTACCAGATTTGGAAATAGAATGTTTCATTCATGGCGCCATGTGCGTAGCGTACTCTGGAAGATGCTTGCTGAGTGCTTACCTTAACCAGCGTAGCGCAAACAGCGGAGCTTGCACTCAAGTTTGCAGATGGAACTGGGCATTAACTGAAGAATCGCGACCGGGAGAGTTTTTGCCTATCGAAGAAGATCAATATGGATCTTATATTCTTAGCTCCAAAGATCTTTGCTTATTGGATAAAATATCACTATTTGCCCGGCATGGGATTGATGCAGGGAAAATTGAAGGACGCATGAAAAGCGAGTACTATGTAGCTCAGTTAACTCGAATATACCGTTCTGCACTTGATATTTCGCCAGAAGATAAAGCTGCCATCAAATTCCTTTACAATGAGCTGGAAAAAGTCTCGCATCGCCCATACTGGCAAGGTTTTTATGGCTTTCCAGATGCAGATGCCGGCATAGTGGAAAAAAGCGATAAGAAAGCATATTACACAAATTGCGAGTATTGTGGAAAAATAATTGCACATGAAAATGATGAATTAGTAGTAGATACTGTTGCTAAAATATCAGTTGCAGATACTATTGAAATTATCTTCGCTCAGTTCAAAAACGACATAAGAATTCAGGTTAGTAAGATATATGATGAAGAAAACAATGAAGTTCCTTGTACTAAACCAAATGCCAGGTTTCGCATTCCATTCAAAACCGCTAATTTAACAGGGGGATTGATTCGAAAATGCCTAGACTGATCCCTGTATTGGTTTTGATTGCTTTCAGCTTAAGCTTAAACGCTCAAGTACGCAAGGATTTTAAGCATTTGGAAAGCTTATTTTCCGAAGGGAATCTCTCCGAAGCACGGCAATCGATAACAAAACTAAAGCCCAACAAAGATGACGAACATGCCTTAGTAAAATATTACGAGGCAATTCTAAATAAGAATAACGCCGATGCTCTTAGTTTACTTACATCCTGTGCAGAAAAATACTCTAAAACTCATTATGGTCAGTTAGCGATGTTGGAGGCTGCGAAAATTCATATTTTGGAACGTGATATGAATAAGGCGAAAACTCTGCTGCGTCGAATTACATCCCCGGATATTGTTGAAAGATTCTATTGGACGGCAGTTGTATTCTATTGGCTGGATGATTTTTCTACAGCAATTGCCAATGCCGAGAATTATATCAGGCTCGATGCTTCTGGTATAGAAGTTGAAGCTGCTCAACATCTTATCTCGGATTCATATATAAAACAAAAGAAATATCAAAGCGCAATATCCAGCTTGAATAAAATAGGCCAGCTTAAAAACTATGACAAACAATACCACCTTTACAAACTGGGTTTGGCATACGAACTGAGTGGCAATTTTAAGAATGCCCAAAATTCATACCGTGAAGGTTACGAATTGAATAAATACTCCCAAGTGGCTTTCAATATTGAAGAGAGGCTTTTTGCCCTTAGAAGTAAAGCTCCAGCAATAGATTTGAGCTTTCTATATCCATACACTCCTTTGGATATACAAAGTGAATGCGAACAAGATAGCTCTCTTGTAGTTGAAAGCTTTGTGGCAAAAACCGGTACCGATATCTCCGAGATCAAACTTCCAGAGATAGATAGCTCGCAACCAATTAAGCTAATCGCTAAACCCATCAATGGTAACTTCTTGCAAGCAGGAAGATTCTCGATAGAAACAAACGCTGAAAGGCTTTGCAAAACCATCAGAGCGATGAAAATCCCTTCCTCATATTATGAAGATAATACATCGGAACAAATCACTTGGGTAGTTTTGGCAGGACCTTTCACAAGCCGTGAATATACAGATCACGCTCGGGTATTGCTTAACAACGTTGATATTAATAGCTTTGTAGTTCAATACTAAATGGATAAAAGCAAACTCACCCCCATGTTGCGCCAATACTTTGAGGTCAAAGAAGCTCACCCCGATAAGCTTGTCCTCTTCCGGATGGGAGATTTTTACGAAACTTTCTTTGAGGATGCCGCTACTGCCTCAAAAGTGTTAAACATTACTCTCACCACTCGCAATAAGAATGATGACGATCCTGTGCCATTAGCCGGCTTTCCCTATCATGCTTTGGATAACTATCTGGATAAATTGATTAAAAGTGGACTAAAGGTTGCTATCTGCGAACAAACTGAGGATCCCAAAAAAGCAATAGGCTTGGTTAAACGAGAAGTTACTGAGATTATTACTCCAGGTGCAGTGCTGGATCAGAATCTTCTTGATGGAAATGCTAACGTTTTCTTAAGTACACTATATCGTCACCCCAAGCAAAAGATCTGTGGATTAGCCCATTTGGATTTATCGACAGGAGAATTCTTGTTTACCGAACTACCACATACAGAATTAGCCAATGAAATTCATAGATTAAGGCCAGCAGAAATTCTTGTTGATGGTTCCATGAACGAGGCTTATGTGAAAAGCTTGAAACTCGAATATGAACCGACCATCAGCATATTTGATAGCTGGCAATTCCAACCAGCAGAAGCAAAAGCTTTATTAAAAAAACACTTTGGTGTAAGCAGCCTTGAACCTTATGGTGCACATAATCGTCCAGCAGGCGCAACGGCTGCGGGAGCCACAATAGCCTATATTAAAAGCCTTTATCAAGTACCATTGACACATATCACTACCCTCCGATATTACTCTCTTGCCCAATACATGCAATTAGATGAGATCAGCCGGAGAAATCTGGAACTCATTCGTAGTATCCGCTACGGCAATCGCCACGGCAGTTTGTTGAGTATCATAGATTTAAGCCAAACTCCAATGGGCAGCAGATTATTGCAGCAATGGCTATTGCACCCGCTTATAGATATTGATGGTATTCTAAAACGCCAAGGTATGATTACGGCTTTTTTGCAGCAAACAGCTTACTTAAAAGATATTCGCACCTCTTTAAAAGAAATTGGAGATATCTCTCGCATTGTTTCCCGCTTGGGTTCTCTGAGGATAAATCCCCGAGAATTGTTGGCATTACGAAGCTATCTTATAAGTGCTCGTAACCTTAAGGATATACTTTTGTTGTTTAAACAGCCCTTATTTGAAATCTGGACAGATACCTTGGATACTTTTTCGGATATCGATTCCTTAATAGAGAATGCCATCGATGAGAAACCGCCTGCTACCATAACCGAAGGAGGCATATTCAAAAAGTCTTATCAACAAGATCTTGATGAATTGATGGACTTGGTGCATGATGGAAAAGGTTGGATTGCCAGATTAGAGGATGACGAGAAAAAGAAAACCGGTATACCGAGCTTGAAAGTGGGATACAATCGTGTTTTTGGTTATTATATTGAAGTAACTGCAACCCATAAAGATAAGGTTCCGGATTATTACATCCCCAAACAGACATTAGTTAATTCTCAACGTTATATTTCCCCTCGCCTCAAGGAATTTGAAGCTAAGGTTCTTTCCAGTGAAGAAAAGATTAAGAGCCTTGAATATGAACTTTATAAAGAGCTTCGGTGCGAACTGGCAACACATTTGCCTCGTTTACAACAACTAAGTGATGTTATTGCAGAGATTGATGTTTATAGCTCTTTAGCTTTTTTAGCATGGCAAAACAGATACTCATGCCCCGAATTTACTCAAAACAGAGATTTACAGATAGAGGACGGTCGCCATCCGGTCATCGAAAAATTGATGGGCGTAGCAGAATTTATACCCAACGATACGCGCTTAGACTATCCTGACACTTGTATTGCCCTGATAACCGGACCCAACATGGCGGGCAAATCTACCTATTTAAGGCAGGTAGGCCTTTTAGTAATTATGGCTCAAATGGGAAGTTATGTACCTGCCAAACAGATGAAACTGCCCATTTTTGACCGCGTATTCACCAGAGTTGGAGCATCTGATAATCTCGCGCAAGGACAAAGTACGTTCTTGGTAGAAATGATTGAGACTGCAAATATCATCAATTCCGCCACTACTGAATCTCTTATCCTGCTAGATGAAATTGGTAGAGGAACATCCACTTTTGATGGGCTTAGTTTGGCTTGGGCTATTATTGAGCATATTCAAAAGCATATCAAAGCCCTTACCCTATTTGCTACTCATTACCACGAGCTAACTGAATTAGAGAATATCTACCCCGATATTAAAAACTATAATGTAGCAGTTAAGCTTTACAATGAACAGATGATCTTCATTCGAAAAATAGAGCGAGGCGGAGCAGATCAGAGTTATGGAATCCAAGTTGCCAGATTAGCTGGAATCCCAAACAAGGTAATTCGCCGCGCTCATGAAATTTTAAAGAATTTAGAAGAACACGAAATTAGCGCTCAGGGACTTACTGCCAGTTTACGTAAAAAACTAGCAGATAGCAGTCCTCAAATTGAAATCTTTGAAGTAATGATCGATAAAGCGAAGAAAAACGAAGATATTTTAGATAAACTTCGTGAATTAGATTTGGAGGCAACCAGTCCAATTGCTGCCTGGACAATACTTTCCGAGCTTCAAAAGGTTATTTTGGGAGAATCATGAAAAACTATCTAATATTCATATTAATAATTCTTGCTCTTTCTGCTTGTTCTGGACCGCGCGGTGATGCAGCAGGTATAATCAATTCCGAACGCATTTCATATTCGGATTTTATCCGCTCATACCAAGGTCATACTGCAAATTTTCAAGTTACCAATGGGCGTATGCCCAACGCCGAAGAAAAGAATGCGATTTTCAATGAGACATGGCGTAACATTATTACTCATGTAATCTTGAAAGACGCTTTTGAGAAGTATCAAGTATCTGTAACCGAGCAAGAAGTAATTGATACTTTGCTTGTTTCTATCCCATCCTATTTAAAGAACAGTCCTTCCTTAATGATCAATGGCAAGTTTAACCACGAATTATACTACCAATCCGTGCGTTACGATAGCCCCTTTAATATGAGTCCGGTTCGGCGTAATTATTACGAGTATTATGTTCCGGTTCAGAAACTTAAAGAAAAGCTGATCGACGAACAACTCAACAATGGTAGAAACACAAAACAAATTACCGAGATTGCCGTAAGTAAGGCAGATTTTGATCTGATCGTATTTGATCCCTTGGCTATGGAACCGGTTATTAGCGATACCGAAATTGAATCCTATTACAACAGAAATCTCGAACAGTTTGTTATGGATCCAATTTATAGCATAGAGTACATCAGCTTACCTGTTTCACCAAATGAAATTGATCAACAATATACCGAAGCGGTTACCGATACAATTCATACTCAAGTAATTGCCGGAAAGAGTTTTGAAACAATTATCAATGAAAAACAGGAGCAAATTCCGGGGCTAAGCTTATCCGAACCAGGATTTGTAAAAATTGAAAACATAGATCCCGATACATTACCCATATTAGAACGCCTTCAGGATAACTCATTCAGTCGCCCCATCCCTATTGGTAGTGGCTTTGCAATATATCAAAAGCTTCAACGCAGCAAGTCTATGCTTAGTTACAGAGCACTTCAAATACCTCCAATCATCTCACCTTCAACAGTCAACGCCTATTACGCTCAAGCTAGAGGTGCCATGAATTTAGCCCAAGAAACAAGTATGAGCGTTGCCGCATCCGAGCTTGAGCTTAAACTTGCCCAGCATAATAACCTAAGCGTTAAAGACTTATGGTATACCGATAAGTTAGTTGTAGATTACGTTGTCTCCAATTTGATGACCCACAAAAAGGGCGATATACTTGAACCCACATATTCGAACATTACCGGTAATTGGCTAATTATTAGACTTAGCGAAAACCAAGTGAACCGAGTACATCCCTTAGCTGAAGTTAAACACCAAATAACACCAATTTTAATAGCTTCTCGTCAGCAAATGCTTGCTCAACAAATGGCGCTGCAATGGCTACAAGAAAACCCATCTCTAAATCCCGATCCAGAACGAGATCGCTTTGAAAGCTACAGTCAAGCTGGCATTGATAGTAAATACGCAAAAAAAGAGCTGGATCTCATCTACCTAAATGCCATGCAACGATATTTGCAAAAACAAAAACCACAAGTAGATAGGCTGGATGATCTATTTGTAATTCTTATCCCCAAAGCATATTATCCTTCAAACAGCAACGAAATCGATAGAAGCTTATTAAAAGGCATTTATACAAGACAATTGCCTGAAAACTGGTTTGAAACCTGGGTTAAAGAAAAAGAACAAAAAGCCCGCATACGGATTTTTGTTACTCCATGATTGACGAATACTTCATGAAAGAAGCTCTGCAGCAGGCAAAACTCGCTGCCCAGGAAGATGAAATACCCGTAGGAGCATGCCTGGTAAAGGGTTCTCAAATCCTTATAAGTGAACACAATCGGACAAAGCAAAACCACAACCCCCTTCACCATGCCGAGAAACTAATTTTGGATAAGGCTCAAGAAATGGGGCTTAAGTTTCTGCAAGATTGCACTCTATATATTACTCTAGAACCGTGCTTGATGTGCAGTGGCATGATAATTCTCTGCCGGGTAGGAAGAATAGTGTTTGGTTGTAGTGATCCCAAAGCCGGTGCTGTTGGCTCCATTTACAACTGCCTATGGGATAAAAGCTTTAATCATCATCCCCAAATAACGCGTGGTGTTTTAGCCGCAGAATGTGCTTTCGTCTTGACAGATTTCTTCCAGAAAAAACGTTGATTTTATGCGTGGAGAGTTGCCGGAGCGGTTGAACGGGACGGTCTCGAAAACCGTTGTATCCTTACGGGTACCCAGGGTTCGAATCCCTGACTCTCCGCCATTTTAAGGAATTGATATGCAGCGTATAGATCCACAAATCGTATCCAAAGCCGCTAAACTCTTCAATCTAAATGAACCTGCCAAGTTCTATAAACGAAGCCACAATCACTCAAGCGCAGAAGTGTTTAGAACAAATACCATTGCGCTCAAGATTGGTGTGCAAAACTCTGCCAATCTGCTATTCCAGCTTGAGGAACGGATCGGATTTGCCCGATATCTACATAAGCATAGTATCTTCTCCCAAGAATTTTTACCATCCGTGAATAAAAAATATATCGAGACCATCACAAGCACCGATGCAGACTATTTCGCCTATGCTTGGAGCTGGATACCCGGAAACAATATTGAAAATTTGCATCCAAAAGAACTTAAGGCTTTCTATACCGAGTGGGCAAGGTTAATAGCAAACTGCCATGTAGCAGCACAAAACTATAATGTAGTAGGTGAGCTTAATTGGCTTGATGAATGGCAGAAAATCTACGATTGCTTACCATATCCCAGCATCAAAGTTTGCTTTGAAGATCTTAAAAGCAAACTAGAACACTACGAAAGATCAAAGGCGAATTATGGTTTTATCCACAACGATATGCACCCCAAGAATTTACTTTTCTGTGGTTCTGCTCTGCACCTAATAGATTTTGACCGAAGTTGCCGCCATTACTTTGTGCAAGATATTGCCAATGCCATATATAGCGAATACTCTCGCATAGAGTTTCATTCCAATTATCAATCTGCTTTACCGGATATGCGAGAGCTGTTTGTGCTCCCATTTCTACACTCTTACCTAGCTAATTTTCCACTTCCTACGGCAGATTTAAAAGCTCTGGAGCTTTTTCTGATGTACAGAAGCATCGTGATGTTTGGTATCTTTCACGATGAGATAAAAGCTGCAGCTCCCGCCTATTTAGAAGAATTTAGACATAACATCGATAATAATGTACCCTTCCTCCCGTATAGCATAGAAGACATATTGTAAGATACTGTCCAATATTACTATTCATCCCCCCAATGCTTGAACCTATGATTAAACGTGTTTTATCGGGAGATTCTCATGTTGCGGTAAGAGAATCACAGCTTGATCTTTGCCTGAGTATAGCTTAATCCAATCAGAAAGAAAATAGTTGGAAAGGAGGTTTGAATAATTGCGATGTCTTCATACGGAAAAAGCTTCATTTCACGGGAGATTCCTTCCCCTTTTTTCCAACGGGACATAGTCACTCGATGCAGGGGCATATAGAAAGGCAAACACAGTTCGCTTATCTCCAAAATAGAAAAAGTTTTCTTATCTTGTTACAAATCCATATTTTTGCATTGCACAGATTTTGCTTGACTTTATTTTGCAAACTGTTTGTTTAGTTGTATTCGCATATCTTAAGGAGGAATCATGAAAGCAACGCACCTGATTATTTTAATGATACTGCTGATACTGGTAGTAGCTGCGGCAAAAAGACCACCAACCGGTAGTATAAGTGGCACCATTACCGATACTAACGATAGTAATGCAATATACTGGGCAAAGGTACGGCGTAATGTAAGTAGCACTATTATTAACCCAGACAATAGCCGATTGAGTGGTCTGGAGGTAAAATGCATTTTTGATGAACGAGAATTTTCGAGCACTGTGTCGGACAAGAATGGCAGTTTTAGCCTACAGAATCTTAAACCCGGGAGATACAAAATCCAGATATCGGCTGCTTTTTATGAACCTTATACTTCTGAGGATATTCTCGTAGAAGCCGGAAAAACTGTGAAACTGAATCCCGTCCTCACAGCAATACCTTATGGCACTGCACAATCTGATACTCTTAATAAGAGTGGGATTGGAAGGCTTGCCCTTCGAGTGCGAGATTCTCATGGAAATCCCTTACAATTTGTAAATGTGAGTATCTTGAAAGATGGTGCGAGAATCACAGGTGCTCAAACCAATGAAAAAGGTATGGCGACGATTATCAACATACCTGCTGATTCCACCTATACTGTAACTTGCTCACTGATAGGTTTTATGAAATATACTGCTGAAAATGTACATATATGCGAGCATCAAACAGCATCTCTTTTCCCCATAATGCAGCCAGGAGGAATTTACACGCAGCCTGTAGAAATACAACGCGATATGGCAGGATCTTCCAAATCGATTAATACTAGCAGTTTGAGTGAATCCGCAGTATCTGATATGAATTCATATGCGAATCGTGTAATCCCCACGATCCATTTACAAGCGCAAAATTTCAACACAGAACAATATGAAGCAATTGAACCCAACATATTCCATAGTCCTCTATCAGAACCTCTATCCACTTTCTCCATCGATGTGGATACGGCTAATTACAGCAACATCCGTCGTATCATCAGGCAAGGATATCTACCGGAGCCAAGCAGTGTGAGGATAGAAGAATTGGTAAACTATTTTGCTTACGACTATCCAATGCCAGAGAACAATCATCCCTTTACCGTTTATTCCGAAATGAGCGTTTGCCCTTGGAATCAAAAGCGTAATCTGGTGCATATTGGCCTTCAGGGCAAGAAGCTTGATCTTGGTAAAGCACCCCCCAGCAACTTAGTTTTCTTGTTGGACGTTTCCGGTTCGATGGATTCGCCTAATAAGCTACCTCTATTGAAGAAATCCATGAAGTTATTGGTCAATAACCTGCGTGGTAACGACAAGGTAGCGATAGTGGTATATGCCGGAGCTGCCGGAGAAGTTTTGCCCTCTACATCCGGAAACAACAAAAAAGCAATATTCGACGCTTTGGATACACTTCACGCCGGTGGTTCTACCGCTGGTGGAGCAGGTATACAGCTTGCTTACAAGATAGCTAAAGAGAATTTGATTCCAAACGGTAACAACCGTATAATCCTGTGCACAGACGGTGATTTTAACGTGGGAGCATCTTCTCGGGCACACTTATCGGATTTGATCGAATCAAACCGTAATGAAGGCGTTTTCCTGACAGTTCTGGGCTATGGTATGGGAAATTACAAAGATAACACTCTGGAACTGCTTGCAGATAAAGGAAATGGAAATTACGCCTATATAGACGACATCAAAGAAGCAAAGAAGTTTTTGGTCAACGAAATGGTAAGCACACTGTATACTATCGCCAAGGACGTGAAATTGCAGATAGAATTCAATCCAGCGCATGTAAAAGCTTATCGCTTGATCGGCTATGAAAACAGATTGCTAAATAAAGAAGATTTTAAAGACGATACGAAAGACGCTGGTGAACTGGGCGCGGGGCATAATGTAACAGCGGTCTACGAAATCATCCCTATGAATTCAAATGAGACCATTCCGGAACTTGATGAGCTAAAATATCAGGATGTTAAGATAAGCTCCGAAGCTCAAAGATCTCCGGAAATTATGACCATTAAGTTGCGTTACAAGCTCCCCGATGGCGATGTAAGCATCCCATTTGACTTACCAGTAAAAAACGAAATTATCCCATTGGAAAATGCGTCTGAATCGTTTAAATTCTCCTCTGCGGTTATTGGCTACGGCATGATGTTACAGAATTCAGAATACAAAGAGTCTCTAACTTGGCAGATGGTGAAAGACCTGGCAAGCGCCAGTATTGGAAAAGATACAGAAGGATATAGAGCTGAGTTCCTGATCCTTGTAGATAGTGCCAGTAAACTTTGGGAAGTAAACAACCGCGAAGAAAACCGGGATTTTAACAAAGGAAACTAGTTTCCAGCATATATTAAGTCCTTTCCATAACTCCAGATTTAATTCTAAACAATTGGAAGGACTTTTTTGCTTTTCCGATACATGAAAACAATTGGAGTGAAAATGCCAAAACTAATTGCCCCCTGCGGCAACGACTGCCAAAATTGTGCAGCCTATAAAGCTACTAAAACCAAGAACCCAGTCTTATTCCAAAATATACAGGATGCCTACAAAAAGAGATTTGATAAAGTAGTGCCAATAGAAGATCTCGCCTGCGAGGGATGCCTTAACGATGGCAAACATTTGGGCTTTTGCTTTGTGTGTAAAATTCGCATCTGCGCCATCAGTAAAGGCTATGCCACTTGTGCTGAATGTGCGGACTTTCCTTGCCAGAAAGGCAGCTTCATTTGGACAGATACTTCGGTTTCGAAAGCAAATCTGGAAGCACTGCAAATAAGTAAAAAGATATAACTACCTCAATCCGAATACGATAGAACAAGCGAAACATTAATCTGGATTATGTAGTAGTTATTATCAAAAACTATTAGGCAAAAGGGGTGCCATAGAAACTCACCTTGTCTGGTCTTAAATATGCTCATGTTTCATTAATCTTCAGCCCCGCTTTGGCAAGTATTTTGCGGATGAACTAAGTCCTACCAATGATGTT
>Ga0172377_10004415_pt1 | contig 14446 bp, 12 predicted proteins | sample Pumphouse3metaG_FD_119749 | JGI IMG/M metagenome (GOLD analysis project Ga0172377, IMG submission 119749) | Leachate microbial communities from a municipal landfill in Southern Ontario, Canada - Pumphouse #3 metaG | ecosystem: Engineered > Solid waste > Landfill > Unclassified | place: Canada... | reverse complement strand
CCTCAACGGAACCAAGCAGGTAGATAAGCAGGTCAATTATCTCGCTTCCGCGGTGCATAAGAATCCCTCCGCCGCCCACATCCCACGTGCCCATCCAATCGTGCCAATCTGAGAGGCGATCAAAGTTGTTTTCAAGGTAGGTGGATAGCACAAGGTACGGGAAGCCTATCTCATCTGCATCTATCATCCGGGCGGCCTCCTGGTTTACGGGGTCATAGAGCTGCGGGAGCGCCACAAAAAGGCGGCCGCCGCTCTTGCTCTCTGCATCTATCACCTCGTCCGCCTGGGAGAGTGTTATGGCCATGGGTTGCTCGCAGATCACATGCTTATCCGCTTTAAGGGAATCCACAGCTATGCCGCTCCTGGTGGAAGGCGGGCTTGCAATATATATAACATCCACCGAAGAGTTTAATATAAGGCGCTCATAATCTCCCGTGGAAAGCGGGCAGCCAAAGGTCTTTGTAAAAAGGTCCCTCTCCGGGCGGCTGTGGTCTGCAACTGCTACTATTTTAACATCAGGATAAGCAGCAAGCCGCCTTGCTATTTTGAAGGCGGTCTTGCCGGCTCCTACCATCCCTATGCGCAGTGTCATCAACTTATCTCCCGGATTTGATAATATATCTTTTGCCCAAGTAGGAAAATTCCAAACACGTCCGGCATGCGCCTTCCCGGGCAGCAAAAAAGGGCGCCCCATACAGGACGCCCCTTGTTTATATTACCAATATCATTCGCAGACGTATCAGCCGGCTACTTCTTCCATAACGTCTTCCGGAATATCAAAGTTTGCCCAGACCTGCTGAACATCGTCATGATCTTCCAGGTTATCCACCATCCTTAGAACCTGGCCGGCTTCTTTTACGCCCAGGGTTATGGTAGACCTGGGCACCATGGCAAGCTCATCTTCCAAAACCTTTATGCTCAAATCAACAAGCGCCTGCTTTACCGCCTGCAGATCTCCAGGAGCGGTGAGCACTTCAAAGTTTTCGTCATCGTCAGATTTTACATCCTCTGCGCCTGCATCAAGCGCAGACATCATAAGGCTCTCTTCATCTGTGGAACTCTTGGGCACCATAATGGAACCCTTTGCATCAAACATCCAGCTTACGCTGCCGGATTCCCCAAGGCTGCCGCCGGTTCTGGAGAGGATTGCTCTTATATCTGCAACTGTGCGGTTGCGGTTATCCGTAAGGCAGGCAATCATAACTGCAACGCCGCCCGCGCCGTAACCCTCATAGGTAATCTCGTCGTACTGGGCGCCCTCTACCTCGCCGGTACCCCGCTGGATGGCGCGCTTTATGTTATCCTGAGGCATGCTGGCCTCGCGGGCCTTCTGCACAGCCATCTTGAGGCGCATGTTTGTATCAGGATTGCCTCCACCCTGTTTTGCAGCTACTATTATCTCCCGGGCCATCTTGGTGAAAAGCTTGCCGCGCTCCGCATCCTGCTTGCCCTTCCGGAGGCGTATATTATGCCATTTTGAATGACCAGCCAATTTAAATCACTCCCTCTACACTAACGCCCAACCACGGGTTTGCATGGTTAAAATCACTTAAAAACAGACTTAAATTCCAAAGGAAATAAGACCAACTGCGGGGCTCGGCGCCTGAACAATAGTAGTAAAATTATAGCATGGGAGGTATACTTCGTCAAACGCGGACGCATGCAGGGCAGGCAAATGTGGGTATGCTTTGTGCAAAGGGCCAATAGCGCAGATACTCCCTTCCGAGCCGATAAGAGGTAACAGGCGGGTCAGTGTAGAATGTATTAATATTATGGAATCCATCCTGAACAATCCTTCCGGCACCCCTATAAACGATCTCTTCTGGAACGGCATGTTCTGGAACCAGCTTATCTACCCGGAACATGCGCTTGATGAGGTGGGCGGAAGCACGCTTCTTAAAACCCTTGAGAGCGAAGGCGGGTTTCCGGATTTTGCGGCATGCCTCTGCCTTGACGGGTACTCCAACCTGCTCCCAGAGAAAAAAACCTCCGTTATGCAGATGGTTGCGGGCCTTCTAGAAGCAAGACTCCCGGAGAATTTAAGGCGGCTTGCCGGGTTCACCCATGTAAACGCCTTCTACTTCTGCGGAATCATAAACCCCGGCATAGATGAAAACCTGCAGGAAAGACTGGAAGCACTCAGGCAGGAGGTCTGCAGTGTCTCCAGGCTGCCTTCAACACTTGGGATTGCGTTTACAAGGGGCCGATCCCTCCCCAACTGGAGATCGGCGGCACAGCACGCGGTTGTGGCCCAGCGGCGCAAGGTACGCTTTGGATGCAACCGCACTTACATATATGAAGAATCGTTCCTTTCCCCATCCTTTTCCAAATCGGAGCATTGGCGTTTTGGGGCGCGGCTGGACAATCTTGTAAAGAGCGGCGATCCCGGGCGGACGGACGGCGTGCTAAGAGAGGTTTCCGGCGTACTCTTTAGAGAGAATTACCTGCCGCTGAACCACCTGAGGCCCATACTCCAGAGCCACATCATCCTTATGGCCCAGACCGCGCGGGAGGCCGGAGCGGATGACGACGGCATTACCCCGGAGACGGAATCTTACCTAAGCCAAATAGCCGTCACGTTTGATTACAGCGACCTGAAATCCATCTTTGAATCTGCCGCAGAAAACTTTACCCGGCGCGTGCACAACTGCAGCAAGTGCCTCTCCGGCCGCCTTGTGAGCGAAGTTGAAAGGATTATAAAAGCCTGCCTGGACGACCCGGGCCTTGGGTTAAAGATCATCTCCCAGACTGTGGGAACAAACCCTTCCTACCTCAGCCGCCGTTTCAAGCAGGAGAAGGGAATAGGCCTTAGCGAGTATATAAACATGCATCGCATAGAAAAAGCCAAACGCCTGCTCATGGACGGCAAGCTTGGGATAACGGAGGTGGCCTACGCAGCAGGGTTCGGCAGCATGCAGAACTTTGACAGGGTGTTCAGGCAGGTGGAGGATATGAGCCCAAGAGACTGGAGAAAGTCAAAATCTTTTCAGAATGAGTAAATATATTTGTTGTTCACTCCCCTGAATGGCTGTACTATGAAAGTGTAACCTGGCAGAGCTAAACTTGTCTGCCGGTTCTAAGGGGGGACAAAAATGAACGATTTCACCTTGCAGTTTAAAGAACATGCCCGCAAGATGGGCGCAGATTTAGTCGGCATAGCGCCGATAGAGAGGTTTGAGGGGCTTTCCAAAGAGCACCATCCCGCCTCCATCTTCCCGGAAGTGCGCTCCGTGGTAATAATAGCAAAGAGAGTTGCGCGCGGCACACTTAGAGGCATAGAGGAAGGAACCCAGTTTAGCCTTTACAGTCTCTATGGCCGAGACTGGTTAAACAACCGCTTCCTGGCAATGCCCACGTACAAAGCTTCCGAGTTTCTTGAGGACAACGGATGGGAAGCAGTACCGCTCCCCAACCTTCCTCCGCAGACCCCGCCCATGGGCATAGCCGTAAACCCGAATCTTCCGGCGCCTAACGTAATGCTTGATATGGACGATGCCGCCGTGCGTGCAGGCATGGGAGAGATAGGCTACTGCGGACTCTTCCTTACCCCGGAGTTCGGCCCCAGGCAGCGCTTCCAGGCGATACTGACGGATGCGGAACTCACCCCTGACCCTGTTTCTACCGAAGCAATTTGTACCCGCTGCCAGGAGCATGCTTCATTCTGCCCCATGGGAGCCATTGACTCTGCAAAAGCCAGTACCGTAAGCATCTGCGGCAAGGATATGCTGGTGGCGGGCATAGACAACAGCATCTGCAACTCCTGCAAAAACGGCGCATTTCCAAACTCTCTTCACACATCTGGAAATGCAGACAGGCTTGGCGCTCTTTGCACCAGGAGCTGCATTCAGTTCCTTGAAGAGAGAGGCCGCGTGAAGAATACATTCAACGAGAAGTTCCGCAAGAGAGAACCGTGGGGAATAGTAACAGAGCACAAATCTCTATGAAAGGGTGTGAATTGAGATGGCAATAACAAAGGAAGAGCTAAGGCAATTCGCGCTCGAGAGAGGGCTTGACCTCTTTGGTGTGGCAAACATAGAGCGCTTTGCGAGCGCCCCTCCCCGGATGCATCCGGCATCCATCTTCCCGGAGGCAAAGTCCGTTATAGTTATAGGCAAAAGGATTATCCGCGGCGGTTGGCGGGGAATGGAAGAGGGTACATACTGGCCGAACTACACATACTTTGATTACGCCGGCCTTTTGAACTCCTTCTTTATCCAGACGCCGCAGTATGATCTGGCCTGTCTTATTGAGGATCACGGATATGAAGCCGTGCCCTACTACTCCGGCGTGCCGGAGCGGCAGGACCCTTCTTCTGTGCCGTTGAGGGAAGGCGCAGTGGCCCCGGAAGTCCATCTGGCAATAAGAATAGCCGGTGTTGCGGCAGGCGTGGGAGAGATGGGCTGGTCAAAAGTCTTTCTCACCAAGAAGTTCGGGCCCAGGCAGAGGCTGCACGCCATTATTACGGATATGCCGCTTGAGCCGGACCCGCTCATTGAGCCGGGGAGCATCTGCGACAGGTGTATGCAGTGCGTGAAGGGCTGCCCCGGAGCCATCCCTCACATAAAAGAAGGCAAAACGGTCAAGATACAGATAGAAGATAAGACCTACGAGTGGGGCGATGTAGACATGGGCAAGTGCACCCTTATGTACCACGGTGCGGATGCCAGGGTCTCACCATTCATTCACAAAGCCATCCCCGGATGGAACTTTGACATAACCAAGCAGAACGTCACAGAGGAGATGAGCTATAAAATAGCCTGGACGCTCTCCACGTCGCAGTGGCGGCCGTCTGAGGAAGACCCATCCGGCAAGGTTATAGAAGGCCATGCCTACCTTCAAAAGTGGGGGGAGGCCGGGAGCTTCGGCGTGGAAGGTTCCAGGGGCTGCATGCGCAGCTGCTTTAACCACCTGGAAAAATGCAAGAAGATAGAGCAGACCTTCAAGGGCGGAGACTTTATAAAACGCCCAAGATGGCTGCTTCCCTGTGAAGTAGAAAGCAAACGCTAAACATGAGGGGCGCGGTTCTTTAACAAGCCGCGCCCTTTTTTGGATAAAAGGAAGCTGCTATGTACAGTTCACTGGAGACCGCATGCATTAATGCAGTAAAAGACGGACTTCTGCACGGCATTGTAATTGCTGCCGGCAGAAGTACATCGGTTGATTTCCTTTGGGCCTGGGGGGATGCATCGGTTTACCCTGAAAGAAGGCCCATGGCGGTTAATTCCATATTTGATATGGCAAGCGTGACCAAGGTTGTTGCCACCGCATCAGCGTGCGGTATATGCATTGATCGCGGCCTCCTGAACCCCGACGCCCCCGTTGCCGATTATATTGGCAATATAGGCAGTCTGAATAACACAAGCATCCTTGTGCGGGACCTGGCAACCCATGTTTCCGGGCTTTCCAACCAGAAGGTTAGCAACACAGATTACGAAGGATTCCTTAAATCCATAGTTGAAACCCCTCCGCAATGGCTCCCACGGCAAAGGTTTGAATACTCATGCCGAAACTTCATCCTCCTTGGACATATTGTGGAACTTGTTACCGGAACAGACCTTGCAGCGTTTTGCAAGAAGAACATATTCGATCCGCTGGGCATGAAGGATACTTCCTTCGGCCCTATTCAAAATAACCTGGATTTGGTGGTGCCCACACAGCAACCGGCGGGGATAATCAGCGATAACCAGGCAAGAATGGCCGCAAGACCCGTTGGTAATGCAGGTCTGTTCTCAACGGCCGAAGACCTTGCCCGTTTCTGCCGGATGATGCTTTCCGGCACCAAGAAAGAGGTTCTTCATGACAAAGCATGCTCCTGGCTCATGCATGCCTGCAACTATCCAACCTTTCCGCCATATGCGTTCGGCTGGAGGATGCTTAAATGTTCAGAAACGCCGGATCGCCCCCAAGCCATGTCGCATGCGGCTATAGGCCACAGCGGCTGGACAGGCCAGTCATTATGGATTGATCCGGAGCAGGATAGATACGTAATTGTTTTAACCAACCGGACTCACCAGCTACACTATTCAAGCAATTACGACCGCTCACGGCGCTTCCGGGGCGCGGTTGGAGATATAGTACTATCGCACCTGAAGGCGTAGGAGCCGCCCTTTTCTACCTGGGAGTGGCATCAGGGAGGCCGCCGTCTACCGGAAGGGTTGCCCCGGTGGTGGGCGTCTGCCGGGAGACAAAGAAGAGCACGGCGTTTGCCACGTGGTCTGCAGTAACCTTTGCCTTGAGCAAGTTTCTGTTTTGATAGTACTCCTCCAGGCTGCGTTCATCCAGGCCGCGCGCCTTCATTCTATCCGGCCCCACCGTCTGCCAGAGTCCGGATTTTCTGTCGCCGTCAGAAAAGACGGCATCCGGCGCAACCATATTAACCCTCACCCCAAAAGATGCAAACTCCAGGCTGGCTATGCGGGCAAGCTGATGCGCCGCCGCCTTTGTGGCGCTGTATGCCCCAAACCCTGCCCCGGGCGCAAAGACATTCTTTGTTGATACCAGAACCACATCTCCCCCGGTGCCCTGTGCCTGAAACCGCCGGGCAAGCTCGCGCATAACCAGCAGAGTACCTTCCACATTTACCTTTTCAAGGCGCCTGAACGCCTCTAAATCCAGCTCGGCAAGGGGCGAAACATGCGCCGCCCCTGCGTTTACCACCGCAATATCCAGCGCGCCCCACTTGCAGACTATCTCTTCCAGGGCCGAAGAGATAGAGGCTTCATCCGTCACATCAAGCGAAACCCCCATTACGCTCTCCCCCCATGAGGCAGAAAGTTCATCCACAAGTCCACCAAGGCGCATGCCGGCCAAATCCGTTACCGCCACCCGGCAGCCCGCGCGCAGAAGCCCGCGGCATATCCCGGAGCCTATGGCCCCCGCTGCCCCCGTCACAAGGGCCACTCGCCCCGCAAGATTGTAACTGCATGTGCACTCCATTAGGCACCCCTATTCCGTATCCAAAGCGTTTGCAAGCATGTTTATGTTTTTCTCTATCTCCCCTCCACCAAAGATTGCTCCGCCCGCCACTACAACATCTACACCCATCTGGGCTATATCGTGTATATTCTCTCTTGACACACCGCCGTCTATGCCTATAAGCACCTTTTTGCCGGACCTGTCCAGCATATCCTTAACCTGGGAATACTTCTCCCATACGGAACCGTCAAATTTCTGGCCCAGCCAACCGGGGTTTACGGCAAGAAGCATTACCATATCAATCTGGCCCAGCAGCGGTTCAATCATCACTGCCGGAGTGCCGGGGTTAAGCGCAATTCCTCTTACAATCCCCCTTGCCGGATCATTTGCGTTCTCCATACCGGAGAGTATCTTAAACGCCATATGTATCTGCCTTGGGTCGGATTCCACATGAAGGGTTATAATATCCGCCCCCGCCTGCACAAAATCCGCAAGCTTTGGTATGGGGTTTTTAATCATAAGGTGAACATCTTTCAACATGGGGGACTTAACGGCGGCAATTACCGGAGGCCCAAAGGTAAGCATTGGACAAAAGCAGCCATCCATAACATCAAAATGGAGCATTTTGACTGCCGTGTTTTCAACTCTTTTAAGGCTCTCCCCAAGTTCGCCCAGATTGGCGGAGAGAACCCCGGCGCTTATAAGCGGAACAGATTTTTTAAGATCGTCAATTAAGCTCATACTCTCTCTTCCCTCCTCATGGTTTGGTAGAAATCAAAGGCATCCTTTGCAGAGACCCCTTCATGCACAACCTTTCTCACCGCCTGAATCATATGCATGGGGGATTCTGCCTGGAAGATATTCCGGCCCATATCCACGCCCGCCGCGCCCTGTTCTATTGCGCTTTGGGCAAGGCGCAGGGCCTCTTCTTCCGGGAGCTTTTTGCCGCCCGCTATAACAATAGGCACCGGGCAGGATGCGGTCACCGTTTCAAAGCCTTCGGGCACATAGTAGGTCTTTACATAGGTGGCGCCAAGTTCTGCGCATATTCTGGCTGCAAGACGCATGTACCGGGCATCCCGGGCCATATCCTTCCCTACGGCGGTTACGGCAAGTGTGGCTATGCCGTACCTGTTCCCCATATCAACAAGGCGGGTCATGTTAGAGACGGACTGGGTTTCGTACTCTCCTCCTACAAACACCTGCACTGCCAGGGCCGCTACGTTCAGGCGCACGGCATCTTCAATATCCACGGCAATCTGCTCGTTGGAGAGCTCCTTTAATATGCTCGGGCCGCCGCTTGCCCTTAAAACAACCCCCCTGGTGAATATGGGCGGTATAACAGAACGCAGTATCCCCCTGGTAAGCATTAAGGTATCTGCGTAAGGCAGAAGGGGCAAAATATTTACATCCACCCGTTCAAGCCCGGTTGTAGGCCCCTGAAAGTAGCCGTGGTCTATTGCCAGCATCACAGTTCTGCCGGTTTTAGGGTCAAAGATTTGGGAGAGCCTGTTCTTCATCCCCCAATCCAGGGAGTTTGAACCTTTAAGGAAGAATGGGCTGCTTGAGGGTTTAATATCCAGATAGAAATTCTTCTCTTCTTTTGCATCGGCTTCCGGCATAGGTTAGTCCTCCATAATGAATTACACTGCCGGTAGGTACTTTTCCATTTAAGCCGTTAAGAAAACACAAATTTCTATCTGCCGGAGAATGCAACGCCCATGCTACCACACCGAAAGGTTCCGCTTTGCAGAGTTATTTCCATTAGAGCCAAAAGCTTTGCCGCCGGCATTGGTGGGCACAGGCTCGCGCCTTTTCTGCAGGTGGTAGTATTCATTATCCTTCACCCACTTGTAGGTATTGCGGCGCCAGAGCGGTTGCGCATGGGGTTTGGGAACCGCGGCGGCAGGCTTGGCCGGAGCCGGCGTGATGCTTACCTGCGGCAATGTCTGAGGGCTGGCGGCAGGAGCTGGCGGAGGGCTTCCGCCGTATTCCGGCCCGGGCCCGGCATATTCCTTAGATGCAGATTTATCCTGCGTGCGAAACCTTGAGCCTATAACCGGCGATTGCGGAGGCGGCGCCTTCTTTCTCCCGCAGCCCGAAAATGCGACTGCTACATATAAACACAGAACCAAAAGAAGCAGCATGCGCGTGACTATCTGCATCATCCTTCGCCCTCCCGGGTACAGCTCCGGCTGACGCGCAAACAGAATCATCTACTTCAGCATGTTTATTCCCATTTTTCTGCCGTAAATACATAATGCAGAGGATATCTTTGAAATTTCTCACTTAATGAGATGACAACACACAATTTGTATGCTATTATATTGATTATCCGTATCTAAACTGCTGTATAAAGCAAGCCTGCAAATACCGGCAACCGAGTTATTACGTATTCACATAAGGAGGAGTAATTTGGCTAAACCCTGCTTTAAAATTGTTGCAGTCCTTTCATACACCATGCTGCTTACCATAGTTGCATCGGGTATATCTCTCTGCAAAGATGCTCTTGTAGAACCCACGCACATGGGCGATGTGATAGGAAGAATCTATGACGCCGCAACATCCCTCCCTGTAGAAGGCGCCACCATCAGCATTATGCAGGATGCCGTCTTTGAGACAGGCGGCCCGTCCGTGGGAAGCACGGATGCAAGCGGCATGTACAGGTGCCGCACACTTATAGGGCGCCAATCATCCAGCTTCAACGTAGGCAGGGCGCTTAATTCCAGCTTGATAGGCCTCCTCGCAGGTTCCGCAAAAGACGTTAAGAAGAGAATAGACGTAAACAGCCTTACGGTTACCATCACAAAAAACGGTTACAAGGCCTACCAGGGCACCCTGCCCTGCCGGGATTTGGATGCAGACAGGTTTGCAGTAATTATGGAACCCGTACTCCTGGCCCCTGATACGTCAGAACAGGTATCAACCGTCTCCCCCGGCCGGGATGCCATAGAGATAACAGATGTAATTATCACTCCATCTATAATCCGCCCAAATTCAGACACAGCGGTAATAGTAATGGTTAAGTGCCCCGGTGAGGCGGAGTCCGGCGGCATAAAGGTAAAAGCAAGATCGGTGCCTCTTGGGGATGAATTTCTGGAGCTTAAAGAGTTCTCAAACGGCATAGCCACCTTCAGCAAAAAAATGCACGCATCCAGCAAAGTAAGCGTCGGAGCAACCAAAATGAGCATAGAACTCACAGACTGCCCGGAAGACTTTGCCGGAGACATAAGGCAGGCCTCCGCCATGGTGCAAGTAGTAAAGACACCGGAAGAAGAAAAGGCAGCAATTCTACGGGAAGAAGCATTAACCCTGATAAAGGACGGGAAGAACCCGGAAGCCATAGAGGCGCTGAAGAAGCTGTGCGCGCTCCTGCAGGCCACCGCAGCCGATTGGTCTGCGCTGGGCACAGCATACCAAGACGTGCAAGATTACGCCGCAGCAGCAAAAATCTGGCAGAATGTGATTCTGTTGTCTCCAAAGGGAGGCACCGCTGCCGCCCGTGAAGGTTACATAAACGCACTCTACTTAAGCAGAGATTACGACCAGATGCTCCGCGAAGTCCCTTACGCCATGAGCAATAATCTGCTTGATAGCTTAAAACAAGACCAGAATAAAGATAACAAAACCTCCCCGGAGCTTCTGGCAAAACTTGGTATGGCCTATCTTAAAAAAGGGATGGTTGAGCAGGCCGGTATAGTGGCCCAATACTTAAAGAACAGCAATATTGTAACTGAATCGGGCACAAAATTTTTTACGGAACTCTGGTTTGCGCACCTTGAATTAATGGTAGCCAAAGATACAGCCAACGCCGATAATTGGGCGGAGTACGGGCGGGCGCTTATGAACAGCGGCCGCTGGGAAGAAGCCGTGGATAAGCTGCAAAAGGCGATTAAGCTAGACCCAAATGCGCGGGCTGTGCAGGCAGATCTGGAATACGCCTGCCTCCATCTGAAGAAGCCGGATACCGGCAAGAATCATAATCTGGATCAGGCGCTGGCTTCTGCAGAGAAGAGCACCATGTTTGGCGAAGAAAAATCAAAGGATTTCCATACATGGCACACATACGGTACCCTGCTCTATGCCAAGTATCACCAGCTAAAGATCGCCGGAGACGAATCCACCGGAGAGGTGCTGGATAAGTGCATAACGGCCGTAAGCGAAGCGCTTAAATGCGGAAGAGAAGGCAAAGAACAATATTCAGAGAGCAGAAATTTTGGGATATATGGGTATTACGGCTCAAACATAATGGGCATAGAAGGATACGCCTACCCGGAAGCAAAAGAAGATTTTATAATACTCAGCAGCCTTAAGTGCCTTAAAAAGAACCCCGGGCATGCATTTGCCCACTTTAACCTGGCAGCCGCGCTGGCAAACCTGAGTATGTACGATATGGCAGCCGATGCCCTTAACGAGTGCCTGCAGATAAACCCAAAAATAGCAGACGTCAAATACCTGCAAGCAATAATTGCGGGCAAACAGGGGGACATGGATAAATCCATCATCCTGCTAAAGGAAGTGGTAAAAGATAACCCCATGCATCCAAATGCCAATCTGCAGCTTGCCAAATTGCTTATGGAAGACGGCGATTCTGCGGCGGCAGCGGCCTGCCTTGCCACTCATGCAAAATACTATGGGCGCACACGCAAAAAACTATAAAGCAGGAACCTGTATGAGAAGAGCAATTGCATATACGGCCTTTGCATGTCTCATGCTCCTGGGGACGGCATGCGGCGCAGATACCATTTTTGGGGAAAAGACAAACCCCCAGGCAGAGATAGAATTAGGTCTGGCCGCATCAAAATACTATGAGCAGCAAGAAGGGCTCTCTACCAATAAAGAGGCCCAGGCACGCGTAGATAGGATAGGCCAGGCGCTGGTTGCATACCTTGATAAAAAGATGTACCCGTACCGCTTCAAGGTACTTTCGCCAAACATAATTAATGCCTTTTGCCTGCCGGGGGGATACATCTACATCTACCAGGGGCTTCTAAACGCGCTCCCGGATGATGATGCGGTAGCATACGTAATTGCACATGAGATAGCGCACGGCTACAACCGGCATTGGGCAAAGCGCACGGAGAACATGGCCAGCCTATCCCTGTTTATGGGCATAGTATCGGCAATAACCAATGATAGCAGTGTTGCAAACCGCACAATGCTGCTCACCTATTTTAAGTACTCCCGGGATGATGAGTTCTACGCAGATATGTGCGGGATGAACTACATGTGGGAGGCCGGGTTCGATCTTGCGGGCGCATTGGAAGTAATGGATATTTTTGTGGGCATGCAAAAGCATGATGATACCCCGGAGTACCTGAGCACCCACCCCAATGCAACAGATAGGGCGGCAAAGATAAAAGCTCAAATATCTGAACTTGAAAAGGATAAGCCCAGGATACAAAAACCTGCAATCACTTCAGAAGCTGTAGACGCCGCGCTTGCCGGAGTGGTGGGGAAGATTCCCAGCCTGCAAACTGCGCAAAACCAATGGTATCCACTTGCCGTGGGTAACCAGTGGACTTATCAGATAACAGATGCATCCGCCAAAACTGCATACACAACCAGGGTGGTTGCAAAAATTGCCGTAAAAGAGAATGCCATATACAGAATGGAGACCTCTTTTGGGGAGAACATGTGCGTGCAGAGCCAGATGCTTGCAACCGAATCAGAGGTCTGGCGCAGGGCCAGGCCTAATTCCTCTGCCAGCCCGTGGGTTCCGGAGTTTGTTTTGGGAGAAAACATGCCGGAGCCCGTCACCAAAGGCGGGGCCAGCTATGAGTTCCTTGGCAAAGAAGATATTACTCTTTCGTGCGGAAGCTTTCCGTCCGCCCTTAAAATAAGAAAGACTTTAGCGGATAATGGCGGCATATACGATCTATGGTTTGTGAAGGGCGTGGGCCTGGTACAGCGTACATGCAAAGAAACCGGCGTCACGGAAACACTTGTTAAGTACCAGCTGGCAAAGTAGTGCGGCTACTTACGCTTAAGCAGAAGCCACTGCTTTCCATTAGTGTGAATAAGGGCATAATTCCCGGAGAGGCGCTCTCCGTGAAGCGCAAACAGGTACTCCTTCTCTGTGCGCTTCTCCAGGCTGAAGGTACCCTTATCCCATATCTTAACCGTGCCCGCGCCGTATTGGCCCGGCGCAATAGTGCCCTCAAAGTCTATGTAGCTTACGGGGTGATCCTCCGTCTGCACGGCAAGCCTGCGCACGCCGGGTGCCTGCGGCACTCCCTTGGGGACGGCCCAGCTCTTAAGCACGCCGTCAAGCTCCAGCCTGAAATCCCAGTGCAGGTGTGATGCGTTATGCTCTTGCACCACAAACCGGGAGAGGCCCGTCTCCTCTGCCGCGGGGCGGGGTTCCGGGGTCTCGTCAAAACTCCGCTTTTGGCTGTACTCCTTTAATGGTTCATCTACGCCCATGCATTCCGCCCTTTCCATATACCATCAGTAGCTATCTCTCAAAGATAGTATTCGCAGGTTCTCTGCAATATCCTCCGTGCGGAGGCCGCAGGGGTCTTCCACCGCTACCTCTACGCTCCTTCCGGCGGGGAGATCAAAGAAGTTGTCTGAGAAGCGGAGATTATACCCGGGCACGTAGAGCATAACGTACCGGGCGGTGTGCGATGAACGCAGTCTTATAACTGTGCCTTCCGCCAAGCCGGAGACGCCTGCAGTAACAGCGGCATCCGGGAGTTCAAGGTATTTTGAGGGCGCAAAGGGAACCATCCCCATGCTTACCATGCCGCCGCCATAGAGGAGTTGGTAGACAAGCACCACCTGCCGCCTTGCATCCATATCCAACAAATCCCGGAAATCCAGGCTGGCAACCTGTAGATTGCTTTCTGCGGGGACTTCTACCTTTTGTTCGCCATGGGATAGAACAGAGCCGTCCAACTGCTCAAGAGACCAGCGGACTTCGCCCGTAAACGGTGATGGCGTGTCATTTGTTACGTGAAGCACGGCCCCGTCTGCAGATTCCTCTGCAGAGAGGAGCACGGGGGCATAGAACCTCTTTGCAAAATACCAAAGCGCCTTATACCGCCCCGAATAGTCTATGCCGGACCAGCTTGCGGCGGGCCAGCAATCGTTATACTGCCAGTAGATGGTACCCATGCACCGATTGCCGTTTCTATTTCGCCTCCAGTGCTCCACGCCAAAACGCATGGCCTCTCCCTGCAGTACCTGGCTTACGTAGACCATTGCTTCAAAGTCCCTGGGGAAGCGGAAGGTGTGCGCCATGTAGTATAGAATAAGTTCGTTCCCTGCGGCGTTCTTTTGGTGGTTCTCCATTATGCGGGATGTCATGTTCCAATCTTTGGGCCGGGCAAATTGGGCTATCGTTTCTATTGCAGGGAGGGATTCAAAGCCAAACTCGCTTGTAAAACGGAAGTAGTGCTTGCGGTAATCTGTAAAGGGCTTCCGTCCGTGCCATACATCCCAGTAGTGGGCATCTCCGCTGTGTTCGCTGTTTGCCTCACCGAATGGCTCAAAGGACGAGCTGGAGCTTGACCGGTACGGAGTGGAT
>Ga0172377_10004410_pt1 | contig 14463 bp, 9 predicted proteins | sample Pumphouse3metaG_FD_119749 | JGI IMG/M metagenome (GOLD analysis project Ga0172377, IMG submission 119749) | Leachate microbial communities from a municipal landfill in Southern Ontario, Canada - Pumphouse #3 metaG | ecosystem: Engineered > Solid waste > Landfill > Unclassified | place: Canada... | reverse complement strand
GGATGCAGGGAAAAAACGGGATTGATACTCCTGATGTTATCTGAAGCTCTTTTTATAAACTGGAAAGGCAATACTTTAATCTGGGTGGAATCATTGTCTGCCCAGTGCCTGGTGCGCGTCAATTCCTTTCCGTTCAGGTCACACATCATAACGGAAAAGGGATATTCCTTTATTACAAGACGGCCTGCCTGTCCTGTATAAACATGAGATCCTTTCTCATAGCTGTATTTCCACGACCGGTCAGAAGGAGGTATCCCGTAAAGCATCAGGGATTCTTCTTCCGGGAAGATCACGGGAGAAGTATATACCCTTAAACGAACCGTAACGGGAGAAATAAAATCGATGCTGAAATGCAACTGCGGATCGTTTTCGTATTGTGTTTCCGGGAAATCCAGCATATCAAGCGGCTGAGGCAATACAGTGGTTGTGTTGAAAGCCTGCCTGGCGTACAGGCTGTAACGTCTCCAGCTGATAGTCCCGCTTGCCGTGGCGGGATCAAAAGATGCCAGCGAATCGGCGAAGAAGTATGTATTGCTGAAATCCTCAAAATCTTTGCTTACATCAACGGCCCGGCTTTGCAGATAAGGCTGGGCATTACTTTGCAGGAACAGGAACAAAGCTCCCGTCAGTATCAGAATTTTTTTCATAAAAATATATACGTTTGATTATTATTGCCCGCTATGCTTTTCTTCTCCTCCCGTAGGCATCCGCTGCTTTCATGGCAATGAGTATTTTTTCCGGATCCACGGATTTAACTTCGTGATGTACGGCTTCGGTCGGATGGCATGTTTTTACGGCAGCTTCCATAAGACGTTCCCTGCTTACCCCTCCCAGGTCCAGATCATCAAATGTTGTAGGCAAACCCACAGCTTCGCAAAAATCGTAAACCTTTTCTTTTTCGCTTAGCGGAGCTCCTGTAAGATGCAAACCGGCAAGCACCCCGAACGCGACTTTTTCCCCGTGGTAGAACGAATGTGTTTCTTCAAGTACTGTCAGTCCGTTGTGTATGGAATGGGCCGAGGCCAGCCCGCAGCTTTCAAATCCCAGCCCGCTCATTAATATATTGGCTTCTATGACAGCGGAAAGTGCTTCAGAGGTAACAAACAGATCACAGTCCTTTTTGGCCTGTACCCCGTATTTCAACAATGTCTTGTAGCAAAGATGTGCAATAGCCATTGCAGTATGCGTGGCGTAACCTCCGCATTCATTTGCGGATCCGGAACTTTTGCAGGACCGGGCTTCAAACCATGTGGCCAGAGCATCTCCCATACCCGAGACAAGAAAACGCGTTGGAGCCTGTGCAATAACGCTTTCATCAACCAGCACCGCCTGGGGGTTCATCTTAAGGTAATATACCCCTTCAAAGATACCGTCCCGGGAATAGATCACGGCGCACCCGCTACAAGGAGCGTCCGAGGACGCAATGGTAGGTACTATAATAACAGGGATCCCGGTTGTATCGGCAACGATCTTAGCCGTGTCAATTACCTTTCCCCCGCCCATGCCTACGATCACATCCGTCTTGTCATGACGTATTATTGCATCCAGCCTTTCAAGTTCCTCCCTGCAACATTCGCCCTGAAATGTATCAACGTGGATCCAGTCCCATCCGTTCTCAAATTGATACTTAGGCAATACATGGGTAATAACGGACGGAGAAGCCAGCAGAAGCCCCCTGTTGCCAAACGATTCCGTCAGGTATTTTAATTCGGTCAAAGCTTTCTTACCCTGGATATATTTACCTGGAAATACGGCCTTCAGAGGCTGTCTGACGGAATATTCATCTTGTATCAATATCATGAAAACGAGTGGTTGGTTATAGCAAATATATAGATATTTACAATATATGAGTAATTTGGTTAAATTAGCGTGTCATGGTCAATGAAAAAAGAATGGGCACTTCCGTCATAATCATGGACTTTACGAAAGTTTACCGGAACCAGGGTTTTTATTTAAAATCCTCTTACCACCTGATCGATTGCACAGATATTCAAGGTTCGGATTGCTACTGTGATCATGATGCAACTGAAACGATCCGTAACAGGATTGCGGATCTGCCCGTCAAGGCCGTTCATTTTATTGACTCTGGAAACCACCATTATATAACCAAATTCTGGACAGACAGGATTCATGAAGAATTCATACTGGCAGTAGCAGATCATCATCCGGATATGCAGCCGGCTTTATTTGATGATATCCTTTCCTGCGGCGGATGGGTGCGAACGGTTCTGGATACAAATCCTTTTTTAAAAGCGGTCTTATTCATAGGAGTTGCTAATGAATATGAATTGCCCTTTGACAAATACAGAATCTTCAGGTATCCTGAAAAACCTTCTCCCAAATTACCGGTATATATCTCCATTGATAAAGATGTTCTCAGTCCTGAAGTGGTACCCACCAACTGGGACCAGGGAACGATGACCTGTGATCAGTTGCAGCGGATTTTCAAAGAAATTATGGCACGTCACCAGGTCCTGGGAGTGGATATTTGCGGGGAATATCCCACTTGTATTGACAACAGGAGCAACAGCATTAACAATCGCCTGTTGAAATTATTTTCCGGTATTTGAAAGATTGGTGCGCAGCAGCGCTTCTTTTAACGTTTCCAGGGGAAAATTGGTTTTTGGCTCATACAGCAGAAAGAAGACCGGGCTCATATTGTTGGGTCCCAGTTGCTCCATTCCCAGAATTTGCATTCCACCCTGACCGAATTCATTTCTGAAACTGTTTGGCAAATTTTTACTGACAATATCCATCAGTTCTTTTTGCCAGAGTGCCATTTTTGGATACATGTCCTTTTGAAGATCTGTAAATTCATCCTGGTGGTTGTCCAGAATTGTCCAGCATCCGGTAATGATATCCCGCATCACTTTCTGAGACCGGTTGTAATAATCAATTTCACTGTCACTAAGCTGATAGACCGTATCTTCTTTCATTTGGATCAGCTTCATTTGAAAATTCATAATACTGTCTGCCATGACCTGTGCCAGGGCACGGTATTGGTCAATCTGTTGTTTCTCCCTTTCATGTAGTATCTTATCAAACTTAACTCGTTGCAGCTTCAGTTCAGGTTCCATGGTACGGGTACTGTAATCCAGTACTTCGGCCACGATCCGCTCCATTTCCTTCTGCATGGTTTTACGGACACAACCCGTAGTAAGTGCTGCAATTCCTATTATTACCGCCAGACCGGCTATGCCAAGTATGCGGTTACGTTTTTCTCTTTTTATCATACTCAAATATATGAAAAAAAAGAGTCCGTCGGACACATTGTCCATTTAGCTGTCTTTCAGCGCATTAACAAAATGGTACCCCCGGGGGTACCATTTTGTTAATTGATTGTTAATCAATCAAATGAACAATGTGTCCGACGGACCTAAATTCGGATGTGATACGGCACGTTATTCCGGAGACATCGGGACCATTACCAAACTTATTGCAGATAAACATAATTCAATAAACTAAATATAGTTCAACATGAATTTAGTCTGTTTGAGAAACCCCCTTTTTAAGGTCCGTGGTCGAAGGGAGTTTTTTTTTCTTTCTAAGATCACATGAATTATCTTTGTAATGACATTTCTAACTTCAAAAATACCTTATCATGAAAAACAGACTCCTCCTGGTTTCACTTACATTATTGTTGTTCACGGCAGCATCCTGCACCGAAACGCCTCCCGAAACAGAATCTTCTTACAGTTGGCAGCTTATATTGGAGAAGCCGGAAGTAGTACCTATCGGACTTCAGATCTGGCAGTATGCAGACTTTTTTAACGATGGCACCTTTGTCCTTTCTAAAGAATATCTTTATACAAGTACAGATACAGATACATTCATGTACACAGATTCAGGCAATGTTATAAGGATTCACGATATGTATGGCAAAGATTGGGTCGGCACCATGCCTGACAATCAAATCCGTCCCGGAAATACAGTTGAATTCAAAGAAGCCGAAGGCAATGGATATTTTCATTTGAAATATCTTGGAAACTGATAGGCCATAACAATTAACAAAACCATAACGGTGCAAAAAAAAACAAGACATCATCAGATGTCTTGTTTTGCTTTGTAGCGGAGGGAGGACTCGAACCTCCGACCTTTGGGTTATGAGCCCAACGAGCTACCAACTGCTCCACTCCGCGGTATAGAAATGCAAAGGTAAGGGTTTTATACGGAAACTCCAAACATTTTCATAAACTCCTTATTATCAACCGTTTGTTGTTCTCCCGCAATGATGTCTTTAACGGTTACATGGCCGTCTTTCAATTCCTGGCTGCCAATGATAGCAATATGATGCACTCCGCGACGGGTGGCATAATCAAATTGCTTTTTCAGCTTCACTTCATCCGGATACAATTCACAGGCAACATCGGCTGCACGTAATATATTAATGTAACGCAGGGCCTGAACGGATTCTTCTTTACCCATATTGAAAAAGACAATGCCGGGAGCATCCATGACCGTTTCCGGGAATTTGTCCAGAGCCAGTAAAACATCGTATATCCTGTCGGCTCCGAATGATATGCCCACACCGGACATGTTTTTCAGGCCAAATATTCCGGTCAGATCATCGTATCTGCCGCCCCCGCAGATACTGCCAATGGAATAATCTTTAGCTTTAACTTCAAAAATGGCTCCTGTATAATAATTCAGACCACGTGCCAGGCTCAAATCCAATTCCACTGACAACCCAACACCTACGCTTTCAATCATGGAAAACAGCCATTTCAGCTCTTCCACTCCCTTCAGACCAATATCCGATCCTGCATCTTCAAACAACCGGTTCAGAAAAGCAATTTTGGAAGTGTTGATCCCTTTGAAAAGCAGCAGGGGTTCCAGGTGGGACAAGCCTTGGGAAGAGATACCCTTAGCCAGAAGTTCTTCTTTTACTCCTTCCAGTCCGGTCTTTTCAAATTTATCAATGGCTACGGTTATATCAATCAGCCTGTCCGGATAACCCATGAGTTCTGCGATTCCGGCCAACACCTTCCTGTTGTTGATCTTCAGGATAACATTTATTCCAAAGCGGCTGAATACAGAATCCACCAGCTGTACCATTTCAAATTCGTTGTATTGGGAATCCGATCCGATCACATCGGCATCGCATTGGTAAAATTCCCTGTAACGTCCTTTCTGGGGTCTGTCGGCCCGCCAAACGGGTTGTATCTGGTAACGCTTGAAGGGAAAAGTCAGTTCATTTTGATGCTGTACCACAAAACGGGCAAACGGGACTGTCAAATCGTAACGCAACCCTTTCTCACAAACCTTCAGTGATAACGCATTTGAATCAATGCCGGCAGCATCTGCAGGGAATTTCCCGGCCAAGGGGGCAAAACTGTCCCCTGAGTTGAGGATCTTAAAGAGCAGCCTGTCTCCTTCCTCCCCGTATTTACCCAGCAAAGTGGATAAGTTTTCCATAGCCGGGGTTTCTATGGGGGCATAACCGAATTCCTTGAACACACGGCGTATGGTATCAAATATATAATTCCGGCGGGAAGCTTCAACCGGGTTAAAATCACGCGTCCCTTTTGGTATGGAAGGTTTTTGTGCCATATAACTTTTCGTCGATATATGCAAAAATACATCAAAACTGTGTACTATAAAAAAAATCCCCGATATTTATGGTTATGAAACAGATAGCCATACTTTTCTTAATCGGTCTTTTCATGGGAGGATGCTCCCCAAAGGCCAACGGTCAGTACGATACGGTTAAATTACAGAAAAACAACGTGGCTCAGATAATTGAAGCCATGACCTTTATGGAGAAAGTGTCCCTGGTTGTGGGAGGCGGAATGACCGGATCTTCCATAGGAGCGGCCGGCATCACCCGGTCTGTACCCCGTCTGGGGATCCCAGCCCTGGAACTGTCCGACGGTCCCGCAGGTCTCCGGTTGAAATCGTCAGAAAACACATGGTTTCCTTCGGCATCCCTGCTGGCCTCCACCTGGGACACATCACTGGTTACGGAAGTGGGAAAGGCTATGGGGGCCGAGGCTTTGGCCCACGGGGCGGATGTGATCCTGGGACCCGCTATGAACATACACCGGCATCCCCTTTGCGGCAGGAATTTCGAATACTACTCGGAAGACCCGCTGCTGAGCGGGAAAATGGCCTCGGCAATGGTTCTGGGCATCCAGGAAACCGGGGTAGGTGCCTGTCTGAAACACTTTGTGGCCAACAACCAGGAAACCAACCGGGATAACAACAACGTGATAGCCGGAGAGAGAACGTTGCGGGAAATATATTACAGGAGCTTTGAGATCGCAGTTAAGGAGTCTTCACCCAAAACCATTATGACTTCCTACAACCGGATCAATGGAATATACACATCTGAAGACAAGAACCTTCTGACAGAAATTTTACGTTACCAATGGAAATTTGACGGACTGGTCATGACAGACTGGTTTGGAGGTCAAAATGCCCCGGGTCAGATCCGGGCAGGGAACGATCTGCTGGAACCCGGAAGACGCTGGCAACGGCGTGCCATCATGAAAGCCGTAAAAAACGGTGAATTGCGGGAAGAAACTGTCAACACATCTGTCAGACGGATCCTCAATCTTGTGGTGGATTCCCCGTCTTTCACAAAACAGGTACAAAACGATATTCCAACGGTGAGAGAAAACGCAACCATAGCCCGCAAGGCCGCTTCCCGGGGTATGGTGCTCCTGGAAAACCGCAATGCCCTACCTCTAAATGACTCCATCCAAAGGATCGCCCTGTTTGGGGTTGCTGCCTATCAATTGGTAGCCGGCGGAGTGGGCTCCGGAGAAGTGTATGCCGCTCACACTGTTTCCCCGGCAGAAGGACTGGAAGAGGCCGGTTACCTGCCCGATCCGCCACTCAGGGAACGGTACCAAAGTTACATTGACAGTGTGGACCGCGCTTACAAAAGAAAATGGAAATCCATCACCCAACGGATTCTGGGAAAGGGTCTGCCTGCAGAAATGGATCCCGGAGCCGTAGCCATTGCCCGTGCCGCCACAGAAAACCAGGCTGCCCTGATCACGCTGGGACGAAAGACGGGTGAATTCTCGGACCGGAAAATAGAAGGAGATTACCTGTTGACAGCAACGGAAAAGGAATTGATAAAAAACGTTTCCAAGGCCTTCAGGGATGCGGGCAAACCAGTCATAGTTGTTTTGAACGTGGGAGGCATTGTGGAAACCGCCTCGTGGTCCGGCCAGCCCGATGCCGTTATCCTGGCCTGGATGCCGGGACAGGAAGGCGGCAGGGCCTTGGCCGATATCCTCTCCGGGAAAGTGAATCCTTCCGGCAAGTTACCTGTAACCATCCCGTTACGCCTGGAAGATTGCCTTTCCCATCAGCATTTTCCCTTGGAAGAAGTCCCGGTTAACTGGTTGTCTTTCATTGGAAAAAAACAAACAAAACCTGATACTATCAGACCCAACATAGATTTCACCCGATACGACGAAGGAATCTATGTGGGATACCGGGATTTCGATAAAAACGAAAAAGACGTTGCCTATCCTTTTGGATACGGACTTTCCTATACAGAGTTCCGGTATTCAAATGCCGTGGCTTACCCGGAAAACGAAAAAGTAGTAGTAACCTGTCAAATTATCAACAGCGGAGAAAGAGCAGGCCGGGAAGTGGTACAGGTATACGTTTCCGCCCCGGATGGTGAAGTGGAAAAGCCTGTGCAGGAACTTAGAGGATTTGTTACAACTTCGCTGCTGGAACCCGGAGAATCACAGGAAATAAAGGTGATCATCCCCCTGGAAAACCTGGCTTCTTTTGTTCCCGAAACAGGATGGGTTGTGGATTCCGGGGAATACACCTTCCGCATAGGATCTTCTTCCAGGGATATCCGTCAGGAAATCAGACTCCCAGGTATTCCAGAATGGATTGTGCCGCTTCACGCCCCGCTCCCATGGCCAGAATCACGGTTGCTGCCCCGGTAACGACATCTCCTCCGGCAAATACTCCGGGTCGGGATGTTACCCCTTTTTCATCGGCAACGATCCCGTTGTGACGGTTAATCTCCAGTCCCGGAGTAGTCCGGGCAATCAGGGGATTCGGGGATGTCCCAAGGGCAATGACGGCCACATCACACGGAATATCAAACTCGGATCCGGGTATTTCCACTGGCCGGCGACGCCCGCTTTCATCGGGTTCGCCCAGTTCCATGCGGATGCATTTGAGCCCGGTCACCCATCCCTTTTCATTTCCCAACTCCGCCACCGGATTGGTCAACATTTGAAAGGCCACCCCTTCTTCCCGGGCATGATGGACTTCTTCCACGCGGGCAGGCATTTCTTTCTCGGTCCTTCTGTAAACAACCGTGACTTCCGCCCCCAGACGCAACGCCGTACGAGCGGCATCCATAGCCACATTTCCTCCTCCGACAACCGCTACGCGATGACCCACATAAATGGGCGTATCCGAATCCGGGGAATAGGCTCCCATCAGGTTGCTGCGCGTCAGGAATTCATTTGCCGAGACGACCCCGTTCAGGTTCTCGCCCGGAATGCCCAGAAATTTGGGGAGTCCGGCTCCCGAACCCACAAAAACGGCATGAAACCCTTCGTTGTCCATCAGCTGATCGATTGTAACGGTACGTCCCACGACCACATTGCACTCAATCTTTACGCCGAGTTTGCGGACCTGCCCGATTTCGTAGTCCACCACTTCTTCCTTGGGCAGGCGGAATTCAGGGATCCCGTAAACCAATACGCCTCCGGGTTTGTGCAATGCCTCAAAAACGGTCACATCACAACCGGCTTTTGCCAGGTCGGTGGCACAGGCAAGACCAGCGGGCCCGGACCCTATTACGGCCACTTTTTTCCCGTTGGGTTTTATTTCTTCTTCCGGTGTATACTTGTTCTTTCGTGCCCAGTCGGCCACATAGCGCTCCAGTTTCCCGATGGCAATGGGTTCGTTTTTAATACCCATGATGCAAGCTCCTTCGCATTGGGATTCCTGGGGGCATACCCGCCCGCATACGGCCGGCAGGGAAGAATCTTTTCCAATAATGGATGTTGCCCCGGGCATATCTCCGTCCAGAACGGCTTTTATGAATTGTGGAATCTGAATATTTACGGGACAGGCAGCCACACAACGGGGATTCTTGCACTGGATACAGCGTGAAGCTTCCAGTAACGCTTCTTTGTTATCATATCCGTAACTTACCTCGTCAAAATTTCTGCTTCTAACTATGGGGTCCTGTTCTCGTACCGGAATTCTTGTCTTTTTATCCATTCTTCAATCCGATTTTGCATTTGTGATCCGCTTCCGCTTCCTGGGGTTTATACATGGTTTGTCTTCTCATGGCTTCGTCAAAATCTACCTGGTAAGCATCAAATTCCGGCCCGTCCACACAGGCAAATTTGGTTTTTCCGTCTACCGTGACGCGGCAAGCCCCGCACATTCCCGTGCCGTCAACCATCAGGGTATTCAAACTGACTATCAATGGAAGTTTGTATTCTTTTGCCGTCAATGTCACGAATTTCATCATGATCATAGGCCCTATGGCCACTGCCTGGTCGTACGAATTACCGCTCTCCATCAATTCCTTCAGCTTAGCCGTAACCAGGCCTTTAAAACCATAAGAACCGTCATCCGTACATACATAAACTTTTGCCGCAACCTTTTTCATTTCTTCTTCCATGATCACCAGATCCCGGGTTTTGGCCCCGATGATCACTTCCACGTGCGCTCCTTTTTGATGCAAATACTTCACCTGCGGGTATACGGGAGCCGTTCCCAGGCCTCCGGCAACAAACAAATATTTTTTATTGCGCAGACTTTCGTCATTTTCATGTATAAATTCGGAGGGCAATCCCAAAGGTCCTACAAAATCGGAAAAAGATTCTCCTTCTTCCAGGGCATAAATCTTCCTGGATGAAGCACCAACGCGCTGGGTAACAATGGTCACAGAGCCCGCCAGGGGATCGTAATCACATATGGTCAATGGAACCCTTTCCCCTTTTTCACCAACACGGACTATAATGAATTGTCCCGGCTGAGCACTGGATGCCACACGGGGTGCTGACACTTCCATCAGACAGATATCGGGTGCCAGGATACGTTTTTTAAGAATTTTGTACATAAACCGGATCTTTTTTTGACGCGGCAAAGATATATAAAAAAGCCCGTTTGGCAGTGTCAGGGCAGGCGTTCAAAAACATAGCCTTTCCTCTCCAGGCGTCTTATCATACCGTCCAGGCTGTCGTACAGCTTATCGGTCCTGGAAGGTTCAGTTCCGGGATGGACCAGCAAAACAGCTCCCTGCAACCCGTTCTCTTTTTCAAAACCATAAAGTTGTTCCAAAAGATCACGGGAACTTTTGTAAGAAGGCATATCCGGCGTAGTATAATCCGCCCTGGTCATAATGCCGGGAGTCAGATGGAGCAATTCCATACCCATGGAAGCTGCCACACGAACGGTTTCCGTATTGAAATGCTCATAGGACGGCATAAACCACCTGACATCAGACAGATCCACTCCGGCACGTTCCAGTTCGGTCATATTAGTCGCAATATCATTTCTGAGACTGTCGGCCGACACCAGCGATGTTTCGGTATCTCCGTCCCACGGAGCATAAAGCAGGTGCCTGTCACCGTGGGGTCCCACGTAATGTCCCTGATGTATGATGTCACGGACCAGGTCTTCCCATTGCGGGTTCCGCAGGCAATTGCCCGTAAGAAAGAAAGACGCCTTTATCCCGTGCTTTTGCAAAGTTTCCAAAACGGTTTTCCCGCCCTCAAAACGCTCGTCCGCCGTGAAAATCAGGTAAACATTGTGAGACCCGGGATTGATCCTTATGATCCCCCCCCTTTCATCACGTTCCGGAACGTGTTTATTATTTTCCGCATGCAACAGGGCTGCTTCTTTCCGGCCCCGGATCTCTCTTTGGGACAAGTAATAACTCAAAGAAGCCGTCCCGTCCATGGTGGGCTCGTTGGTGGCATAGTCCCATATTTCATCGTGGTACAGAGCAACACCATTATTAAAGGGAGCATAGGGATCTTTCCCATCGTCCATGGAAAGGTATTCTCCGTGCGCTGTATGCCGTTCTCTCAATAACGGACCGTCTACGAGCCCTCCGGGAGTGCTTTTTCCTATAGTCACCAAGTAGGAAGAATGAGGCCGTTCCGGGTAATCCGCACCTTTGGGATATCCCACGATCATGGAAGTGCCCCATGGATTGCATCCAAAAAGCCAGTCGCGCAGGGAAGCTTCCATTTCACGGTATGTGCTGTCCCCGGTAATCTTGTAATAAAGGTCCGCCTGAGTTATAGCAGCTGCCAGCAAATTATTGGAACACCACATATAAGGGATTCCGTTCATAAAAGCACAATCCGTAGTTCTTTGCCTGATGTACTCCAGTCCCATACGCATAAATTCCGCATATTTTTCGGCCATAGGCGAATCCGAAGCTGCCAGGTAATAATGCCCCAAATTCACGAAAGGGTAAAATTGGTAATGCCGCGCCCTGCCCAGCTCCATCCATGGGGTTACCTCTTCCAGTTGTCCCCAGTAATCGGCTTTTTCCAGCCATTCCTCCCCTTCTCCCAGGTGATGGAAAACGGCCGCTGCCAATTGAATGTCATCTACGTAATTGTCTTCTTCGTAAAAATACGGTGAAACCACACAACACGTCTGGGTGTTGCCGGGTTTTTCTTCCGCAAATTCATAAGCCGGCAATGCTTTAACTTTCATTTTTGCAGCAAACCCGGGATCCAGGTCTTTAAACAATTCTGCTCCCATGGCAAAAGCCGAGGCAAATTTCCCTGCCGAGGAGGCTACGCCGGTGGTCCGGTTGATGTGCTCTACCAAACCCTGCCGTTCCCCGGTAATGAAATAAACCGGACGTCCCCCGTCGGGGCCCCACCCGTAATCGGCCTTATCACCTACAGGGAGCCTGAATCCCACATGATCCCTGTCATCGGCTATCTGGTTGAACATCACTTTGTCTTCCGGATTCATTTTTAAAAGCCATTCCAGGCCCCAACGGATCTCGTCCAGGATATCGGGAATACCGTTAGCCCCGGGCCTGCCTCTGTCATTGTAACGATCTCCAAAGACGGTTTTGTCTTCCGCCTGGCTATATGCGAACATCATCTGGAAAGTGGCATTGGCACTTGTCGTCAGGTATTGCAGGTAATCGGTGGCATCGTGCCAGCCCCCGGTAACATCAATTTTCTCTCCCGAACGTTCGGGATGCAAAACAATATACCCGTCGTTCTGATGGCACTGAGCATCTAAAAACGGGTTGTATCCGCACCGTTGTTGCCTCATATAATTCAATAAAAAATCAGCCGACCTGTCATAAACTTCCGTACCTATGCGAAAATCCGGAGATTTCACAGTACCTTTTCCGGGAATGTCCATTTCTATCCGGTATCCGCCTTCCTGACTCAGGTCCGTAAAATACAAACGGAACGCAGATGCCATCCCCCATTTTTGTGAAGGCACTTTTTTCAGGGATCCGTCGTTCCGAACTCCGGAAAAAACACAGTCACCGGTTCTGACATCCAATACCCGGAAACCGTGCGGATCAGCTTCTTCCTTAGAGATCATGACAGCTACCTTGATATCCCCGGGCAAATAACCCAATTGATTGATGCGTATCCAGGCACCGGTTTCCTGTGCCGTTACAGTTTGCAGTGCAAGTGAGCATACCAGCACACATATGAATGAACGTAACATAAGCCTTTTTTTTGCAATTACTGCAAATATATCCAAAATAAGACTCACCTGAACAACGTCAGACGCATTCCTGCATAGACGCGTATTCCCATAAGAGGCCCCCATATAATACTCGCATTGAAACGTTCGGAAAAGGGATCATCGGCTGATATTATGGGATCGGGCTGCCGGTAATTCAACAGGTTTTCCCCGCCTGCATAGACTTCCACTTTATTGAATTTCCGGGTGATCTGGGCATAGAACATGGGGAACACAGGAGAATAGCGGTCTTCCTGTCCGGCGGCAAATGCAGGGATTCTTGCCGGACCGTTCAATTGTGCCGTAACATCAAACACCCAGGTGTTCGCCGGTGTTGTATACTGTAGATTAAGTACGCCTTTAAACCTGCTGGTCAAAGGGCGGTCTGTCAGTCCCTGACCCTTCAGGTTTACTTTGGAATCGTTGTAGCGGAAAGTAGCCAGAACAGAAAAACCTTCAAATGGTTCCGTAGTAAGATCCGCCTGCCAGGTATTGGTAAAAGACCGTCCTTCCAGGTTGTAAAAAAGGATAGACGGCACCGGGGCATTAGAAAGAAATTCCTGGTCGGCTACCAGTTGGTTGACAAAATCGGTACGAAAATATTCCAGGCTCAATGTAGAAGATCCTTCCCGGCCAAACGGAAGACCCAGGGTCAGGTTTAACCCGTATGTCCAGGCTTGTTCCATTCCGGGAGTCCCCTCAAACAGGATCCTGCGTCCTGTTGACAGTACACCTATGTTGTCGGTAATGGAGTTAGGAGAACGAAAACCCCTGCCTGCCGTGGCCCTGAATACAAGATCTTCCGTGAAATTGTACCGCAGATTGACACCCGGGGTAAACAACCAGCCATACAGCGTATTGTAATCTGCCCGGGCTCCGGCAATGAAAACCAGTTTTTCATCCAAATGCAACGTGTATTCGCCGTATGCGCCATAAATACCTTCCCGGCGACCCAGATCAAACGATTCCTCCCCGCCGGCAGGCCATCTGTCCACCAGAACCTGGTCAATACTTTCCCACAAAGCACTCACACCCGCAGTAATTTTATGATATTCACCCAGGCTGGACATAAAGACCGCATTGGCGAATACATCTTGTTGCAATGCATTGAAATCCTTCAGACCAAAATAGGCGTCCTGCCTGTGCAGGTTGTAATCCAGCACCAGTGCGATGTTCGGATCCACGTGGTTTTCCTGCATGATGTCGGTTTCATGCGTGACCTCATCCTCATAAGCATGCCCGGTATCAAGCAAACCATCCATGGCGTGTTCTTCTTCATGTGCGTGTTCCTCTTCGTGTCCATGGTTGTGATCATGCTTCACCAGAGGGATCCCCAGTTTCGCATACGCATTGATCCCTTTGTTCAGGATGCGGGATCCCCACAGAACATTTTTCCGGCTTTCCCCGGGAAGGACCCATACGTTGTCTTTCTGTCCTCCCTTCCTGTCTTCGTACACCCCGCGGAATCCAAAACGGAGCTGCATCCCGGAAGCAGGAGCATACAACCAGCGGTTGGCCAGTGAATAGCGACGGGTAAGCGGTTCGTCCAGAAAACCGTCCCCGTTATCATCGTGTTGCATCAGATCAGCCGAACCGTGCGCCAGGATTACCGTACTCCATTGATCGTTCAGCTGCAGCGAAGTAACAATGTTGGCTTCTGTCCTCAACGCGCTGTTCAGGAAAAGATTAATAAACAGCGGAATTTGTGCGGTCGGTTTCCGGTATTCCATATTAATCTGTCCGGTGATCGCCTCATAACCGTTTACTACAGAACCG
>Ga0172377_10004409_pt1 | contig 14469 bp, 18 predicted proteins | sample Pumphouse3metaG_FD_119749 | JGI IMG/M metagenome (GOLD analysis project Ga0172377, IMG submission 119749) | Leachate microbial communities from a municipal landfill in Southern Ontario, Canada - Pumphouse #3 metaG | ecosystem: Engineered > Solid waste > Landfill > Unclassified | place: Canada... | reverse complement strand
TGGTGATTCCTGCGATGAATTAGCTGCTGATTTTAATATGGATAATATGGATATTGCTTTTAATTACAGATATATTCAGGATTTTTTAAAAGTAATGGATACGGAAAATGTTATAATGGAAATGGACGGGACACTTTCCGGGGTTTTATATAAATCAGACAGTGAAGACGATGCTATATCCCTCATAATGCCTGTTCAATTAAACTAAGCAATAAAAACTTAATAAACTTGTAATTTTTAATATCTTTATACTGTTAAATCAGACGTATTATGAAAAAAACAGTTGTTAATAAATCATACGTTTTGTAAAAAAAAATAAAAAAAGTCTTGAAAATGTACTATTATTAAATTAGTTGAACAAGTGTTAATTATACTCTTAATTAATATTTGTTTACAAAATGTTAAATATCAGTTTTATCTGTTTTTTAAAACAGGTATTTTTTTGTTTTATAATAAATCTTAATATTAAATCTAAGGCAATTTACTGCCACGATAAGGCGGGTTAATTATGTTTTATGAACAAACACCCCTGAAATAAATTTTAAGTGCCTTAATAACGATTGTGTGAGTTCTTGTTTTGTAAATTTTTGTAACAAATAGGATTACACTTAAAATAAATGTGGTGTAAAGTGGTGTATGTAAGCAAGTAAAGGGAGGATTATAAACATGATTAAAACAATAAAAGAAATATTAGAGCAAGCAAGGATTGTTATAAACATACTTATGTTTTTTTTGATGACTTTTTTGATGGTCAGAATTATCATCGAGATAGCTATTTTTGTATTTACATTTCAATTAAGATAACAAAAGGGGAGATAATGAGATAATGGACGGATGGATTAAGTTACATCGAAAATTTTTAACTTGGGAGTGGTATCAAGACGCTAATACATTAAGGGTATTCTTGCATTTAATTTTGAAAGCAAATCACAAAGACGGAAAGTGGCAAGGAGTAGATGTTCAGGCTGGACAATTATTAACAGGCAGGCTGAAACTAGCTCAGGAATTGAACTTGTCAGAAAGACAAATCAGAACTTCGCTAAACAGGCTAAAATCGACCAACGAAGTGACCATCAAAACGACCAAGCAATACTCAATAATAACGCTAAATAATTGGGATGCCTATCAACAAAACGACCAACAAAACGACCAACAAGCGACCAACAAGCGACCAACAAACGACCAACAAACGACCACTAACAAGAATGATAAGAAATATAAGAATGATAAGAATGAAAAGAAAGATAGTAGTGTTTCTTTTTTTTCGCCTCCTGTTATTAATGATATTAGGCAGTATTGTACAGATAGAAATAATAGTGTAGATGCCGAGTCTTTCCATGATTTTTATCAAAGCAAAAATTGGATGGTTGGAAAAAATAAAATGACCGACTGGAAAGCAGCGGTAAGAACTTGGGAGCGAAAAGACAAAGAAAATAATAAGTCATACAGGCATATATCAGAGATTGGAGGGTGTTTCTAGGTGGAATACAGACAAAAATTACAAGAATTGGGGATGCAGGCAGAAAAAACAGGCAAATATTTGTGTCCGAAATGCAGCCATAACAGAAAAAATAAGACTGAAAAATGTTTATCTGTAACTTACGACCATGAGGGTATTATATACAAATGTCATAATGATTGTGGGTTTCAAGGTTTCATTCCTTACAGGACTAAAGTAAAGACTGAAAAAAGATATAAAAAGCCAGCTTTGCCTAAACAAGAAGATGATAAGGAAAAAGTTTACAAGTGGTTTGAATCCAGAAAAATTTCCAGAAAAACTATTGATAAATTCGGGATTGGCTACACCGGAAAAGAAATAATATTCCCGTATTATAAAAATGGCGAATTAGTTAATATAAAATACAGGGATAGTAATAAGAAATTCAGGCAGGAAAAAGATACAGAAAAAACATTTTTCGGGATGGATTTAGTAACAGATTTTAGCCAGCTTGTTATTGTTGAAGGTGAAATTGACGTTTTAAGTCTTAATGAAGTGGGAATTGAGGCTGTAAGCGTGCCCCAGGGAGCTAGTGAACAAAATTTAGAATGTATAGAAAACTGTTTTGACTGGTTACAACAATTCAAGGAATATGTTATTGCTGTTGATAATGACAATACAGGAGATAAATTAAGGCTTAATTTAATTAATAGACTGGATAAGACAAAATGTAAGACAGTTAATTTCAAACAGTATAAGGATTCTAACGAGGTTTTAATGAATGATGATGATTTAAGGTTGATTATAGAACAAGCTGAGCCTGTTGCGCCGGAAGGCGTTATAACATTTTATGATTGCATGGATGAAATACTTGATTTCAGGGAAAATGGATATACAAAAGGGTATTCTACCGGATGGGATTCCGTGGATGAAAAATTTACCATCAAAACAGGGTATTTGATGGTTATAACAGGCTATCCGTCACGTGGGAAGTCAACATTTGCCGATAATTTACTTTTGAATTTATCTGAAAAATATAAATTAAAACATTTAATGGCAAGTTTTGAAACAACTAATGCAAGGCATTTTACAACACTTGCACAAATGAGAGCAAAGAAAAAATTAAGCCTTATAAATAATACAGAGTTTACAAAAGTTTATGATTTTATAGCAGAACATTTTTTCAGGTTGCAAATGTCAAGAGGCTGGAATATAACTGATATAATAGAGCAATGCAAGCTAGCAATAAGAAAATACGGCATAAAAACACTTGTAATTGACCCTTACAATAGACTTGAAGGTACTTTGGTTGAACGTGAGGATAAGTTTATAGCAACTATACTTTCAGAATTAAGTTCATTGGCAAAACAGCTTGATATATTAATTATTTTCATAGCTCACCCTAAAAGCCCCGATAACGATAAAGCCCCGACATTGTATTCAATATCGGGTGGGGCTAACTGGTATAATATGGCTGATTATGGGCTTGTAATACATAGGGAGAGGGATAAAAACACAGAAAAGCTATCCAATGAGCCTGTTTTGCATATAGGCAAGATTAAGGATTTTAATATAGGCGATCCAGCGGGCGGTAAGGTTGAACTTTACTATGACCGTGACACATACAGGATAACTGAAAAAGTAAAAACAATAGGGAATTACAAATATAGCGGGGGATAAGATGACATTTACAAGTGTAAGGGTTATAATAATAATTAATATAACTTGCTTTTTAATTATGGGGATGTTGTTATGGATGTAAATTACTGGTTACAATATCAAAAGGAATGGCTCAAAAATAAATCCTCAATAAGAATTTGGGAGAAATCAAGGCGTGTAGGGGCAACGTATGTACAAGCGTTTGAAGATGTGTATGATTGTGTTAATAAAATATTACCAAAATCATCACCGCATGTATGGTTTGCAGCTCAGACGGAAGAGAATGCAAGAGAATATATCAGATATTGTGCTAAATGGGCTCAAATGTGGAATATACTCGATTCTGATTTACAATATCAATGGAATTCGGAAGATGGCAAGCTCGATTTTAACAATTTTGAAAAATGGAACATAATCGACGAAAAAAAGAGCATAAAGTGCTTTGAGTTAATGTTCAATAACGGTTATTCAATCCATGTTTTAAGTAGTAACCCGATACGATTCAGGGGAGCTGGCGGGAAAATAGTTCTTGATGAATTTGATTTTCACCCGAATCCCCAAGAATTATGGGAAACTATAACACCATGTACAATGTGGGGCGGTAGAATCTGTATATTATCAACCTACAGCGAAGAGCAAGACAGTTTTTATAAAAAACTTATTAAAAACATAAAACAAGGCGATAAAACAGATTTACCACAGGGATTTAGTGTGTTTGTGAACACGGTTACAATTTATGACGCAATAGACCAAGGTTTAGTTGATAAGATCAATAAAGAAACAGGGCAGAGCCTTACGCCTGAGCAGTTTATAGCTATAGAGCAACAAAAATGTAAGATAGCACACGAAGGGGCTGATTGGGAAAATCATTGGGCTAGGGAATATTTATGTGAGCCAAGGAAAAATCTCAGTTTACTTGCAGTCAAACATTTTTCGGATAAAAACCTTGCCGATGTGCAATACAAGGCAGTTATAACCGAATCATTACCTGATGGAAGTATAAAGACAATAGAAAACCCCGTTTACTTATCTTGTGATTTTAACTGGAGCCAAAATTGCTGGACATTAGGACATATTTACAGGGGTGATTTCTTCAAATTCAAAGAATATTGCCAAGAAATGTACACAGAGGATTTAATTAAACTTGTATTAAGCGAACTTGACCATGACGGACTTATAATAATCAATGGGGATTCAAGCGGGAAAAAGCAATCTTCAAGCTCAACAGAGGGCGCAAGAAGCGACTATATGATTATCGAAAATGCATTAATTAAAGCAGGATACCCGCAAGAAAGTGGATATTATAAATCAGGCAAGAGATACAGGAGGCGCACAAATGATTTTAATAAATTAAGGTCAGGAAGCTTTTATCAGCTTAATTCCATGATGGCTGATAATGACGGTAACCCACGTTTTTACGTAAATCCGGTTACGTGCCCGATAACAGTTTATGCTTATGAAAACTTGCAATTAAAACCAGGTACATCAAAATATAAAACTTACACTGAGAAACAAATGGAAAATAATTATAAATTAAAATACATGGATGATATCGTGGATGCTGATAGATACTGGGTGGGCGCAAATGCTCCATTAATCAAAGAATACAGCAAAACACCAGATAGACCACTTACACCGCTTGAACAATGGAAACGGCAAGGAATATAAAGGAGGGATAATGAGAGTATTAGTAGCCTGTGAGTATTCAGTCAAGTTGTAACAAAGGAATAGCGAAAGCAATGGCATAATAATGGGGATAAAAAAATATAAATTTACACCTATTTACATTTTTTTAAATGTGGTTTATTATTGTAAATAAATGTAAAATGTTTTTAATTTACACTTGATTATAATCAAAAGGGGAGTAATATGACAAGTTTTAATCAAAAGATAACTAAAGCTAGTGGAAGTGTTCTAGGTAATGCAACATTGACAGCATTAACTATCAATGTCCCAGTGGATAATTTTTTTATTTACAACACACATTCAACATCCTGTTTGGGTATTGAAATTAATTCAGGTAGTTCAGTATTAGAGGCAAAAATCCCTCCACAAACAGGCAGGGACTTTACGCTTCAAGCCCCTATTACTTCAGTTTTAATAAAAGACGCTAGTGGTAAGAGATCGGTTTGGGATTCTAAATTATAAAAATAATGAAAGGATTTAAGAAAGATGACATTTGCAGAAGGTACAAATTTTGAATTAAACGGGATAACCCCGTTAAGAGTAAAAGAAGCATTCACAGATGTGGATAACGCAATAACGGCGGTAGAGGCTGGGGAAGTTGGGGATGGCTCCATAACTAATGCTAAATTGGAAGATGAGGCTGTTAATAATGCTAAAGTTGCCAACGATGCCGCAATAGCTGGGTCTAAGCTTAATTTGGCAGCATATATTAACAATTCAATGGTTGCCAACGATGCCGCAATAGCATTTTCAAAATTAGCTACATCAACAGATATACATACAGATGGAACAGTCAAAGGTATAACATTAGGTTCAGATGCACAGGGTGATGTATATTTCAGGGGAGCTGCCGGACTTCAAAGGCTTGCAGCCGGAACGGCTGGACAAGCTCTTATAACAGGCGGGGCAGGGCAAGATCCCTATTTTGGTTTACCGGCTGTGACAATAGCTTCAAAATTAACACAAACTTACGAGATAGAATCAGGAACTAATGACATAGTTCATGCGGTTACAAGTCAGACTGTATCATCTCCAACATTAACAATCCCTGATTTTGCCGGTGAAGATGATACTTATGTTTTTACAGATTTAGCCCAAGATCTTGATAATAAGACTTTTACGCAAACAGGATTAGCTTTAAAAGGCGGGGATGATAACGCATGTACCCTGAAAATTAATGAAACCTTGACAGGGGCTAAAACGCTTAATGTTAAGGTTAACGATACCGACAGAACAATAGACCTTAGTGGCAATTTGGTTCTTGGTGGAACTTTCACAACCGGCGGGGCTATAACCCACACAGGAGCACATACAATAGGGTTAACAACCCAAAATAACGGAACACTTGCTTTTGCAGATGCAGCAGCTTATGCTCTTACCTTCCCGACCGGAACAGATACATTAGTAGGGCGTGATACTACTGACACACTCACAAATAAAACCTTATCGGGTAATGTAGCTACAGAGCTGGTTTATAGCCCAGGTGGAAACACAATCACTTTCCAAGATGCAGTTCATACAGTAGTAGGGCGTGATACTACTGACACACTCACAAATAAAACCTTAACATCCCCTGTTGTTAATACTCCTAATCAAACTTTTGGGGTGGCGAGTCATGATTTTGCTTCAGGGGATGTTGCCTGGACATTATCAGCTGATGATATGAAAGCTTCTATATTAACAGCCACAAACGCAAATGGTGCAGTAGATGCAGTAGCAACACCTACAGACGGAAGGGTTTACATTGTAGTAAATGGAACAGGTCAAGCATTAACTATAAAAGCAAGTGGGCAAAGCGGTGTCCAGATTGCTGATACCAAAACAGCCATTGTAAGAGGCAATGGAAGTGATTTTGTAAGAGTAACAGCAGACGCATAAGACGACATGATTATACTCAACGCCTCCCTTAGTCTGGGGGAAGACACACCTTCCCCCATTTTTTTTAAAAAAATAAAGGAATAAAAATGATAGAAGTAATTAAAGTAAATGAAAATAAATACAAATTCGAATGTGATTGTGGATGGAAAGTTGAGCTAAGAAGCAATGAATGTTTACAATGCCCACAGTGTGGCACGAGAAGTTGTGAGTAAGAGATGGCATATACGATAGTAGAAAAAATAGATCCCAATATAAAATATGACCCGAAAGATAATGATGATATTGTCAATTCGGTAAAAGCTTTATTTTCAAAAATGGATGAGAAAAGGGCAAAACAAAAAACACAGATAGCTGTAATACAAAAACTTCTCAGCCCTAATGATACTATAAGCACAATAGGCAATGTAGAGAGTTTTGAGGAAGAATATAGAAACTCAAAGTTTAAACAAGTGTTTCTTAAAGATTCATCACTTAGGCGTATTAGAAACACAATGATAGCTCACCTTTTCAGTTCAAGTTTTAAACTTATACATAACATATTTTCTATTGACTTATCGCCTGAATACAATGATGAACAGAGGGCTCAGTTTACAGCCATGCAGAAAAGAACGATACTCGATGAAATAAAAAAATCAAAAAGCGATGATGAATTCAGAAAGGGATGTATTAACGCTGTTGATAAGGGAGAAATGATTTACAAGTTATCTTGGAGCAGAAAATTCCAAGATGTAAGAAGACGGGCTACTTTTGATTTTCTCGGGCTAGAGATACCTCTTGATAAATATGAATATCAGAGAGTCATAAAAAGTGACGGAATAAGTATTAAATGTATCGAGCCCGAGAATCTCGTTTATGATAAAGAAAAAAACATATACATAGAAGAAACCTGGATGACCGTCCAGGATATTCTCAACAATCAAGAGTTTAAAAAATATTTAACAGGCAGACAAAGAAAGGAACTGGAAGAACTTGCAAAGACAGATATCCCAGACGGTACCGATGGGGCTGGATATGCAAAAAACGGGTTATTGAAAGTATTAGAATATGAGGGCGATTTTTACCTAAAAGGAAATTCGAGGGATAATGAACATTTCCATAATATGAAGATATGCGTTATTGATGATAAGTATGTTGGATATTTTAATTATAATCCTAATATAATGTGTTCATATTTTGTGAAAGCAGATGAAATCGACCCCGAAACAGGCAGGGGTGTTTCTGTTCTGGCTCACTTAATATCAGGTTCAATCGCTATAACTGATTGTATAAATAAAACAAAAACAGCCCTTGATTTAAGCGTAGAGCCTCATCATTTTATAAAGGAAAGTGCTTTTATACAAAAAGAAGGCAATGAAATTAAATTAACCCCAGGGGGGACAACATCATTAAATCTTGAGCCAGGGGAGAGCATAGCTAGCGTAATGTTGCCGATTGATATGTCAACAGCTTTAAACATCGGTAAATTCTTTATTGATTTCCAAAAAGATGAAAACGAAGAAATGTCACAGGTGTTTAAGCTTTCTTCTGGAGATATCGAAAAAGCTCCTAAAACTCTTGGACAAAGTAAATTACAGGTACAAGGTCAAAACGTAGTATTTTCGTTTAAGTTCGATCCTTATATTGACCTTGAAATTGAGCTTGTAGAGGGCGTTGGGGAAATGCTTGCCAATATGAAGGATAATCCGGAGCGAATAAGATATAGAGATCAAATGGGGAATGAATCCGTAGGGGTTATAGATGGAACGGTTAGACAGGCAGGATTTGAATATTCCATAAACTCCTCAAGTATATCATCAGAAAAGAAAATGAATACGCTTGAGTATCTTGAATATGTGGATACAAAGCTAACCCCGCTAGCAATGCAGCAAGGACAAATGCCTAATGTAGAGGAAAGATTGAATATACTTTCAAGTGCGTATGAGCAGGAAAATGCACAAAAATTATTTAATAAACCAATGGGGGATATGAATGGACAACAGGGAACAATACCTCCAGAGTTACCGCCTAATGCGGACATCGGAATTCAAGGCGGTTTACCAATGGGTTAAGGAGGAGGTATATAAGAAATCAAGTGTAGCTAATCAAAGCGAATACATAAGGGGATTAAAAGCGGTAATAGAGCCGATAGAAAGTAGGGCTAACAGGCTCACAGAAATAGAAAAACAGTTTTGTGATAGTAATTATGAGGATGTAAACGAATGGATAACGACCAAATACAAGCTACTCAAACAACAGATCAAGTACAAGCAGGTGAGCAGGATGGAAACAATCAAAATAGTATTCCAACTTCTCAGGATTCTACTCCTGTAGAGAAAAGTATAATTGATGAAATAGCGGAAGGTGCAGGATTTTCTCCTGATGATGAGTATATCAAACAATTAAAAGCAAGGGAAGAATCCGTAAAAGAGCCAGAAGCAAAACTAAAAGCCGAAAAAATCAAGGTAGGTGATAAAGAATACACAAGAGAAGAATTAGTTGCATTACCGGAAGATGAATTTAATAAGGCACTTGAAACACTAAAACAGGCAAAAACAGAACAGCAACCTAAATTCAGGGATAAAGAAGTAATAACAAAAGACTTTGATACTATCCAGCAGGATAAATTAAAGGATTTTGCAGGGCTTTTCACAAGGTATATTAACAATTCTAACCCGCCGGTTGTTGAAGTAAAAGATGAGCAGGGCAATATAAAGCAAGTTCCTGATTATGAAGTAGTAAAAAGAGCGGCTATTGAAGCATTCCAGAAGGGCGATATAAAAGGTTTTGCAAAATACCTTACACCGGAAGCCGCAATTGATTTTAATAAAGAAATATCAGAAGTGGGTATAAAATATCAGGACAAAGAAAAAGCCATACTTGATGAATTTGGATTGTATCAACAATCCCAAAATGAAGTTATCTGGGATGGTTACATAAAAGAATCCGCCAAAGATGAACAGGAATCTTTTATACTAAACAAATTCAAAAAACTATACCCTAATAATTTTGTTAAAGAGGAAATGGAAAATATAATCAAGATTTTCAGGGCAGCAAAAGCAGTAGAGATAAACAAAAAAGTATTAAAAGAACAAACAGAGGAAATAAAACAGGCGATGATGGGAAGCAACACATCAAACCCAACTATCCCAACACAGCCTGTTTTTAAAACTGGTGATATTTCAAAAATGCCAGCAGACGAGTTTTTAGAACTGGAAAAACAAGGCGTATTTGATAAGTACTTATAAGTAAAGAAAGGAAAGGATTAAGGAAATGCCAAACAATAACAAGCACATCCCAACAGGTAGAGAAGCAAATTTTGATCTTACTTATTTAAGAGCTACAGTGGATTTTAATTTACCCGCAAATCAAGTTACAACCGTTATCGATACAGGGGTAAGCATACCTGCTTATACTCTTGTAGATGATGTTTATGTTGTAGCAAGAGAGGCGTTAGATTCAGCAGGAGATACCGCTACACTTTCGGTGGGGCAGAATTCGGACAGTGATCCTGATGATTTCTTAGATGATAAAGCCGAAGCCAGCTTTGCAGTAGCTAATGACGTAGTTCTCGGAATCCCACAAGCGGGTGACAGCTCAACAAGGATTAAAATAGGTGCTACCGCAAGACCGCTTTATGTAAAAGTAGGGACAGAAGCATTCACCAGCGGGATAGCTGATATATTCATCACATTAAGACCTTACAGATAGTAATTTAGTTAAAGAATAATGAAAGGATAAAGAAATGGTACAAAGCGACAACAGGGCATTAGTAGCCGAGATTTACGCCAAGAAATTTTTAATCAATTTCGATAACATTGGCGAAGATGAAATGAAAATGGTTGATATGAGCTATGATAAACAGCTTACAGACGGCAATACTTTGAGATTACCTAAAATGGGTTCAATAGTTCTTAACAATGGTGTTACCATAACCCATAGCTCACCGAATATTACAGATATTGAAATAGTTGTGGATCAATTCTATAACTGGTCTATACCTATTCCGAAAATTGACAAAAAACAAATTAAAGGCATAGCCCTTGAAAAAATGTGGAAAGGTAGAGCAGACCAAGCCGAAGTTGACGTAAGAGGAAACACTATACTTGGTCTTTATTCCGGAGCAGGTCTTTCAGTCAGCCCAACAGCACTTACAAAAAACAATGTTCTTGACTGGTTAGCAGACATCAATAGAGCATTATATGATGGTAAGGCTATTAATAGTGCAGGAAAAAGCAGAGTAAATGGGGCATATCCTTACGTTATGCTTAACGGTGCTATATGTAATTTGATTGATAAAGCTCCAAACCTTGATAAAGCAACTGAATACGGAGATGTAGTTCTTAAAGAAGGCGTGGCAAAAGTCAAGCTTATTAAAGGGTTACAGGTACTTAAATCAACACGTTTCACAGCAACAAACGGAACATATCAAGTAATGGCGGGAATACCAGAGGCAATAGCCTATGTTTCACAAATTAAAGAAGCCAGAGTAATAGAAACCGAGAAAGATTGGAACGATTATTTACAGGGAATGATAGGATTCCTTGCTTCGGTTGTCAACGCAGATGGTTTATGTAATGCCCCTGTAACCATTGCATAAATAAAAAGCAAGTAGGGGGGCAAAGCCCCCTTGCTTAAACAAAGGAGATAATACAAATGTCTACAGGTAAAGACCAATTATTAGGCAAAAGCAAAGCAGAGCTGCAGGGCGTATTAGATAGCGTCCGTGGCGAGCTTACAAGAAGGGAAATAAAAGAACTTAAAGAAGGTGAAATCCTTATAAAGATTGAGGATTTTATGAATCCTATTGTGAAACCTTTCGCTATGGATATAGATATTGATATAGTGGAAGTTCCACACAGAAAAGCGGACGGACGGGCTATTTACGAAGTATTTAACTATGATACCGGATTAACTTGTTATCAGCACGCAGGGAACATATTACATCTTTTTGGAAAGGATGATAACGAGAAAGTTCGCTTTATGAACAAATTGAAGGGCGATAACATTTCAATAAACCGTCATGGATCTTCGTATAATATAACATTCCTTTATTTAGAGTATCCGATACCAAAAGGTGAGCTTGCGCAATATGCTAAAAAACTCGGCAAAAAACCGGATGAGATATTTTTAGGCACTGAAAGAGAAGTACGTTATCCGGAATTTCCCGCTATTGATGATGAACTGGAAGAAAAAAGGCTAATTCTTGAAGAAAGAAAGTTAAGGATAAAGGAAAAAGAAATTGAGTTAATGGAACGTGAAGCCGCATTAAAAAAGGATAAATAATGAACTATCTCAAGTTAATACAGGAAGTAAGTAAGGTAAGGTATAGGAATATACCTACTAATTTTGCAGCCATAACCGGAAACGCAAAGTTGTATTTTGATATACAAAAAGAGATAGACAATGCTGCTAAGGATTTCTTTTTTAACACTTTCCATGATTTCAGGAAAGCAGAAACCACATTGAGTACAGAGGCTAGCCGGTGTCAGTATCCGCATAATTATGGCGTTATTAAAAAAATAATGATATTAAACAATAATGATTCTTATCAAGATGTCTATGAACGCAAGGATTATGCGGAACTACGCAAGCTATACAGAAATACCAGCGAAGCGATGCCGATGTATTTTTGTATTTACAACGATACAATACATTTATTTCCAACTCCCGACAAAGAATATGAGTTACTTATATTCTTTAATTCAGATAAATGGGCGAAATATATTGGTACTGTTGACCAATCAAGTGCAAGCGGACAGAAAAATGTTTATGTAATCAAGACAGAGGGGTTTACCGTTGGTGATACTATAACCATAAGTCCGAACACAGCACAGGAAGAAACCGGCGTTATAGAGTCAATAGCCAGTAATGACTATCTAACCTTAGTGAGTAATTTAACAAATACTCATGCTATAGGGTCAAAAGTCGAGTTTTACAAAGATAGTTTTTATTATGAACATGACGAGCCTAATTTTACATCAAAGTATCATGATATTGTTGAAACCAAGGCATTAATGGAACTTTACAAAACAATTGACCCTGAAACCTTTATGAAATATAAAGAACAATATGACAAACGCTATAATTATATTATGCGTGAAATAAGGGGAACAGAGCAGGGAATAAGATTTAGTTATGGATGTTAAAATGACAGACATTTTATTAATAATTATTATCTTTATTTTAATAGCGAAGGACTAAAATAATGAAAACAAAGACAGGATTTTTAAGAGATATACAGGGGAACGTAATAGATGAATGCGTAGTATGTGGAAGGCAGTTCAACAACCCAGGGTTTGATCCCGATCAAGTATTTCTCTGTGCAAAAGAATGCTCAGAAGAATTCAAGAAACCAGACAGGGCAGAAGTAATAAAGATATTGTATAAAGAGCAGTTCAATAAAAGAAAGGAAAATTAAAATGAAAAACAAAAAGCAAGGGCAAAACAAAGGCAGTCAGTCCAAAAAAGGAATGATGATGAGTGAAAAGCAAATGAAAGGCAATATGAAAAATTGTAAGAAGGGAAAGTAAAATGAAAAAAATAAAAGCAATTATACGATTAATGTTTTTATTAACTGAAACCGCAGTTGCTTGTTTGCGTTTTATTTTATTGAGTGATATGGAAATAACATCCATTCAATGGGAACATAGAAAAATAAGAAACCCAAGAAAACATAAAGCGGTATCATATTTAGAAAAACTTTATAGGGATTGAACAATGGACATAGTATTTAAACCAGAAAAGATGAACATAAAATTCACGCCGGAAAAACCCAAAAAAGATAACTTGGTAAAATTTAAGCCCAAAAAGGAGAATAAAGATGATAGCAAAAATTAAAAACCTTGCACAACAAGTTATCCTGTTTATAAAGAGGGATATTGCTTTTATGAAGCCTTATATTAAACAAGCTTTATTGGCTGCATTGGATTTACTTGTATGTTATGCAGAATTAAAATTCCCGATAGCGAAGGCAGGTAGCTTGAAAAAGAGTTTTGTAATAAAAGAAACTTATGATTATATTAACCAAAACCCACAAATAAAAGCCGATTTACTAAAAATGTATGGCGATAGATTAGATCAGGAACTTGATAAACTGATTGAAAAGTCTGTCAATAAATTAATTAATTCTCAGGGGGTAACAAATGAATGAGAATCGTATTTATATTACTGGCGATTATAGGAATAGCACTAATGATAAATAAAATTCACGGTGGACTGGATACAAGAGAATCTCTCTCAAAAGAGGGGGAGATTCTCTTTTGGGATGAAGGTAAAAATATTGATATACTCGGAAAACTGGTAAGACGTGGAAGAGGGCAGGAGAATAAATTTACACATTCTGCCGGATGGCTGGGATTTACAGAACATGAAGTGCAGGGGGTATTTAAGCTTAGGGGGATTGATGATAACGGAAGATATTACAGACTGAAGACCATAGGAGGGGATTTTTTTTCCATCGGTACTACTTATGATGATAAAAGTTTTGATGTAAGCGAACAGAGTTCCGGATATGGTTGGTCGTTTGTTCTGAGTTCCGACGGGACAAAAATGTATTTAGGTCAATTCGGCTTAGCTAATATTTACCAATACACACTAACCACGCCTGGGGATATCAGTACAGCTACCTATGACAATAAAAGTTTTTATACAGGTGAACATGTGGAATTACCGACAAGTTTATTCTTGAGTTCTGATGGAACAAAACTATATATGGCAGCCCAAGATACCGCCTCCATTCACCAATACACATTATCCACCCCTTGGGATATAACTAGCTGCACTGATCACAAAAGGAAGATTATGGCAGCCCAAGACGCCGAGCCCTTTGG
>Ga0172377_10004408_pt1 | contig 14469 bp, 12 predicted proteins | sample Pumphouse3metaG_FD_119749 | JGI IMG/M metagenome (GOLD analysis project Ga0172377, IMG submission 119749) | Leachate microbial communities from a municipal landfill in Southern Ontario, Canada - Pumphouse #3 metaG | ecosystem: Engineered > Solid waste > Landfill > Unclassified | place: Canada... | reverse complement strand
TCTATGGATATTTATGATTATATTACACTTAACTTCGGTGAGCCTGTAGCCATGTATGACAGTACGGCTATTCATCTTTCGGAAAAAGTGGATTCTCTATGGAAACCTGTGCCTTTTCAATTCGAACGCGATTCGGTAAACCATCGTATATTTAATTTGTTCTATAACTGGGCACCCAAAGGAGAGTATGAGTTTACTGTTGATTCCATGGCATTTCATGGTTACTATGGGACATTTACCGATAAGATAAAACAGGATTTTAAGGTGAGGGGTGAGGATGAATATTTTTCGTTGCATTTTAATATCTCCGGTGTGGATACTACAGCTTTTATGGAACTTCTAAGTACGCAAGACAAGGTAGTGCGTAGGCGTGAAGTAAAGAAGGGGGTAGCTGATTTCTATTTTTTGAATCCTGGAAAGTATGCTGCCAGACTGATTGTGGATAGAAATAATAATGGTGTTTGGGATACCGGTGATTATGAGAAGAAATTACAGCCCGAAACCGTGTATTATTTCCCTCGTATTTTGGAATATAAGGCTTTGTGGGATATTACGCAACCTTGGAATGTGAAAGAGAGGGCTGCTGATAAACAGAAACCTGAAGAACTTAAAAAGCAAAAAGCTGATGATAAAAAGAATAAGAAGAAAGGTAGCAATAGTCGCACATACGGTACCAATAGGTAAGCTATTGTTATTTTTATTTTGTGTGACTTTTATAAGTGGTTCACTTTCTGCTCAGTGTGATTCGGCCAATACTGCGTTTAAGGCTGGTGAAAGGGTAGAATATGAATTGAATTTCAGTTGGAAATTTGTATGGGTAAAGGCCGGTAAGGCCAGTCTAAGCACTTATGCAACTACTTATAAATCCAAACCGGCTTATCGAATGACGTTATTGGCTTCGGGTAGTAATCGGGCAGATTTCTTTTTTAAATTGCGTGATACACTGACTTGTGTATTTGACAAGGATCTGATACCTTATTATTATCGCAAGTGCTCAGAAGAAGGGAAACATTATGCGGTAGATGAAGCTTGGTACTCCTATGATAACAATGGGCAGTGCAATGTGAGTCAGCGCCGTACATATAAAAATGGTAGAAAGCGTGTTGTTACTTCTACTGAAGATCATCACATATATGATATGCTGAGCATTCTTGCCAAGGCGCGAAATTATAATTTTAATAGTTATAAGATAGGCCAACAGATAAAATTTTCTGTAGTGACCGGTAGAAGGATTGAAAATCAGATACTTACTTATAAAGGTAAAAGAAATATCGAGGCGAAAGATGGACATTCATACCGTTGTCATGTTCTTTCATTGGTGCAGAACAATAATAAAAAGAAGATTGATGAAGTTATTACTTTTTATGTCTCTGATGATAACAATCACCTTCCTATTCGTTTGGACTTATATTTGAATTTTGGTATAGCCAAGGCTTATTTTTTGTCCGTAAGTGGTAATCGTTACCCGCTTACTTCTCGCATAGATTAATCGGTACGGTATCATCCATGCGGAAGATGCTCGACTCAAATGTTGCAATTAATTTGTTGTCTTGATTGGTGATATCTATTTGATAGCATCCGGTTGTCCGGCCGATATATCTTTCGTGTGTTTCGGCATAGAGTGTATCGCCGAGGCCACTACTGCGAAGAAAAGTAATATGGGAAGAAAGGGCAAAGGCCAATCGTCCGTGCGAGTTGGCGGCGGCTGCCAAAGCAAGATCGGCCAAAGTGAATATTGCTCCTCCTTGTGTTCTCCCTCCCGCATTAAGATGTTTTTCGGTGAGCACCATCTTTGCTTTGCTATATCCGGGCTTTGCTTCTAATAGCTCAATACCCGCATTGACGGCGAATTTATCACCCTTGAAAAATTCTTGAGGGGTCATTTTTTATTTCTTTTTACTTGTTTAATCTCCATTCAAAACTATCTTTCGTGTCTTTGATTTCAAAGCCGAGCTTGGTCAGCTCATTGCGAATCTGGTCGGATGTAGCCCAGTCTTTGTTTGCTTTTGCTTTCATCCGTTGCTCGAGCAACATGTCGACAACCTTACCGAAAGCCGTTTCACGAGTATCTGATGAGGCTCTTTCTTCTTTCATGCCAAGAATATCGAAGAAGAAAAGGTGAAATGTTAGTTTGAGTTCATCTAAATCCTCCTTGGAAATCGTTGACCTGCCGTCGTGTATGCTGTTGATACTTTTTGCAGCGTCAAACAGGTGAGAAATAACGATAGGAGTATTCATATCATCATTCATAGCCTTGTAGCATTGTTTGCGTAAATCTTTTATCTCAGCAACATCTTTTGAAGTTTCCGGTGATGAAGAAAGTTTGTCCAACTCATTTTCAGCTTCTATCATCCGCTGCAACCCTTTTTCCGATGCTTGCAGAGCCTCGTTGCTGAAATCAACCGTACTTCTGTAGTGTGCTTGTAGAATAAAGAAACGAATTGTCATCGCGCTATAGGGCTGTGTCAATGTCTTATGTGTGCCATTGAAAAATTCTTCAAGAGTGATGAAGTTTCCAAGTGACTTGCCCATCTTTGTACCATTGATGGTAATCATATTATTATGTACCCAATAATGTACCATATCATCTCCTTGAGAAGCTACGGCTTGAGCTATTTCACATTCGTGATGCGGGAAGATCAAGTCCATGCCACCTCCATGAATATCAAAATGATTGCCTAAGTATTTACGTCCCATTGCCGTACATTCAGCATGCCATCCCGGAAATCCGTCGCTCCAAGGTGAAGGCCAGCGCATGATATGTTCCGGTTGGGCTTTCTTCCATAAGGCAAAATCTACGGGATTGTGTTTCTCTTCTTGCCCGTCGAGTGCGCGGGTAGTATTGAGCATATCTTCGAGATTACGGCCTGACAGTTTGCCGTAATGGTATTTCTTGTCGTATTTTTCTACATCAAAATAAACAGATCCATTGCTTTCATAGGCATATCCTTCGTCAAGTATTTTTTTGACCAGTTCAATCTGTTCGATAATGTGACCTGATGCATGCGGTTCGATGCTTGGCGGGAGTACATTCAGGGCATCCATGGCTTTGTGGTAGCGTAAGGTGTAGTATTGTACAATTTCCATTGGCTCCAATTGTTCCAATCGGGCTTTCTTTTCTATTTTATCTTCGCCTTCATCGGCATCATGCTCAAGATGTCCAACGTCTGTAATATTACGGACATAACGTACTTTATATCCTAAATGAGTGAGATATCTGAACAAGATATCAAAAGTAATAGCGGGACGGGCATGACCAAGATGCGCGTCTCCATAAACAGTCGGACCGCAGACGTACATGCCCACGTGTGGAGAATGTAAGGGGACGAATAACTCTTTTTTACGGTGTAATGTGTTGTAAATGGTCAGTTGATCTTCCATGATGTTGCTATTTATATATCTAATTACTATTGCAAATTTAATGCAAAAAAAAATTCTATCCTATAAAAAGTTATTGAAATTCTTTATTTGTTCCATTTAATGTTTACAGAATAAGCTTTTCTAGTGCTGAGGCAACTCCGTCATCATCGTTGGAAGCGGTAATCATATTTGCTACCTCTTTAACGGGTGCTTGTGCGTTTTGCATGGCTATACCCATTCCGGCGTATTTAATCATGGTTTGATCGTTAAAGCCGTCTCCGAAGGCTATGATTTCTTTTCTGTCAATATGCAATTTTTTTGCCAGTTTGGCAAGCGCCTTCCCTTTATCTATGCCAAGTGGGACAAGTTCGATGAAGTACGGTTCGGTGCGTAGGGCTGTTATGCGCCCCTCGAAGAATTTTTGCAGTTGTTTTTCTGCTTGTTCCGCCTTATCCTGATCTTCGGCTATTACACATTTATTGAGAGGGAGTTCTATATCATTAAGAAAGTTATCGGAAGGTTTAATCGTCATCATGTTGCGTAAAGCTGATATTTGAATATGCCGGTTCTCGGGGTTCTCGGTTATGATATGTTTTCCGCAGAAGGTGAATAGACATTCTCCATTTTTTTTTGCATAGTTGTAAATAAGAGGAATCGTTTCATTGGGCAAAGTCAGATTAAGATAGGTCTCTTGCGTCTGACAGTTGATAATGACTCCACCATTGCAGGCGATAATAATGCCTTCGTATTCATTCATCCTCAGCTCTTGGGCTATGTGTATGGTGCCAAGTAGCGGTCGACCGGACACAATGCATAGTCGTATACCTGATTGTTGGGCTTTGACTAGTATGTTGATGTTTCGAGGTGTGACCTTTTTTTCTGTATTTGTCAATGTTCCGTCTAAGTCGACTGCAATGAGTTTATAATTCATATATTCAAATTAATGTAATAATTCAATCCATTCGTTGTTTGTCAATTCCGGCAATGAATCGCTGTTTGTGATGAGATTGTTGGCCAATGTCCTTTTTTCTTCTTGCAACTTAATCATCTTTTCTTCGATACTGTCTTGTGTGATAAAGCGATAAGCAATGACTCGTTTACTCTGTCCGATGCGGTGGGCACGTGCAATGGCCTGTGCTTCTGTAGCCGGATTCCACCAAGGATCGATGATAAAAACATAATCTGCCTGTGTCAGGTTTAGTCCCACGCCGCCGGCCTTGAGCGAAATAAGAAAGGCCTGTACATCGATTTGGTTGTTGAAGTAGGTGATTGCTTCTGACCGATTAGTCGTCTGGCCGGTGAGTGTAGCATATTTCCAGTTATTTTTATCAAAAGCTTCAGCAATTAAATTCAGATGTTTGACGAATGAAGAAAAGATTAAGACCTTGTGTCCCTCACTTCTCAGAGTATCGAATGTCTCGATAATTTGTTCCATCTTGCCGGATATATCGATGGAATCGGGGAAAACAAGCCGGGGATGGCAAGATAATTCGCGCAGGCGCAGAATGCCGTTAAGAACATTAATGCTTTGTTTGTGCGGTGTGTCGGGTGAATATGTTTGTTGAAGGAGCAGGTTCCTCAGACTGTTTTTTTCTTGTTGATAAAGTTCTTCTTGAGCCTCTGCCATTTCACAATAAATGATCTCTTCGGTAAGAGGAGGCAGCTCGGGCGCAACGTCCAGCTTATTACGACGTAGGATGAAGGGGGCGAGAAGTTGTCTTAATTGTTCTTCTTTATGGTGTTTCTTTTGGACTATAGGTGTGATATACTCTTTTTGGAATGTACTCTCATCGCCAAGGAGGTCGGGCTGTAAAAAATTAAATTGTGACCAGAGATCATTGAGTGAGTTTTCGATAGGTGTACCTGTCAGTGCGAGTCGATGTTTTGCTCGGAGTTGAATGGCTGAGCGAAAAGTAAGCGAGCTGTTGTTCTTGATATATTGGCTTTCATCAAGAATGATATATTCAAATTCATAGAGGGAAAGAATGTCTATATTGTTGCGCATCATTCCATACGAAGTAAGTATTAAATTGTATTTCTCGAATATCTGTTCGGGTTGTTCTTTTGTAATAACACTCGTGCTGTTATATTCAAAGATGGTGAGTGTAGTAAATCGCATTGTTTCCTGCAACCAGTTATGTAACAAAGATTTAGGCACAACAATAAGAGAACTTTGTTTCTTTTCTATGTCTTTTGTCTTTTGATAAATGCGTTGGAGCATCGTTAGTGTTTGTAACGTTTTCCCAAGTCCCATATCATCGGCCAGGCAGGAACCTAAATTACGTTTGTACAGGTTCATTAGCCATGAGTAACCTTTTTGTTGATATGGGCGCAATATCGCTTTGATTTCAGTAGGTGTGGGCAATAGTTCTATTTTGGAAATAGAACTCGGTATCATTTCTTTGTATTCTTCTTGGTTTTTATTTATAAATGATTCCAAAACACCTACATATGAGTTCTTTAAACGGATTCCCTTTTCAGTATTATCACTTATTTCCATCAAATCAGTGTATTTACTGAACCATTCTGTCGGAAGTATAAAAACATCACCGTTGGGCAATATATATTCTTTTTTACCCCCAAGAATATATTTTCGAAACTTTGAAAAAGGAATGTTGAATTTTCCGATGATTACGGTAATATTTAAGTCGAACCAGTCCGGTTTTTCTTTAATATCCTGTTCGATATGAAAGTTGTCCAAGCAATAAGCTGCTTTTCCTGTAGAATTAATCACTTGGAATTTATTTTGCAGCATTTCGCGATATTGTGTTATCCAAGTGAAGCTATCTTTAATTTCCGAATCCTTAGAGATTTTAAAAAAAGAGTTGTCCACTCTTTGCAATCCCAGGTTTAGTAGTAATTGTATTGAGCTGTTTTCTATATCTATATCTCTATCGAAATAGTGAATAGAGGAATCTCCGATTTTCTCTTTTTGCAGCAAAAGGAATCGATTCTTGGTTATGCTAAAATCTGCTGGAGGGAAGGTTTGGCTTTTATACCTGAAGACTATTTTCAGAAGCTCATAATTATAGATGGTTTTTTCGATAATAATTAAAGGTTCACAAGTTCTTTTTTCTCTAATCATATTGATTCCCTCGGTAGTGATATCATGGTGTCGGGAGATGGGTATTAAAATATTATCAATGTATTTTTCGGACAGTGAAGCATTTACCGAAATCCGTCTTTTCTTTGTGAAAGGTAATAAATAAGAGTAACGAAGGTAGGGGAAAGAAAATAATTCCATGCCCAACAATATATTGATAGGATATGAGGTAAGCATGATAATCGGTTTGAGATCCCTAATTTCGAGTGGTTGTTTATTGTAATGACAAGTTAACTCATAGCTGAATATTTTATCGTCTTTATGGAAAAAGAAACTGGTATCCACAGGTTGATTATTGATATGATAGATATTATGCGGATATAATATTTTCTTCCCCATTTCCTTTTGATACAAAGGCAGTTCGCCATTACGAATAAGGGTGATCATCTCTAAAAGATTTTTTTCAATATTCGGTCTGACTATTTTTTGAAGTTTTTTAGGGTCTTCGGACAGTTTGCGAAAGAATGTGGCAACTGTTTTTTCTTTTGAAAAGACAGTCATGAGATGCCTGTCCGTATAATTGGATGCAATTTTGATTGCTTTCCTTTCGGCTGGGTTCATGCGTAAAAGAGTTTCCGGAGATGCATAGAACGCCTGTTCCGAAAGAATTAGCGAATTGTCATTTTGTTTGTTGGCCAGGTATGGAATAAGTAAACTTCCCAATATGGGATGCTCTGTATATACAATGATTATTTGACGACTTGTTGCAACTTCTACCATTTCTTTTTTTGTCTGAAAGGCAAAGTTACATGATAATTCCCAGATATACAAGTTCGTAAAATAAAAAGAAAGGTCGCGATTAATTTTTGCCGTTCATGTTTAGGATCTCCTCAATGTAGACACGTGAATTATTTAAGCGCGGAACTTTGTGTTGGCCACCCAATTTGCCCTTTTTTGCAAGCCAATCGTGGAATAATCCTTTACGGGCAACGATTATTTCCAATTGTTGTAAAGCGATGTCTTTCCAGCGTTTAGCCTCATAGTCGGAATTCACTTCTTTGAGAGCCGAGTCGAGTATGGAGGCAAAATTCTCGATAGAATCGGGCATTTTAGTAAATTCTATCAGCCATTGATGACGGCATTTAGCGTGTTTGTCCATATAAACCGGTGCGGCGGTATATTCGCATATCTGGGCTCCTGTTTGAGAACAGGCTTTAGCCAATCCCTTTTCTGCGTTATCAACGATAAGTTCTTCGCCAAATGCGTTGATAAAATGTTTTGTCCTTCCTGTAATGATAAATTTATAAGGATCTTTTTGGGTAAATTCTATCGTATCTCCAATCATATATCGCCATAAGCCGCTTGATGTGGATATTACCATCGCATAATTTTTTTTCAATTCTATTTCGCTTAGGCAGTAACAACGAGGATTATCCTTTTCGAGTTCGTCGAGTGGTATGAATTCATAGAAGATGCCATAGTCAATCATCAGTAACATTGCGGGATCGGATAAATCACATTGTGTGCCGAAATATCCTTCCGATGCATTGTATGTTTCCATATAATGCATCTTTTCTGATTTGATGATTTCCTTATATTGGTCACGATAGGGAGTAAAGGCTACGCCGCCATGAAAAAAGATTTCAAGGTTGGGCCATACTTCTTCAAGTGTTTGTTTTCCGGTCTTTTCGAGAATCCGTTTAATGACGACTAGCATCCATGAGGGCACACCCGATAAATTGGTCACGTTCTTATGCATGCAACTATTGGCTACAGCTTCTATTTTTGTTTCCCATTCGTCCATCAAAGCAATTTCTTTGCTTGGTATGCGAACAAAATTCACAAGCGGATTGATATTCTCTATGAGGATAGCCGAAAGATCGCCTACCAAGCTGTGATTTGAGTTTAGGTTGGGGCAGTGGCTGCCGCCTAAAATCAAGCCTTTGCCGGAGAAGAGTCTGCTTTGGGGGTTTGAACGCAGATAGAAAGCTACTGCATCAGCACCTCCCTGATAATGAGTATCGTGCAAAGCTTCTTTGCTGACAGGTATAAATTTGCTTTTATCATTGGTTGTGCCGGATGATTTGGCAAACCAACGGATTTCGGATGGCCATAATAAGTTCTGTTCTCCTTTGCGCAGACGTTCTACATACGTCTTGATCTCCTCATAAGTTTGTAATGGAACTTTGTTTTTAAAATCATCGTAGTTATGAATAGATTGATAATCATATTTTTTGCCCCATTCTGTATCTTTGGCCATGTTGATTAAATTCATCATGACCTTATCCTGAATCTCTTCCGCCTGATTTGCGTAAGAGTCTATTTCATTTAAACGAGGATGAAAGGATTTACTTATTATATTAGTGATACTCATTTTCTTTTTTTTGCCACCTTAACTTTTGTAATGCAAAAATAAATATAATAATCTTTTTTTTCTATCTTTACGATAAAAATAATGAAGAAAAGAGAATATTAAATCAACAAATAGACAATTCAATTAAAAATATGGCAATTAGATTAGGTATTTTGACAGCGGGAGGTGATTGTCCTGGTATTAATGCTACGATTCGCGGGGTAGCAAAAACAGCGATCAATCAATTTGGTATGGAAGTCGTTGGCATTCGGAGCGGTTTTCAAGGGCTGCTAACTAAAGATGTTGAGGTGCTTACTGATAAATCTTTAACGGGATTGTTGAATTTAGGAGGAACAGTGCTGGGTACATCACGCGAAAAACCTTTTAAAAAGGATTTGGAAAATCCTGATATTGACAAGCCTGCGCTGATTATTCAGAACATGAAAGATTTGGGACTAAATTGTCTGGTTTGTATCGGTGGTAACGGTACTTTGAAAACAGCGGCAAAATTTTCTTTGATGGGCGTGAATGTTATTTCTCTTCCCAAAACAATAGATAATGATATTTGGGGAACTGATGCCTGTTTCGGCTTTGATACTGCTGTTAGTATTGCCACTGAGGCGATTGATCGTTTGCATTCTACCGCGAGTTCTCACAATCGTGTGATGGTTATCGAGGTGATGGGACATAAGGCCGGTTGGATAGCCCTTCATTCCGGTATGGCGGGTGGAGGAGATGTTATCCTGATTCCTGAGCTGCCGTTTAATGTGGAAAACATTTCAAAGACGATCTTGGATCGTACAAAGAGGGGGAAATCTTATTCTATAGTTGTTGTTGCCGAAGGTATTCCGACAGACGGGACTTTGAAAGCCGGCGAATATATTGCAAAGTTGATACAAGAAAAAACCGGCTTGGAGACACGTGAGACAGTGCTTGGCTATATCCAACGTGGTGGATCGCCGACATCTTTTGATCGGAACCTTGCTACGCGTATGGGCGGATATGCCACTGAATTAATAGCCGATGGTCAGTTTGGCCGCATAGTAGTGTTGGATGGTAGTAAAATCACTTCGTTACCCTTTGAGGAAGTTTCCGGTAAATTGAAATTGGTGACTGAAGATAATGATCTTGTTATAGAAGGAAAAAGAATGGGCGTTTGTTTTGGATAGTAGTCTGTTCGCTTTTCGGTTTTTATTCTTTAGCGATTTCGGCGTTTTCCTCTTTTCCGTCATTCTCATTTATTTCATTGGGAATGAGGATGTTTTCAGTTTCTTTTTCGGTATCTTCTATGTTTTCTATGTTTTCATCCGTGGCTGCATTTTGCTCTTTTGCCTGTTGGATGGTTTCTATAAATTCCTTGTTTTTGATTTTAGTCAAGGCTTTCTTTGCCGCATTCTGCTGTGATTCTTTTTTTGAATATCCTTCTCCTTCTCCGACGGATATATTTTCAATTCTTACTTCTGTTTGAAAAACAGGATTGTTTTCTTTGTCGGTAAACTGCTCAATCAGTTCAAAAGAAACTTCGATTTTATTTTTTTGACTCCATTCTATCAATTTAGATTTGAAGTTAACTTCTTTGCGCGATACGGTATCCAAGTCAATATAATGGTCAATGATTTTTGTTTCTAAAAATTTTTTGCAGTGCTCATAACCTTTATCAAGATAAATAGCACCGACAAAAGCTTCGAAAGCATTGCCGTACATGTAATTATTGTGAGAAAAAGAATGTGAAGAATATTTGATCAGCTTATCAAGCCCAATATTAACAGCCAGTTTATTAAGTGTTTCTCGTTGAACAATTTTTGAGCGGGTTTTGGTTAGAAATCCTTCATGCTTTTTCTGAAACCGGTTGTAAACAATGTCACCAACTACAGCATCAAGGATGGCATCTCCTAAAAATTCTAATCGTTCATTATTAAGGTGTTGCCCTCTTTCGGATACAATTGAAGTTGATTTGTGTAAGAGGGCCTGTTTGTAGAGATTAATGTTGCCCGGATAGAATCCAAGAATTCTGTAAAAACAAAGATAAGACTCTTTATCCTTACGGAACAAGAGTCTTATTCTATCTTTTACGTTTCGTAGCACGATTCTATTGTACGTATTTTTTAAATATAACGCAAGCATTATGACCGCCAAAACCAAAAGTGTTGGATAAGGCTGTGTTAATTTCGCGTTTTTGTGCCTTGTTAAAGGTAAAATTCAGTTTGTTATCAATATTCTCGTCATTATCATCTTCCTTGTGGTTGATTGTTGGCGGAATAATACCGTCGCGAATGGCAAGAATACTAAAGATAGCCTCAACAGCTCCTGCTGCACCTAACAAGTGTCCGATCATAGATTTTGTTGAACTGATATTTAATTTATAAGCATGTTCTCCAAAAACTTCTTGAATGGCTTTAACTTCAGAAAGATCCCCTACGGATGTAGCAGTGCCGTGAACATTGATATAATCAATTTCTTCCGGTTTCATTTCTGCATCATCCAAAGCGTTTCTCATAACTAACTTTGCTCCTAATCCTTCGGGATGTGAAGCTGTTATGTGATAAGCATCCGCAGACATACCTTCACCTACAAGTTCGGCATAAATTTTAGCACCACGAGCTTTGGCGTGTTCCAATTCTTCCAAGATTAAGCAACCGCCACCTTCACCGATAACAAAACCATCACGGCTACCGCTAAACGGTCTGGATGCTGTTTGGGGGTCATCATTACGGGTCGATAAGGCATGCATGGAGTTAAATCCACCGACACCGGGTGCATAAATGGCTGCTTCAGAGCCTCCGGATACAATGATGTTGGCTTTATTCAAACGAATCAAGTTGTATGCATCTGCTATGGCGTTGGTTGAAGTGGCACATGCTGAACATGTAGCAAAATTCGGACCATGAAAGCCATACATTATTGAAATTTGTCCGGCAGCAATGTCTGAAATCATCTTTGGAATGAAGTATGGATTAAATTTTGGTCCTTGGTCTTGATGGAAGTAATATTCTTTTACTTCTTCTTCAAAAGTATGAATACCTCCGATTCCGGCTCCAAAAATAACACCTATACGATTCAAATCTTCTTTCTCTATATCTATTCCTGAATCTGTAACAGCCTCTTTGGCAACCACAATGGCAAATTGTGTAAACAAATCCATTTTGCGTGCATCTTTGCGGTTGATGTATTTTTCTACATCGAAGTTTTTTACTTCACAGGCAAATCGGGTTTTAAATAGAGAAGCATCAAAATGAGTAATAGGCCCTGCTCCGCTAACGCCATTGACAATATTATTCCATGTTTCAGGAACATTATTTCCAACGGGTGTGATGGCTCCAAGGCCTGTTACTACAACTCTTTTTAGTTTCATACTAATGAAATTGATTACTTATTTACATGACCTTCGACGTAGGTGATAGCATCACCAACGGTACCGATTTTTTCGGCTTGATCATCAGGAATAGAGATGCCGAATTCTTTTTCGAATTCCATTATAAGTTCAACAGTGTCAAGTGAATCAGCTCCCAAGTCGTTTGTGAAACTTGCTTCATTCTTTACTTCTGATTCTTCTACGCCTAATTTATCGACGATGATCGCTTTCACTCTTGATGCAATTTCTGACATAACTTTAAATTTTTAATTGATAATTAATTTTATTTCTGTAATTTTGCGTTGCAAAGGAATAAAGATTTATTTATTTGCGCAAATATTTGATTGAATAAATTCATTATTTTGCACATTTTTCACGATTATGTGCAGTTTTATTAGTAAATGAAGAGAAATATAGCAATTTTCGCCTCGGGTTCTGGCACTAATACTGAAAATATAATTCGGTATTTTGAAAAGAATGATAAAATTAATGTGGTATTGGTCATATCTAATAAGAATGATGCCTATGTATTGAAACGTGCCGATCGTTTTAAAATTCATTCTGTAGTTGTTCCAAATGCGGATTGGAAGACCGGTGATAAAGTATTCGCTCTCTTGAAAGAGAAAGATATAGACTTCATTGTTCTTGCCGGTTTCCTTCTTAAGGTGCCTGACATCCTTTTGAAGGCTTATCCTAACAAAATTATCAATATTCATCCGGCGTTATTGCCTAAATATGGCGGTAAAGGGATGTATGGTAATAAGGTACATGAAGTGGTTGTTGCCGCAGGCGAAAAGGAAAGCGGTATTACGATTCATTATATTGATAATCAGTTTGACGAAGGCAAGATTATCTTTCAGGCTAAATGTGCAATATTGCCAAAGGATACACCGGAAGACGTAGCAAAAAAAGTTCATGTCCTGGAATATCAATATTTTCCCGCTATTATTGAAAAGGTTGTGATGGATAGTTTCGACTGATTGTTCTTTTTTGCAGGTTGCATAGAGTCCGTTATATGATTTCAATTTGGTAAGCGGCGGTTTCTCTTCGTAAGTGGTAGTTGCCCCGGAGCGATTCAAAAGATTGTGGCTTGCTTTTCAGTATTGCACTATCTTCTAACGGGTTGTATATTTTAAGTAAGGCTTCTTTGCGTGATCCGGCTTCGATTATCTGTTGCTCGGGTGCAGGAGGAGTAATTTGATATGTTGTATTGATGCCATAAAACCGGCAAAAAGAATCAAGTGACATTCGTGTCGCATTGGCTTTGCCGTCTGCCGAATAGCCGGCAATATGTGGCGTACTTATCATAATCTTATTTAATAATTCCCGATTGATGTCCGGTTCGTTTTCCCAAACATCTATTGCTGCGTTTGAAACGAGTCCCTTGTTTAGCGCATCAAGTAGTGCTTCTGTCTCGATTACTTCGCCACGAGAGGTATTAATAATTAAAGGTTTTTTTTGAAGTGATTGAAAAAAATGGCAATCGGCAAAATGTTCCGTCTTGTACTTACCTTCTTTATTTAGAGGAACGTGAAAAGTAATCACGTCGCATTTATTTGCCAATTCTTCTAAAGAAGAGAATCCTGTATCTCCTTCTTTATCCATGCGGGGTAAATCATAGTATAGTGCACGCATGCCCAATTCTTGTGCGGCCTCAGCCACCTTGGCTCCTACATGCCCCAGACCAATGATGCCGATGGTTGTGTTTTTGAGATTCCGGTGTTCTAACGATTCCCATATCAGCAGAGTGGATTGCAGATATTGCTTGACTGCAGAAGAGTTGCATCCCGGTGCATTGATCCAAGTAATACCATTCTTTTTGCAATAGGCGGTATCAATGTGGTCGAATCCTATGGTAGCGGTGGCGATGAATTTTACTTTGCTTCCTTGTAGTAGCTCACGATTGCAGATGGTTCGGGTTCTGATAATTAGTGCGTCGGCGTTGTGGATTAGAGCAGGAGTGAATTCTTTGCCCGGTGCATAGACTGTTTCATCGGCAATTTGCTCTATCGCTTCCTTTATATAAGGAATTTTATTATCTATTATTACTTTCATAATTTTTTTTGTTTCTCTAATTTCGCAAAGGTATGATTTTTTTTGATCTTTTTGTTTGCCCCACTAAATTTTATATGAGGTCTGTTATGTTCCCTTTTTCTTTGTTTGGGGTTCTTGCTATTTTAATTTATTTACTTTATAGAGATTGACCTTACAAAGACCACTCATCCTAGGATTAAGAGGTTGACTTGTCCTGCTATAGGTTGACTTAAAAAGTCAACAAATCAATGGAAGAATCAGTAAAAAAGAGAGTCAAAACAAAAGAATACTCTCAAGAATTTCGTTATTCAATGGTAAAAAAGTATC